>OJSM01001973.1_pt1 | contig 12266 bp, 7 predicted proteins | sample 1599431 | NCBI WGS metagenome assembly OJSM01 (sample SAMN04168659, study PRJEB22393) | human gut metagenome | biome: human gut microbiome; feature: stool | host: Homo sapiens | collected 2014-05-12 | reverse complement strand
TTTTCTGATATGCCTCCTGGTCACATTGGTGTGCTTCGCGTTGTTTACCAATATGCTGAAGGATAACAGCAGTGAGATCTCCTATGATAAATTTATCGATATGGTGGATAAGGACCAGGTTAAGGAAGTAACGATCCAGTCCAGTACATTGACGATCGTACCCAAGAAAAAGAATTCCAAGTACGAGGATATGAGCTATTACACCACGAAGACCGAAGACAGTACAGCACTTACCAAGAGACTGGAAGGAAAGGGAATCAAGTTTGAGACCGATCCGCCGGATGTTTTTGGTGAATTTGTTGCAATGATCCTGAGCGTGGTTCTGCCGACACTGCTTCTGTTCGGACTTCTGATGTTCTCCATGCGCCGCATGAACAAAGGCGGCGGGATCATGGGCATGGGCGTAGGTAAGAGCAAAGCCAAGGCATATGTGCAGCAGGAAACGGGCGTTTCCTTTAAGGATGTGGCAGGTCAGGATGAAGCCAAGGAATCTCTCCAGGAAGTTGTGGATTTTCTTCACAACCCCGGAAAATACACAGCCATCGGAGCCAAGCTGCCTAAGGGCGCACTTCTTGTAGGCCCTCCGGGAACCGGTAAGACATTACTTGCCAAGGCTGTTGCAGGTGAAGCGCAGGTACCGTTCTTCTCTCTTTCCGGCTCGGAATTTGTGGAGATGTTTGTGGGCGTGGGTGCCTCACGTGTCCGTGACCTTTTCGAGGAAGCCAAGAAGAATGCTCCGTGTATCGTATTTATCGATGAGATCGATGCCATTGGTAAAAGCCGTGATTCCCGCTATGGCGGCGGAAATGATGAGCGTGAGCAGACATTGAACCAGCTGCTTGCGGAGATGGATGGATTTGATGCATCCAAAGGTATTTTAATTCTTGCGGCAACGAACCGTCCGGAAGTTCTGGATAAGGCACTGCTTCGTCCGGGACGTTTTGACCGTCGGATCATTGTTGACAAGCCGGATCTGAAAGGACGTCTGGAAACGTTAAAAGTACATTCCAAGGATGTACACATGGATGAAACGGTAGATCTGGATGCACTGGCACTGGCTACTGCCGGTCTGGTGGGATCGGATCTTGCCAATATGATTAACGAGGCTGCCATCAATGCGGTAAAGAATGGACGAAAGTTTGTCAATCAGTCGGATCTGTTTGAAGCATTTGAACTTGTGGCTGTCGGTGGAAAAGAGAAAAAAGACCGCGTGATGAGTGATAAAGAACGCAAGATTGTCTCCTACCATGAGGTAGGGCATGCGCTGGTATCTGCTTTGCAGAAAAATACGGAGCCGGTACAGAAAATCACGATCGTACCGCGTACGATGGGGGCACTGGGATATACGCTGCAGACACCGGAAGAGGAAAAATATTTAGAAACCAAGGACGAACTGCTTGCAAAGATTACAACGTTTATGGCAGGACGTGCTGCAGAAGTGCTTATATTCCATTCCGCAACCAGCGGCGCAGCAAACGATATCGAGAATGCAACGAAGATCGCGCGTGCCATGGTCACCATGTACGGTATGTCAGATACGTTTGGCATGATGTGTCTTGCTACGGTGGAAAACCAGTATCTGGATGGAAGAGCCGGTCTGATCTGCGGAGAAGACACGGCAGGACAGATTGATAAGGAAGTGCTTTCTATTATTAATAGCAGTTACAATGAAGCAATGCAGATGCTGACGGAAAATCGTGAAATTCTTGATCATATCAGTGAATACCTGTATGAAAAAGAAACCATTACCGGCAAGGAATTCATGAAGATTTTCCGCGAGATGAAAGGACTTCCGCAAGAAGAGGATAAAGAAGCCCTGATGCCGGATGACACAGAGAAGGATAAAAAGGATTCCAAAGCCGCATTTGTGAGTGATGATATGTTTGAGGATTAAATCATGTTCGACTTTCAGGAAGAATTGCGTAAACTCCCGGATCAACCGGGAGTTTATATTATGCATGACAAAACAGATGCAATCATATATATAGGAAAAGCAGTCAGTCTGCGCAAAAGGGTACGGCAGTATTTTCAGCCTAGCCATGATGAGGGAATCAAGAAAAAACAGATGGTGGAGCATATTGCACGCTTTGAGTATATTATCACGGACTCCGAACTGGAGGCACTGGTGCTTGAGTGCAATCTGATCAAGGAACATACACCGAAATACAATACCATGCTGCGGGATGATAAGACGTATCCGTATATCCGGGTAACCGTGCAGGAGGATTTTCCCCGGGTTCTTTTTTCCCGGCAGGTGAAAAAAGACAAGTCCCGTTATTTTGGACCGTATACGAGTGCCGGTGCGGTGAAAGATACGATTGAACTGATCAATAAACTTTATAAACTACGCACCTGCAGCCGAAAGCTTCCGCGGGACATCGGGCTGGACCGTGCCTGCCTGAATTATCATATTCATCAGTGCGGTGCACCGTGTCAGGGATATGTGGATAAAGAAACCTATGGAAAACAGGTCAGCAAAGCACTGGAATTTTTAAATGGAAATTATGCGCCGGTGCTGCGTGAATTAAAAGAAAAAATGCAGGAAGCCTCCGAGGAGATGGAGTTTGAGCGGGCGATCGAATACCGTGAGCTGTTAAACAGTGTCAGCCAGATTGCCCAGAAACAGAAAATTACCAATACGGACGGAGAAGACAAAGATATCATTGCACTGGCGAGTGATGACCGGGATGCGGTGGTTCAGGTGTTTTTTATCCGCAGTGGAAAGATTATCGGAAGGGATCATTTTCATGTGCGCGTGGGATCGGAAGAAAGCACGGGAGATATTCTGGTAAATTTTGTGAAACAGTATTATTCCGGCACGCCATTTATTCCGCGGGAGATTATGCTGCAGGAGGCGATCGAAGACATTCCAGTACTGGAGGAATGGCTGACTGCAAAACGTGGGCGGAAAGTGACGATAAGAATTCCACAAAAAGGACTGAAAGAAAAACTGGTGGAACTGGCTGCAAGAAATGCACAGCTGGTTCTCAGTCAGGATAAAGAAAAGATCAAGAGAGAAGAAGGCCGCACAATCGGCGCGGTAAAAGAGATTGAACAGCTGCTTGGCATGAAAGACTTAAACCGTATGGAGGCTTACGATATTTCCAATATCAACGGATTTGAAACCGTCGGTTCCATGATTGTATATGAAAAGGGGCGGCCAAAGAGGAGCGATTACCGGAAATTTAAACTCCGTACGGTATCAGGACCGGATGATTACGCTTCCATGCATGAGGTTCTGACCCGGCGGTTTACGCACGGCATGCAGGAACAGAAAGAACTGGAAGAAAAAAATATGCCGCAGGAAGTCGGCAGTTTTACACGTTTCCCGGATATCATCATGATGGATGGCGGACGCGGCCAGGTAAATATCTGTCTGCAGGTGCTGGAAGAACTGGGACTGGATATTCCGGTCTGCGGTATGGTCAAGGATGACAATCACCGTACAAGGGGACTATATTTCCACAATGTGGAAATTCCGATTGACCGGCATGGAGAGGGATTTAAACTGATTACCCGGATTCAGGATGAAGCACACCGGTTTGCCATTGAGTATCACCGGTCTTTGCGTTCTAAGACACAGGTGCATTCCATTTTAGATGACATTGAGGGAATCGGACCGGCCAGAAGAAAGGCACTAATGCGGAGATTCCAGTCTATGGAAAATATGAAAAACGCATCTGTGGAGGAACTGGCAGAAACCGACAGCATGAATCTGGCGGCTGCACAGAATGTATATGATACCCTGCATTCCGGACCGGCTTAGCAACTTGAGATATGGAAAGATTCATGGTACAATCTGTTTATAAAAAGGCAGTCCGGCACAGGTACTGCTTAATATGAGCCACAGGGGGAAATGAATATGTCAAATGGAAGTGTTAGTGTTGCAAAAGTTGCGCAGGTTTTAAATCTGAAAAATTTTACGCCGGATATCAATCTGAAAAAATGTAAGATTATTTCCAGCGATGTGAATCGTCCGGCATTACAGCTGACCGGATATTTTGAACATTTCGAGGAATCAAGAATACAGATGATTGGAAATGTAGAATATACGTTTATCCAGCAGATGAGTGATGCGGAAAAGAAAACCCGTTATGATGCGTTTCTGAAGTTTGATATCCCATGTGTGATTTTCTGCCGCAGTCTGCAGCCAGATGAAATTTTCTTAGAAGAGGCAATAAAAAATGAAGTGCCGGTTCTTGGTACGGATCGTCCGACTTCTGAATTTATGGCAGAGCTGATCTATACACTGGGTGAAGAACTGGCACCCTGTATTACCGTTCACGGGGTTCTGGTCGATGTATATGGCGAGGGTCTCATGATTACAGGAGACAGTGGAATCGGAAAAAGCGAGGCGGCTCTGGAACTGATCCGCCGCGGACATCGTCTGGTTACGGATGATGTAGTGGAAATCCGAAAGATCAATGAACATACACTGATCGGAACTTCTCCGGAAGTGACCCGGCATTTTATTGAACTGCGGGGCATTGGTATCATAGATGTAAAGACTCTGTATGGTGTAGAGTGCGTCAAGGAAAAGCAGCAGATTGATCTGGTGATCAAACTGGAAGACTGGAAGAAAGATGCGGATTATGACCGCCTGGGACTGGAAGAAGAATATATCGAATATCTGGGCAACAAGGTAGTATGCCATTCCCTTCCAATCCGTCCGGGGCGGAATCTGGCGGTTATCTGTGAGACTGCGGCTGTCAACCACAGACAGAAGAAGATGGGCTACAATGCGGCACAGGAACTGTATCGCAGAGTTCAGGCAAATATGACAAAAAGTGACGATGAAGAATAGACGAGAGTAAATGAGGAGATGTAAGAAATCATGGAAAAGAAAAATGCGTGGGAGAAATACCCGGAAGGAACCAAAAGACAGGATGTATTTACATTTGCGGAAGAATACCGTAAGTTTATATCTTCCTGCAAGACTGAGCGCGAGTGTGCAGGGGAATTCTACCGGAAGGCAAAGGAAGCCGGATTTGCAGATCTGAGTGAAAAGATTGCGCAGAATATAAAATTAAAAGCAGGAGACCGCATTGTTGCCAATAATATGGGAAAAGGTCTCGCTCTGTTTGTGATCGGTGAAAAAGACATCGAGGAAGGAATGAACATTCTCGGCGCACATATTGATTCCCCACGTATGGATTTAAAACAGGTACCGTTATATGAAGATACGGAGATGGCACTGTTAGATACGCATTATTATGGAGGTGTGAAGAAATACCAGTGGGTGACACTTCCACTTGCACTGCACGGTGTAATCTGTAAAAAAGACGGTACAACGGTTACGGTCAATATCGGAGAAAAACCGGAAGATCCTGTTTTTGGCGTGAGTGATCTGCTGATTCATTTAGCGGGAGAACAGATGGAGAAAAAGGCATCCAAGGTGATCGAAGGAGAAAACCTTGATCTGCTTGTCGGAAGTATTCCGGCAGCAAGTGATGATGAAAAAGAGAAAAAAGAGATGAAAGACCGCGTAAAGGCAAATATTTTAAATATTCTGTCCAAAGAGTACGGTGTGGACGAGGAAGATTTTCTGTCTGCGGAGATTGAAGTTGTTCCGGCAGGGGCTGCCAGAGATTACGGCTTTGACCGCAGCATGATTATGGGATACGGACATGACGACAGAGTGTGTGCTTATCCGTCTTTTGCGGCAATGCTTGAGATTGAAAAGCCACAGCATACCAGCGTATGTCTTCTGGTAGACAAAGAGGAGATCGGAAGTGTAGGTGCATCCGGCATGCAGTCCCATTTCTTTGAGGACAGTGTGGCAGAGATCATCAATCTGCTTGGGGAATACAGCGAATTGAAAGTGCGCAGAGCGCTGCATAATTCCAGAGTGCTTTCTTCCGATGTATCTGCGGCATTTGATCCGAATTATCCGTCTGTGATGGAAAAACGTAACTGTGCTTACTTTGGGAAGGGACTTGTCCTGAACAAATATACAGGAGCCAGAGGAAAATCAGGTTCCAATGATGCAAATGCAGAGTATATTGCAAGACTGCGCAGAATTTTTGATGATAATGATGTATCGTTCCAGACATCAGAACTTGGAAAAGTAGATCAGGGAGGCGGCGGAACCATCGCATATATTCTTGCAAATTATGGCATGAATGTTATTGACAGCGGAGTTGCCGTACTGAATATGCATGCACCATGGGAAATCATCAGCAAAGTGGATCTGTATGAGGCATTGCACGGCTATGTGGCTTTCCTGAAGGAGGCATAATGGATCAGTGGCTTGAAGAAATCAGGGCGGCATTGCCTGAGCTGGTCGTATATCAGCAGGAACCGATGAAAAAACACACGACATTTCGCGTGGGAGGTCCTGCGGATCTTTACGTGTGTCCAAAGAAACAGGAACTTCCGGTAATTCTTGGCCTGGCTAAAAAGAAAGGGCTTGCAGTGACCGTGATCGGAAACGGAAGTAATCTTCTGGTTGGAGACAAAGGAATCCGTGGACTTATTATTGAAGTCGGGGCACAGATGAATGCGGTGGAAGTGCAGGGAAATATCTTGCGTGCGCAGGCAGGTGCCCTGCTTTCCCAGGTGGCTACAAAAGCGGCAGCTGCCGGTCTGGGCGGCATGGAATTTGCTGCCGGAATTCCGGGAAGCATGGGCGGTGCAGTGACCATGAATGCGGGTGCCTATGGCGGAGAAATGAAAGATGTCATCCGGCAGGTGACAGTGCTTACCCCGGAGTGTGAGCAAAAGGTACTCTCACGGGAGGAACTGGATCTGTCCTACAGGCACAGCTGTATTCCCAAGAATCATTTTCTGGTATTGGAGGCAGAGTTGTCCCTGACGCCGGCACCGGAGCAGGAGATCCGTGCAAAGATGGCAGAACTCAGGGAAAAACGTGTGGAGAAGCAGCCGCTGGAGTATCCAAGTGCAGGCAGTACGTTTAAGCGTCCGGAAGGCTATTTTGCAGGAAAACTGATTATGGATGCCGGGCTGAGAGGCTATGCCGTTGGGGATGCCCAGGTTTCCGAAAAACACTGCGGATTTGTGATAAACAGAGGAAATGCCACCGCAGCAGAGATTTTGCAGCTGATGAAAGATGTACAGCAACGTGTAAAAAAACAGTCTGGTGTGACACTTGAACCGGAAGTGAAAATGATAGGAGAGTTCTAGATGAGATTTGTAATTGTGACGGGCATGTCAGGAGCCGGAAAAAGTACAGCAATGAAAATGATGGAAGATATGGGATTCTTTTGTATCGATAATCTTCCGATTCCGCTTCTGGATAAACTTGTGGATTTTGCAACAAATTTTGATACGCAGATGAAAAATGTGGCGATCGGAATTGATGCGCGGAGCGGTGAAAATCTGGATAAAGTGCAGGATATGCTGGAAATTTTAAAAAGTAAGGATGTCCAGTATGAAGTGCTGTTTCTGGATGCAGAGGATGCGGTTCTTGTAAAACGCTATAAAGAGACCCGAAGAAGCCATCCGCTGGCACAGGGAGAGCGTGTGGATAAGGGAATCATGCGGGAACGTCAGAAAATGGAATTTCTGAAAAAAGAAGCGGATTATATTATCGACACCAGCCGTCTGCTTACGAGAGAATTAAAAACAGAACTGGAAAAGATCTTTGTACAGGATGAAGAATTTAACAGCATGTATGTTACGATCCTTTCTTTTGGATTCAAGTATGGAATTCCGGCAGATTCTGATATCGTCATGGATGTGCGGTTTCTGCCAAATCCGTATTATGTGGAAGAACTTCGTCCAAAGACAGGAAATGATGTGGAAATCCAGCAGTATGTCATGAAATATGATGAGGCAAAGATCTTTTTAAACAAGCTGGAAGATATGGTGACATTTCTGATTCCACACTATATTTCCGAGGGCAAGAATCAGCTGGTAATTTCCATCGGATGCACCGGAGGAAAACATCGTTCCGTCACACTTGCCAATGAATTGTACAAGCGTCTGAGTCAGAAAAAAAACCGGGAATACGGATTGAAAATTGAACATCGCGATATCGGGAAAGATGCACTGAGAGGAAAATAGGATGTCGTTTTCGAGTGAAGTAAAAGAGGAACTGGCAAAACAGTTCGGACGGAGCAGACATTGCCAGATCGCAGAACTGGCAGGGATACTGGAACTGGAAGGCATGCTGGATGAAGAGGGAAAGCTTGTAGTTTCCAACGAAAATTCTTTGCTGCAGACAAAATATGGTCTGCTGTTGCAAAAAATATTTGGAGAGAAACAGGAGGTTTTTCAGATCATGCAGACGCTGCACTGGGATCAGGAACCGTACCGGTCCCGGAAAATAAATCACCGGAGAGCGGATGGGATGCTGGTGCAGCAGACATGCTGTAAGAGAGCATTTATCCGTGGAGCATTTATGGCAGCGGGATCGATCAGTGATCCGAATAAATCCTATCATTTTGAAATTGTCTGCCATACGCTTGAACAGGCACAGCAGTTAAAAGAACTGATGGAATTTTTTGAGACGGAGCCTAAGATTGTAGAACGCAAAGAGCGTATGGTGGTTTACCTGAAAGAAGGTTCACAGATTGTGGATCTGCTGAATGTCATGGAAGCTTATGTATCTTTGATGAATCTGGAAAATGTAAGAATTTTAAAGGAGATGCGCAATTCTGTGAACCGCAAGGTAAACTGTGAGACTGCAAATATCAACAAAACGGTGAATGCAGCAGTGAAACAAATGGAAGATATCAAGAGGATCCGGGATACCATAGGGTTTGACAACATTCCAGAACCGCTGGCGGAGATTGCACAGGCACGTCTGGATTATCCCGAGGCAACTTTAAAGGAACTGGGAACTTATCTTGATCCACCGGTCGGAAAATCGGGAGTGAATCACAGATTACGGAAACTTGCCGCAATTGCGGAAAATCTTATATAAAGGGGAACTACGTATGAGCCAGAAACTGTTATTTATTTTTAATCCGCATGCAGGAAAAGGACAGATTAAAAATCATCTTGTAGATATTGTGGACATGATGGTGAAGGCAGGATTTGACGTGACAATTTATACCACACAGGCACAGGCAGATGCGACGCGCAAGGTGGTGGAAGAGGGTGCGGGATATGACCGTATTGTCTGCAGTGGGGGTGACGGAACACTTGATGAAGTGATGACCGGGCTGATGCAGGCGAAGCTGCATATTCCGATTGGATATATTCCGGCCGGAAGTACAAACGACTTTGCCAATTCTCTCGGAATCCCGAAGGAGATGCTAAAGGCAGCGGAGCGGGCGGTTGGACAAAACAGATTTCCATGCGATATCGGAGATTTCAATTCGGATACCTTTGTCTATATAGCAGCGTTTGGTCTGTTTACAGAGGTTTCCTATAAGACATCCCAGCAGCTGAAAAATATTTTCGGGCACGTGGCGTATATTATGGAGGGTGTCAAACAGCTTCGGGACATTCCATCGTTCCGTATGCAGGTGGAATATGACGGAAAAGTGTTTCAGGATGAATTTATATACGGAATGGTTACCAATTCCGTTTCTGTCGGGGGCTTTAAGGGAATGACCGGAAATGATGTAAAACTTGATGACGGTCTGTTTGAAGTGACTTTGATCCGCAATCCGAAGAATCCGATTGAGCTGAATGAAATCCTTGCCTGCCTGACAAATATGATTGATGATTCGGATCTGATTTATTCGTTTAAAACCGATGCTGTACACATTACGGCGAAGGAAGAAGTACCGTGGACACTCGACGGTGAATTCGGCGGAGCACACCGGGAAGTAGTCATCCGAAATTTGAAGCAGAGAGTTGAAATATTTTGTTAAAAAATTAACTTTATTTTTGGGGAAAAGTGTACTATAATCTAGGTAACTTATGATTAGGAGGAAATACAAATGTTAGTATCTGCAACAGAAATGCTCAAAAAAGCAAAAGCAGGCCACTATGCAGTTGGTCAGTTCAATATCAATAACCTGGAGTGGACAAAGTCCATTCTTCTTACCGCACAGGAATTAAAGAGTCCTGTAATCCTTGGTGTATCTGAGGGTGCTGGTAAGTACATGACAGGTTTCAAGACCGTAGCAGCTATGGTTAAGGCTATGGATGAGGAACTTGGAATCACAGTTCCTGTAGCACTTCATCTGGATCATGGAACATACGAAGGATGCTACAAGTGTATTAAAGCAGGATTCACATCCATCATGTTCGACGGATCTCATTATCCATTTGAGGAGAACCTTGCAAAGTCTACAGAATTAGTAAATGTAGCACACAACTTAGGACTTTCTATCGAGTGTGAAGTTGGTTCCATCGGTGGAGAAGAAGACGGTGTTGTTGGTATGGGTGAGTGCGCAGATCCGGACGAGTGCAAGACAATCGCTGATCTTGGTGTTGATATGCTTGCTGCCGGTATCGGTAACATTCATGGAAAATATCCTGCAAACTGGAAGGGATTAAGCTTCGAGACTCTCGATGCAATCCAGGCTAAGACCGGTGTTATGCCATTGGTTCTTCATGGGGGTACAGGTATCCCGGCTGATATGATCAAGAAAGCAATCTCTCTTGGTGTATCTAAGATCAATGTTAATACAGAGTGCCAGTTATCTTTCGCAGATGCTACACGTAAATACATTGAGGCTGGTAAGGACTTAGAGGGCAAGGGATTTGATCCTCGTAAGCTTCTTGCTCCTGGTGCAGATGCAATCAAAGCTACTGTTAAGGAAAAGATGGAACTGTTCGGTTCTGTTGGAAAAGCTGAATAATAACAGGAATCAAAAAAGGAAGTGCCGTTTGACACTTCCTTTTTTCGTGAAGAAATAAACAAAAAAGAAGTAGAATTTGAGAGAAAAACGTCAAATTGTATAAAATGTAAAAAACTTCAAAAAAGAGGTTGCATTTTGTGTTGGAAAGAGGTATCTTAGTTTTAGATTAAACATGGGTTAAGAACGAGGGCGTTCCAATATAGCTATTGGAATGCCCTTTTTTAGTAAAATGACTTATGTTTGGTAAATAAGCATACAATCAGGGGATTTGATTGTGAAAAGAAAGGATGTTGTAAAAAATGAGTGATTATTTTAACGTTGCAGACATTTTTGGCGAGAACGTATTCAATGACACGGTCATGCAGGAACGTCTTCCAAAAAAAGTTTACAAGAAACTCCATGAAGTCATGGATGAGGGAAAAGAACTTGATCTTGAGACCGCAGACGTCATCGCACATGAGATGAAGGAGTGGGCTATCGAGAAAGGTGCTACCCATTATACCCACTGGTTCCAGCCTCTGACCGGTGTGACTGCAGAGAAGCATGATTCTTTTATTACTGCGCCAATGCCAAATGGCAAGGTTCTGATGAGCTTTTCCGGTAAAGAACTGATCAAGGGCGAGCCGGATGCATCTTCCTTCCCGTCAGGAGGACTTCGTGCGACCTTTGAGGCAAGAGGATATACCACATGGGATCCGACTTCCTATGCGTTTATTAAAGGAAAAACCTTATGTATTCCCACAGCTTTTTGTTCTTATGGAGGAGAAGCGTTGGACAAGAAAACGCCGCTGCTTCGTTCCATGAAGGCATTGAATAAGCAGGCGCTTCGGATTCTCCGTCTGTTCGGCAATGAAAAGGTATCATACGTTATTACTTCTGTAGGACCGGAACAAGAATACTTCCTGATTACAAAAGAAATGTATGATCAAAGAAAAGATCTTCAATTTACAGGACGCACTTTATTTGGAGCAAGACCTCCGAAAGGACAGGAGATGGATGACCATTATTTCGGTGTGATCAAGCCAAGAGTAGAGGCTTACATGGCGGACTTAAATGAGGAACTCTGGAAGCTTGGAATCCTTGCAAAGACACAGCACAATGAAGTGGCTCCGGCACAGCATGAGCTGGCGCCGATCTACACAACGACCAACATTGCTACGGATCACAACCAGCTGACGATGGAAATCATGCAAAAAGTAGCCGCACGGCATGGATTGGTTTGTCTTCTTCATGAGAAACCGTTTGCAGGAGTGAATGGAAGCGGAAAACATAATAACTGGTCCATCTCCACTGATACAGGCGTAAACCTGCTGTCGCCGGGAGAAACACCTTATGAGAATGCGCAGTTTTTACTGTTTCTGTGCGCAGTGATCAAAGCGGTGGATGATTATCAGGATCTGCTGCGCATTTCCGTGGCATCTGCTGGAAATGACCATCGCTTAGGAGCCAATGAGGCGCCTCCGGCCATCATCTCTATTTTCCTTGGGGCACAGCTTAGCGCGATTTTGGATTCCATTGAGAAAGGAGAGGAATACGGCAGCCAGG
>OJSM01001964.1_pt1 | contig 12286 bp, 9 predicted proteins | sample 1599431 | NCBI WGS metagenome assembly OJSM01 (sample SAMN04168659, study PRJEB22393) | human gut metagenome | biome: human gut microbiome; feature: stool | host: Homo sapiens | collected 2014-05-12 | reverse complement strand
CTTTTTACCTGCAATGACCTCTTTTAATGTCTCTTTGCATAAATAACGCTGCGCTAAATCCTGTATTTCCGCAGGAGTAATCTCGTTTACGGCTTGCAAAGAACGTGCGAAGTAATCATCCTTCAAACCGGAAGTAGCTATAAATATCCACGCATCCGAGAGAGAGAAAGGCGATTCATAACTGCGGCACATTTCTCCCAACATATAGTTGCGCACTATCCTCAACTCTTCTGCAGATACAGGATCCAGGTGCAACCGGTCTATTTCGTGATATACTTCCTGTATTAACGGCTCCACATATTCATTATCCGTCTCCGTCGAAACAATCAGCAAGCCGCTATCCGGATAAAATACTACTCCTGCCGATATGCCATAAGTATACCCTTTATCTTCGCGAATGTTGGACATCAGACGACTACCGAAATAACCTCCGAACAATGTCATCAGCACACGCAGCTTCGGATAGTCGGGATGTTCGCGAGTAATGGTGGTACATCCCATTTTCACTGCGCTCTGCATAGCGTCTTCACGTTCCGTAAAAATCCTCTTCTCAGGTATAGCCGCAAACGGGAAACTCGACTTCGGCATCTGTAATTGATATTGCCCGAACGGAATCCCGAAAATATCCGTTACACGGCTAATGATATCATCCGTCACCTTGCCGGATAAGAAAATGGAGCAACTGCCGGAATGGTAATACCGCTCATAAAACTCACGAAGCACTTCTGGAGTTATGGTATGATAATCCTCCTCCATCACTATTTTCCCGCACGGATGTTGTTCACCGTAAAGAGACTTCAGCAAACTACGATGTGCAAGAAAATCAACCTTAGAGGTATTGACCAAATATTGCTGGATATTGGTATCCAGAATAGTTTGAAGCTCCTTTTGTGGAAACAGTGGTTCCTTAATCATCGACTCTACCACTTCCAACGTTTTCGCTAAATACTTATTCAATGAATAAACAGTGATATAAGCATACTCCGAAGAACTGGAGAGTTCTAGCCACGAACCATAATAATCCAATTTCTCCGCAATGGTGGCAGCCGTATATTTCGTCGTACCTTCGCGCAACATACGGTTCGTAAACAAAGCTTGCAACTTCTGCGACTGCTGCCAGCGACCTCCGGAGAAAAGCACATCCATACGCACCACTTCCTGTTCACCGGCATTAATAACAGTCAGCGGAATACCATTCGGCAACGTTGTCCTGACAGGAGTCTGTATATGGAAATTTTTCAGAGGTTGTATCTCAGGCTGTATCGTGCGATCCATAAACGTTATAATCTATTTTTCAAAAATTCTTCTGCACGCGCCAAGTCCTGTGGAGTATCAATTCCAATCGTTTCCACTTCACTGATCCCCACTTTTATTTTATACCCGTTTTCCAGCCAGCGCAGTTGCTCCAACGATTCCGCTATCTCAAGTGATGATTGCGGTAGTGCGGTTATCTCCCTCAGCACTTCCGTACGGTAAGCATACAAACCGATATGTTTATAGTAGGTATGTCCTTTCAGCCAATCCTTCTTCTCGGCATTACGCTGATAAGGGATGATAGAACGACTGAAATACAGGGCATTCCAATTTGCATTGACTACCACTTTGGGAGAGTTCACATTCTCAAGTACGGCAAACGGCTCATCAGCAGTAAAAGGCTTTACCAATGTAGCAATCTGTGTAGTAGGATCTTCAAAACAAGCTTTCACGGCATTCAACTGCGAAGGCTGTATAAAAGGCTCGTCCCCTTGTATATTGACTACCACATCAAAGTCCCCTCCAATCTTGACGCAAGCCTCATAACAACGGTCTGTACCGCTTTTATGATGAACAGAAGTCATCATCACCTTACCGCCGAAAGCTTTCACCGCCTTCTCAATTCGTTCGTCATCAGTAGCCACATACGCATCATCCAAAATGCCGGCTACTTGTTCATACACACGCTGTATCACTGTTTTTCCGCCCAAAATAGCCAACGGTTTCGCAGGGAAACGGGTAGAGGCATAACGGGCAGGTATAATTCCCAGAAATTTCATTTATTTAATAGATAATGAAGAATAAAGAGCGGATAATGACTGCTGCACATATTCCCTCTCCCAATCTTCCGGTTTTATTATTTTATCATCATACAAAAGTATATCAATATCCAAACAGACTTTCTCTTCCTTCTTATCCTCCGGCAGACGACCGGAAGCCAGTTCTATGTCTTTCAGTATCCTCTTCACGAGTTCCTCATCCTTATCCGAAAAGAACATGATCACTTGATTGGAAAACAAAGCCGGATTTTTGAAGAACAAAGGTGCCGTCTCCAACTCAGGTGCCCGGTAGATAGGAGAAAACTGTTCCGCCAGTTTCTGCCTGGCAAAAGTCAGATTCTCCGTTCTATTGTAGTTGCTCCCTATGCAAACAATGTATTTGTGCATCTTTTTAGTTGAAAAGATCATCCAGTCCCATTTCCTCCACCTCGCCATCCGGAGTCTCCGAACCGGCACAAGGATCGAATCCTTCCGGAAGTTTAAAAGTTTCCTGCTGATCGTATCCCAAAGTCGGGTCATCAAATACCTTCTTCATATATTTTGCCCAAATAGGTAAAGCAGCGGCAGCTCCCTGTCCGTATGTCATCGATCCGAAGTGGATATCACGTTCGTCACCTCCTACCCAACAGCCGGACACCAACGAAGGGGTAAAGCCCATAAACCAACTATCCGAGTTCTCATTTGTCGTCCCCGTCTTTCCGCCCATATCCGCAGTAATTCCATAACGTCGGACACGTCCGCCCGTTCCTTCATTTATAACGGCACGCAACATGACCAGCATTTTATATACACTTGAAGTACTGATCACTTCATCCATTTGTGGCGCAAACGTAGAAATCACATTGCCTTCACTGTCCTCGATCCGAGTCACAAACAAAGGAGCCACCCGAATCCCCCTATTAGCAAAAGCAGTATATGCACTCACCATCTCTCCGACAGAAATCTCACAAGGTCCCAGACAAAGTGAAACAACCGGGTCGATGGCCTTGTTGCGCACTCCGAAACTATGGATCAGCCGCACCAATTCATACGGATTCAGTTTGCTCATCAGATAAGCCGAAATCCAGTTATCCGAATTAGCCAGTCCCCATTTTAGAGTAACCATCTCACCATAACGCTTCTTATTGGAATTACGTGGCGACCATGGTTCCCCAGTTTCTGTAATCAACGTTTGCTCTACGTGGCGCACCTGGTCGCAAGGAGAAAAATTATTCTCCATAGCCAGTGTATACAAGTACGGTTTGATAGTAGACCCTACCTGACGGCGTCCTACCATCGCCATGTCATATTGGAAATATGTATAATTAGGTCCGCCAACATAAGCTTTCACATGCCCGTTCATAGGATCCATCGACATAAAGCCGGTACGAAGGAATGACTTATAATAGCGGATTGAATCCATCGGAGTCATAATCGTGTCCTTGCTTCCCATCCACGAAAAGACTGTCATTTCCTGCGGTGTATCGAATGCTTTCCTAATCTCCTGTTCAGAATTCCCCGCCTCTTTCATCAGCCGGTAACGCTCAGTCTGTTTCATGGCCTTCGTCAACAGTTCTTCCACCCGTTTCGCAGGCAGCACTCTTGCGTATGGCGCATTCTTACTTCCTACTTTTTCTTTGAAAAACAAAGGTTGCAAATAACTCAAATGTTCTTCTACCGCCTCCTCCGCATATTGTTGCATCCGCGAGTTGAGAGTCGTATAAATCTTCAGTCCGTCCGTGTAGACATTATAATTCGAACCATCCTTCTTTTTATTCTTCGCACACCAGCCATACAGAGGATTCGTTTCCCAAGAAAGGGAGTCTTCATAGAATTTCTGCATTTGCCAACCACGATAATTACTCTTCACCGGCTTGGTTGCTGTCATCACACCACGCAGGTATTCACGGAAATAAGTAGCCAAACCTTCCTTGTGGTCAACACGGTTATACGACAATTTCAAAGGAAGCGCTTGCAGAGAATCACATTCGGATTCAGTAATATATCCCGCTTTACGCATCTGTCCAAGCACCACATTACGACGGCCGCGAGAACGCTCATTAAAACGAACAGGATTATAGAGTGACGGATTTTTACACATACCAACCAAGGTAGCCGCTTCCTCTATTTTCAAGTCCTTCGGTTCACGGTTAAAATAAGTATGCGCAGCCGTCTTAATACCGACAGCATTATTCAGGAAATCAAACTTATTGAGGTACATACTCAGAATTTCCTCTTTGGTGTAATAACGCTCGAGTTTTACGGCAATCACCCACTCAATCGGTTTCTGGAAAAGACGCTGGAGAGTATTTCTCGCCACATTCTCCGTAAACAACTGCTTGGCAAGCTGCTGTGATAAAGTACTTCCCCCACCCGCATTTTTCTGGAATAACAAACCACGTTTCACAAATGCACGGAACAACGCCTTAGCGTCAATCCCCGAGTGTTCGGCAAAACGAACATCTTCTGTCGCAATCAACGCATTAATAATGTTGGGTGACAAGTCCTTGTAGGCTGTATACACACGATTTTCCTTACTATAAGACCAAGTACCGAGCACTTTCTCATCCTCAGAAAAGATCTCCGTCGCAAATTTATAACTTGGATTCTCCAGTTCCTCCACTGGAGGCATATAGCCGATCCAACCTTTCGAAATAGAAACAAAAATAATGACGGCAGCCACTACTGCGATTGCCAATAAAATCCAAAGAGCTTTTATTATTTTTCGAATCATGTTTTTTCTTGCTTATAAAAAATGCACTTAATTAAGTTACAAAGGTAGATAAAATCCGGTAGCCGACCAAACAAAAACAGGCGGGATTTTTATTCCCGCCTGTCATTCACCCTAACTCTATCTATTCAGAGTTACCAATTATGAATGAGTCGTATAGTAACTCACCATTTATCAATAGTCTGTAATTTCCATTCTCCTATCGTACAGCGTTCACTATCAAAGTTGATCGCCACTTTCACTACCGGAAGCCCACACAAAGCGAAGCGTTCAGGATAATTCTTCAGATTGATCTGTTCCATAGCTTCACCGGCAGTCTTGTCAAGCTTCAATTCCATCACATAGAGCGTTGTTTTCGTACGAAGCACCACATCCACTCGACCACGGGGGGTACGGACTTCAACATCCACAAAAGAACCCAATAAGCTGAAAATAATGTAGAACATCTGCTGATAGTGACCTTCATACCTTGTATTGTCACAATAAGGAATGGTAGACAAGAAAGTCTGCAGCCGACGCAACGCAGAATCCATATCATCATTACGGATATCACGGGAAAGATAAGCTACCATGGTATTCGTTTTTTCAGTAGGTGTAGACACATAATAAGGCAACAGACTCCTCATCAAGCCGACCCTAACTTCTTTATTAGGAATATCCAATGTGTACAGTCCCAACTCGCTATCGTAACCCTTGATGGTGATATAACCGCTCTGATATAACAGCGGAGTAATACTGGACATTGTCTCCGTCGGTGCATCAAAATCCTCCACAGCTGCTGTTTTTCCTCCGACTTCAGAAGGTTCAACACCGAACTTCTCCAACATCTTTATCAAGTATGTAGGAATGCCGCTACCGAACCAGTAAGAACCGAACTTACCATCCGCAAAAGCATTCAACAGACTGAACGGATTATAGAGGTCGGGAGACGGATAAGTGAAATGATAACCGTCATAATTCCCCTTCAACTTCAGCAAGACCTCTTCAGGGGAAATATTCAATTTCGCAGCCAACATCCCCATATCCTCTTTCATCTGCGTTAGCATCTCATCCTCCGTTATTCCGCAAATTGCAGCGTATGATTCATCCATGCTGATATTCTTGATATTGTTCAATTCGCTAAAGATACTCAACTGAGAGAACTTGGTGATACCAGTCAGAAACACATACTTCAGATAAGGATCACAAGCTTTCAAGGGACTATAGAAATTACGCATGATATTACGCAATACGCCTAAATTTTCCTTTTCATGCACCACATCAAGCAAAGGGGCATCGTATTCGTCTATAAGAACTACGACCTTTTTCCCTGTCTTTTCATAAGCACACTTGATAAGACGGGTTAATCGTAGATTAGCATCACCGGCAGTTGTATCGAGGCCGAAGGTCCGCTCATAGTCTGAAAGCATAAAGTCAAGCAAACGCTCCAAACGCTCCTTATCCACATGCTTCGCCATACTCATATCAAAATGAAGAACCGGATATTCTATCCACTCTTTCTCCAACCTCTCCATAACCAACCCTTGAAACAGGTCCTTACGACCAGAGAAATAACTATGCAAAGTAGAAGTAAGCAAAGATTTACCAAAACGGCGAGGACGGCTCAGAAACACATATTTCGCAAAATGAGTCATGCGATAAACGTATTCCGTCTTATCGATATAAAGATAATTCTTCTCACGAATTTCAGAAAAAGTCTGTATCCCTATGGGGTATAATCTTTGCAAAGTTTCCATATCAATATCTATATTTTCTTTAGAACTACTATTATTTTTCAATCATCCAGTCTCCTATCGTACAGCGTTCACTATCAAAGTTTATCGCTACTTTCACGACCGGAAGGCCACACAAAGAGAAGCGTTCAGGATAATTCTTCAGGTTGATCTGTTCCATAGCTTCACCGGCAGTCTTATCAAGCTTCAACTCCATCACATAGAGCGTGGTTTTCGTACGAAGCACCACATCCACTCGACCACGGGGAGTACGGACTTCAATATCTACATAATAATTCAGCAGACTGAATATGACATAAAAGAGTTGCTGGTAATGCCCCTCATATTTAGTATTGTCGCAATAAGGAACAGTAGACAAAAAAGTCTGCAAACGACGCAAGGCAGAATCCATATCACCGTTCTGAATATCATAAAAAAGATAGGCAACCATAGTGGTGGCTTCCGGGGTCTCATTGCCCACATAGTTAGGAAGAAGGCTTTCCATAAGACCCAGACGAACTTCCTTATTCGGAATATCAAGCGTATAAAGGTCCAGAATCTTATTATAATCCTTTATGGTGATATAACCGCTCTGATATAGCAAAGGAGTGATATTCGTCATGGTCTCGGTAGGAGCATCAAAAATGGAAGCTTTCGCTTGTTTGGGACCGATATCAGAAGGATTTACACCAAATTTACCCAACATCTTTATCAAGTATGTAGGAGTGCCGCTACCGAACCAGTAAGAATCGATCTTACCCTTAGCCATAGACATAAGCAAACTGAACGGATTATAGATGTCAGGAGACGGATAAGTGAAATGATAACCGTCATAATTCTCCTTCAACTTCAGCAAGACTTCTTCAGGTGTTATTTCCAGTTTCACAGCCAATCTCTCCACATCCTCTTTCATCTGCGAACGTATCTCACCCTCGCTTATTCCACAGATCGCAGCATATGATTCATCCATGCTGATATTCTCAATATTGTTCAATTCACTAAAGATACTCAACTGAGAGAACTTGGTGATACCAGTCAGAAACACATACTTCAGATAAGGATCACAAGCTTTCAAGGGACTATAGAAATTACGCATGATATTACGCAATACGCCTAAATTTTCCTTTTCATGCACCACATCAAGCAAAGGGGCATCGTATTCGTCTATAAGAACTACGACCTTTTTCCCTGTCTTTTCATAAGCACACTTGATAAGACGGGTTAATCGTAGATTAGCATCACCGGCAGTTGTATCGAGGCCGAAGGTCCGCTCATAGTCTGAAAGCATAAAGTCAAGCAAACGCTCCAAACGCTCCTTATCCACATGCTTCGCCATACTCATATCAAAATGAAGAACCGGATATTCTATCCACTCTTTCTCCAACCTCTCCATAACCAACCCTTGAAACAGGTCCTTACGACCAGAGAAATAACTATGCAAAGTAGAAGTAAGCAAAGATTTACCAAAACGGCGAGGACGGCTCAGAAACACATATTTCGCAAAATGAGTCATGCGATAAACGTATTCCGTCTTATCGATATAAAGATAATTCTTCTCACGAATTTCAGAAAAAGTCTGTATCCCTATGGGGTATAATCTTTGCAAAGCTTCCATATCAATCATATTTTTCACAAAGCTACAAAAAATATCCGTTCAAAAAGAAAGCAGGCAGAAAACTTTTTCCCGCCTGCTCCTTTTACTTTATATGAACAGCTCCACAGGTACAAAAGGTACAGTAAATACACCCCGCATTTTTCCACACACACGTACGCACGTACCTAACTAATGCGCGCACGTGTGCGTATGTATAGAGAGCCCCCAAAAAGTGTACCTGCTGTACCCGCCATAACCACCGCACCTGATAAACTCATCATACCCGCCACACCCATCGTCAAACAAACACAGTGCTATATAAGTCCTAAAGCAGTGCTTTACGACCTCTAAAGCTATGCTTTAGCCTTCGTAAAGCACTGTTCTAACAAATATATCAACTATCTTCACAGACAGTTGATATATCTCACATACAAATCATATTAGCTTCATGCTAATATGAGGGTATAAGTCAGGAACATACCACTGTACTCTTCCCGACCTTTTGTCAACGTCAAACCTTGACGTATAGTTTTGTTATCCGTACTCTTTCCCCATACTTGATATTAAATTCGATTTATATAGGGAGCTTTGCGACTTATTCATATTGCCAAATGTCATCCATAGTAATTGGCACATAGGCTCCATCTTTCATTTCTATAATGACAGAGGGCTCATGCACAATAAGAGTATGCCACATTCCGGCAGGTACTTGTACGCCATAAATACCACTTGCAGGATTCAATTCATGCCGAGCACATTCAACACCTTTTTCATCATAAAAAAGTTCCGTTATATGACCTCTAAGCAGAATGACAGTCTCAATTGTTTTAGTATGACGATGAATAGGAACATGCGTTCCCGGTAGCAAGGCATTGAGCATACGCTGCGAAGTGTCACCTTCACCATTACGCAAATCAAGATTAATGCGCCGCCGCTCATTTGTTCCCGCCTGAGCTAACAGTTCATCAAGCAGTTTATCATTTATTTCCATATTTTTCATTAACTTTTGCACGTAGATATTCTTCGTGTAGGTGATAATATTTTCTCTTGAACAAGACATAGACGATACAAAGTAATACCAGCACTACAACTAAATACAAATACTTATTCATTGGCAAATAAATAGCCCCCAAAGAGATTATTAATTGCATAACCATATAGACGGTCGACACTACCACATGCTTAATATGCAATTCATTGGCCATCAATTGATAAACATGTTTACGATGAGGTTTGCCTATATTTTCATGCAATAATATCCGATGGAGAATAGTGAGTACACTATCAACGCCATATACCATTAGCAGCAGAATAGCCCAATAGTTTCCGCTTTTTAATATATAAGAACCTAAAAAGTAAAGCAAAATAAACGCAATGGATACACTGCCCACATCACCTGCAAAACATTTTGCCTTAGTGCGGAAGTTAAAGAAGCAGAATATCAGCACGCTAAGCAAAGCCACAATAATGAAATTCCGGTCGACAAACTCCTCCCGCGAATTGAGAATAAGCAACGGAACAAGCACAGCCAACGAGTAACCGCCGGTAATACCATTTATTCCATCCATAAAGTTATACGCATTGATAATGCCGGTGCATACTATGAGCGCAATGATAACCACCCACCAATACTCGGGCAGCAAAATGCCCCACTGGTAGAACATGAGTGTCATGGCGACAAAGTGCACAATCAAGCGAAATTTATTGGATACCGAATGAATATCATCCGCAAAACTGATACCACCCAACATAGTGAGTCCTAACAGGAACCAAGGACATGTAAAACCATAGAAGGCAGCATAAAGCCAGGCTCCAAACAAGAAAATAATACCTCCGCCACGCAACACAATAGTACTGTGCGATGAACGCAAGTTGGGTTTGTCTATAATGTTAAACTTGTCGGCAATCTTAAAATAGACCCATTCAAGAACAAGCAATAATACTGCTATTAACAGATATACAACCATACTTATTTTGTATTTGTAAATGATTTAATGGTTTGTGTAAGTCCTTCTTCGGCACGTATGGGCATTTTATCTATACCCAGTGCCTTTTTTATTTTAGCATTGCTAACCACATAGTCTTCAGTTAGCTTTGTCAAACGCTCCGAGTTTAGTGACAGGTGCAACCCATCTCCCACCTTCGCCATGCCATTCATCAGCCCTTTGGGCAGATACCAAATACGTGCTTTCTTACCCAAAGCCTTGCAGATAACTGTAATAAGTCCGTTGGTCGATAACGCTTCATCGTCACACATATTATAAATGCCAGATTCCACTTCCTTAACAAGCAGCCCTTTTATGACAAAACAAAGGTTGTCAATAGAGGTAAAGCAGCGGTGATTCTCAAAAGCCCCCAAAGGCCAGGGTACTCCTTTTTTCACCACTCCGTAGAGCAGATTGAGATTCCCCTTGTTTCCGGGACCATGTATCATACAGGGACGCAGGATATACACTTGCTTATCTGCGGCCGGATGAGATAGGATATATTCTTCAGCTTTGATCTTCGATTCACCATAAGGTCCTACCGGATTGGGAACAATATCTTCAGTCAGAATATCACCGGGGACAAAGTCAGCAGCCGCTTTCACCGATGAAAAGAAAATGAACTTCCCGGCCGATGATTTAAGAAACCAGTCATACATCTTTTGGGTGAGCCCCGTATTTACCTTAAAATACACTTCCGGTCCAGAAGTTTTCTTCAAATCATGTGCCTTGCCGGCAAGATGGATAACGGCATCTACTTGTGGAATCTTATTTTCGTCAAGATCATCCCAGGAAAAGGTCTTGACCACACCCTCCTTTTCAGGCGCTACGATATCAAGGCCGTAAATTTCATTACTTTGCCCCAAAGCTTTTACCAAATTCCCCCCTACAAAGCCGTGAATTCCGGTTATAAGTATCTTCATAATATTTTATTTACCAAATCAACGTATTGTTTTGTTACCTTTTCTTTTGTGTAATAGCGCTGTATCACATCATATCCGTTACGCCCCATTTTCTGAAGCTCTTCACGCGACACCGATGCCAGCCATTGTGCCATTTCATCTACCTTCTTATCAAAGTCCTTCTCAGTAATAAGCTTTGCACAATTATAATCCTTAGTGAAGTTTACGATAGGTGTTTTGTCTCCGGAACATATAAGCAACGGCCTTTCACAAGCCATAATGGTATACACTTTAGACGGAAATCCCATCATTTCCATTTCAGGTGCCATAAAGATGAACTGCACGTCACTGTATGCCAATATACTCGGCATCAGATGGCGAGGTTGATAATCGAGTACATGCAACTTGTCCAATCCCTTCTCTGCTTTCTGTTGTTCCAAGTATGATCGTTGTACCCCCATACCTATCACAAAGTACTCAACATTCAAATCCTTTGTCTTTTCGACCAATGCCACCAGCGGACGCCAGTCTTGCGCATGTCCTATATTCCCGGCATAAAGCAATTTCAAAGAATCGGTTTTAGGAAAGATATTCTCGTCAAGAGGTTCTACATTAGTTGGGTTATAAAGGTCAGTATCTACGAAGTTGGGAATGATGTGTAGCTTATTCGGATCTTCAAAACGACTCACAATCGTATTATAGAAAACATCGTCAATGGTAGTGATTGCAGCAGACTTGTTGTAAATGCAACGTTCGACTTTCTTTAAACAAGCGATTATCGGTCCTGTTTTCTTCTTTAGGATATCGGGATAAATTTCCTGTACATTATATATAACTTTGCAGCCTTTTAATTTACCGAGGATGAGATTAAGCATTCCTATGCTGAGAGGTGGCGAGGGCGACACTATTACACTAACATTGCGTATGCACAAACCAAGGAGAAACGAAATGATGTGCCAATAAACAAAACCAAGAATACGCAATGCAGTGCTCTTGAACTTCTTTTGTGGCACATGCATTACCTTTATACCATGAAAATCACTTTCCTTATAAATTCCGGGGATTTTCCACTTTAGCGGTTGCTTTGCCAGTTGTTCCTCTACTACATTAAAGTGCGGTGTTGTAGAAAGCACTACTACCTCATAACCTTCTTTTTGAAATCTAAGTGCGATATCGTTATAAAGATATGCAGTGGAAACACCATCTGGGCTGAAGATAAGACTGTGAATTAAGACTTTCTTGCTCATTTATACAATTTTCTTTTCAACTATTTCAGAGAAGAATCATTATCAATAAATCAAAGGGAGTTATTCAATAACAGACTTCAAATCTATATTGTATTGTTCCTTA
>OJSM01001933.1_pt1 | contig 12455 bp, 8 predicted proteins | sample 1599431 | NCBI WGS metagenome assembly OJSM01 (sample SAMN04168659, study PRJEB22393) | human gut metagenome | biome: human gut microbiome; feature: stool | host: Homo sapiens | collected 2014-05-12 | reverse complement strand
TGGCTGTATTGATGGTCGGTCTTACTTCTTGCGAAGTGGAGATAGACAGTTTCTACGATGATGATAATAACGGACCGGGTTATTACAACCGTTCGGCTGATTTGTGTAGCCGCACCTGGGTCAGTTTTTATCGGGATATAGACAACAACTACTGCCGTCAGGAACTGGATTTCTTTTTAGATCGTACAGGAATAGATTACATACGGGTGGAATATCCGGACGGATATGTGGAAGAATTTGAATATAAGTTCCGTTGGAGTTGGGAAAATTTCGCGCAGACTTCCATCCGTATGTCGTATGGGCCCAATGATGTTTCCTACCTGGACGACGTATATATTGGAGGCAACAGGTTGAGCGGCTATTTGGACGGGCGGAACAATTTTGTGGAATATCAGGGAAGAAGATAAGAAAGATGATAGAAGAATATCAGCACGAGGCATGAGTAGGGCGTAAAATGAAAGCATAAAAGTTTTGAATGGGACTAAATAGTTTTTATCTTTGCGCCCTATTAGTTTGAAAATACATGGAGTGGTTATATAGTCTGTTTCTCGAACATTCTGCCTTACAGGCGGTTGTGGTGTTATCGTTGATTTCTGCGGTAGGTTTAGGCTTGGGAAGAGTGCATTTCTGGGGAGTATCCTTAGGAGTCACTTTTGTTTTTTTTACAGGTATCCTTGCCGGACATCTCGGACTTTCGGTAGATCCTCAGATGTTGAATTATGCGGAAAGTTTCGGCTTGGTGATTTTCGTTTATTCTTTAGGTTTACAGGTCGGTCCCGGTTTCTTCAGTTCTTTCCGTAAAGGAGGAGTAACGCTGAATATGCTGGCATTGGGAGTCGTCCTGTTGGGAACATTGTTGACGGTCGTAGCCAGCTATGCCACAGGTGTCTCACTTCCCGATATGGTCGGTATCCTTTGTGGAGCGACAACGAACACTCCGGCGTTGGGAGCTGCTCAGCAAACTCTGAAACAGATGGGGCTGGAGAGTAGCACACCTGCTTTGGGATGTGCGGTAGCCTATCCGATGGGAGTCGTCGGTGTGATACTTGCCGTCTTGTTAATCCGTAAAGCATTGGTTCGCAAAGAAGATTTGGAAATAAAAGAGAAAGATGATGCGAACAAAACTTATATTGCAGCGTTTCAAGTACACAATCCTGCTATTTTCAATAAAAGTATCAAGGATATAGCTCGTATGAGTTACCCGAAGTTTGTCATATCCCGTTTGTGGCGTGACGGACATGTCAGTATTCCGACTTCAGACAAGATTCTGAAAGAAGGCGACCGTCTGCTGGTGGTAACTGCGGAAAAAGACGCTTTGGCCCTGACAGTGCTTTTTGGTGAACAGGAAAATACGGATTGGAATAAAGAGGACATTGACTGGAATGCGATTGACAGCGAATTGATCTCGCAGCGTATCGTTGTCACCCGTCCCGAACTGAATGGTAAGAAACTCGGTGCACTCCGGTTGAGAAACCATTACGGTATTAACATCAGCCGTGTTTACCGGTCGGGGGTGCAACTGCTTGCTACTCCGGGATTGATACTTCAGTTGGGCGACCGCCTGACAGTAGTGGGCGAGGCTGCTGCTATCCAGAATGTGGAGAAAGTATTGGGAAATGCCGTGAAAAGCCTGAAAGAACCCAATCTGGTTGTTATATTTATCGGTATCGTGCTTGGTTTGGCACTGGGGGCTATTCCTTTCTCTTTTCCGGGTGTCAGTACTCCTGTGAAGTTGGGATTAGCGGGCGGACCGATCATTGTCGGTATCCTTCTGGGTACTTTTGGACCACGGATACACATGATTACCTATACCACCCGTAGCGCGAACCTGATGTTGCGTGCCTTGGGACTTTCCATGTACCTTGCCTGTCTGGGACTGGATGCGGGAGCTCACTTTTTCGATACCGTATTCCGTCCGGAAGGCTTATTATGGATTGGTTTGGGAGCCGGATTGACTATCATTCCAACAGTGTTGGTTGGATTCGTGGCCTTCAAGATGATGAAGATCGATTTCGGTTCTGTATCCGGTATGTTGTGCGGAAGTATGGCAAATCCGATGGCACTGAACTATGTAAACGATACAATCCCCGGCGACAACCCATCCGTAGCCTATGCGACTGTTTATCCGCTATGTATGTTCCTGCGGGTAATTATCGCCCAAGTGTTGTTGATGTTCTTGTTAAATTGAGAATAGTATATTGCTGGATCGTAATTAGTAACTAGTAAATTGTAAATAGTAAAATAGTAAATAAAATGACTGCTCAAAGTAACATAACTCCTGAAAGCATTGTGGGCGATCTCCGTTACCTGCAATTGCTTTCCCGAAGTTTTCCTACGATTGCCGATGCTAGTACGGAAATAATCAATCTGGAGGCTATCTTAAATCTACCTAAAGGGACAGAGCATTTCCTGACTGACATTCATGGAGAATACGAGGCTTTTCAGCACGTACTGAAAAATGCTTCAGGTGCGGTAAAACGTAAAGTAAATGAAATATTCGGCAACACTCTCCGCGAGGCTGAAAAGAAAGAAATCTGCACGTTGATTTACTATCCCGAAGAGAAACTTCAATTAGTGAAAGCCCGTGAAAAGGACCTGGATGATTGGTATCTGATTACCCTGAACCAACTGGTGAAGGTCTGTCAGAATGTATCTTCCAAATATACCCGTTCGAAGGTTCGTAAATCGCTGCCTGCCGAGTTCTCATATATTATTCAGGAATTATTGCACGAATCTTCCATCGAGCCGAACAAGCATGCCTATATCAATGTAATTATCAGCACGATTATCACTACCAAGCGTGCCGACGATTTCATTATCGCTATGTGCAATCTGATTCAGCGTCTGACTATTGACTCTCTTCATATCGTAGGCGATATTTACGACCGTGGTCCTGGCGCGCACATCATCATGGATACGTTGTGCAATTACCATAACTTCGATATTCAATGGGGAAATCATGATATTCTCTGGATGGGTGCAGCTTCCGGTAACGATAGTTGTATTGCCAACGTGATACGTATGTCCATGCGTTACGGCAACCTGGGCACGCTTGAAGACGGATACGGAATCAATCTGCTTCCATTGGCTACTTTTGCAATGGATACGTATGCCGATGATCCTTGCACCATCTTCATGCCGAAGATGAATTTTGCCGACGCTCATTATAATGAGAAGACTCTGCGCTTGATAACTCAAATGCATAAAGCCATTACCATTATCCAGTTTAAGCTGGAAGCCGAAATCATCGACCGTCGTCCGGAGTTTGGGATGACCAACCGCAAACTGCTGGAGAAGATTGATTTTGAGCGTGGCGTCTTTGTATACGAAGGAAAAGAATACGCTTTGTGCGATACCAACTTCCCGACCGTAGATCCTGCCGATCCTTACCGGTTGACAGAAGAAGAACGCGAATTGGTAGAAAAGATTCATTATTCGTTTATGAATAGTGAGAAGCTGAAGAAACACATGCGTTGCCTGTTTACATACGGCGGAATGTATCTGGTTTCAAATTCGAATCTTCTTTATCACGCTTCTGTTCCTCTGAATGAGGATGGCAGCTTTAAGCATGTCAAAATACGTGGTAAGGAATATTGGGGGCGTAAATTGCTGGATAAAGCCGATCAACTGATTCGTACTGCGTACTTCGATGAAGAAGGGGAGGAGGATAAGGAATTTGCTATGGATTACATTTGGTATATGTGGTGTGGTCCGGAAGCTCCCTTGTTTGATAAGGATAAGATGGCAACTTTTGAGCGTTATTTCGTAGAAGATAAAGAATTGCATAAAGAGAAGAAAGGTTATTATTATACATTGCGTAACCGGGAAGATGTCTGCGATCAGATTTTGGCAGAGTTTGGCGCTTCCGGCCCTCACTCGCATATCATCAACGGGCATGTGCCTGTGAAAACGATTCAGGGAGAACAGCCAATGAAAGCCAATGGCAAGCTTTTCGTTATTGATGGCGGATTCTCAAAAGCTTATCAGCCGGAAACGGGAATTGCGGGATATACGCTTGTTTATCACTCTCATGGTATGCAGCTTGTGCAGCACGAGCCGTTCCAGTCTCGTCAGAAAGCTATCGAAGAGGGGCTTGATATCAAATCTACCAACTTTGTCTTGGAATTCAATTCGCAACGGATGATGGTGAAAGATACCGATAAAGGAAAAGAACTGGTGACCCAAATACAGGATTTGAAGAAATTGCTCGTTGCTTATCGTACCGGTCTGATAAAAGAAAAGGTATAATTAGTAATCAGTATGCTCAAAGTTGCACGTTTCTGAATTTATTCACCACAGAGGACGCAGAGGACACAGAGTTTTTTTTCTTTCTACAAGTAAAACAGAGCGATAAATACGATTCTAAATACATGAGACTCTGTGTTACTCTATAGTGAATAAAAAATAGTAAACCTCTGTGTCCTCTGCGTCCTCTGTGGTGAATAAGTTTAGAAAAGAACAATACCTGCTTCGATAATAGCTCCCTTATCGTAATTGCTCGATTTATTATAGAATCTGGTTAATCCATATCCACCTGTTGCAAAGATGCCGAACTTCTTGGTAAATTGATATTCCAGATTTGCACGTGCCTGCAATGCGTACAGGCGTTTCGGGATGACCTCATCTTTGTTATCAAAAGCCTCGATATGCTGGTATCCGAGGTCTCCGCTGATGGATAACCCTTTGTAAAGGGGGAAAGACAGACCGGCACGATAGGATGCGCTGGCCGAAAACTTATCATTCAATCCCTGATACATGGAACCCACTCCCAATATTGTATAAAACAACTGGTTCTTGAATCGTACCCCGATATTGGCAGGCGTTGCGTTTCCACCGTATACCATCATTTGCACTTTTGTATCAGGATTTGCATTCACCAAACCAAGTTGGAAACCTTTCATATCTTCTTTGTAGTAATTGACAAGACCAATTTGAAGTCCGCGCGCTTTCGTTGCGTAGTTGCATAATGCTACTTGCACTCCATTCAGCTTTGAAGCGGTTATATTGGCAATTCCTGCTATCTGCAAACCGTTCATGTGTTCGCCTACTACATTTAAAAGTCCCGAAGCCATCAGACCGCCGAAGCTCTGTCCGGTGATATTTGCTGCTCCGGAGAAGTGTAAGCCCGAAGCCATATTGCCCGTCACATTCATGAAACCACTAATCATTAACCCCGAGTTGTTGTCTCCGCCGATGCTCGTTAGCCCGGATATGACTACTCCCTGTGCTCTGTCGCCGGTGATATTTACCAATCCGGCAGCAGAAAGCCCTACGGTGTTATCGCCGCTGATATTACTGATACCAGCCAGCTGAACGCCCCGCATAGTACCCCCTGCCAAGTTGGCTAATCCGGTGATTTGTACTCCGTTCATGTCACCATGAACCACGCTTCCCAACGCATTGATACCCACGCCGTTCAGACGGTTCATGGTAGACAGGAGGCCGATGTTTACATAGGTCGTCTGTGTACTGTCATGCGGTTGCGTGCATATATCTTTCCAGATGGATATATTGATCCCTGCACTCTTGTTCTGTGCCGGTAAAGAAACGGCAGCCATTAGTATAGCTGCCGTAAGTATTGTTTTCTTTATCTTCATTCCTTTCTCTTTTTCGGTTTAAGTTATATCTTTCTCTATGCAGCTGACAATCTATCAGCCTTTTGCTTCCTGATACAAATAACGCTTGATGCTCTTCTTCGGTGTCTTTTCAAATTCTTCCGGATAGATTTTCATCTTGGATATTTGGCTGTATGCCGGTAACATAGTGTTCAGTGTCACGCGGTTTTCTTCCATTACTTGTTCGATGTCTTCAGTTTTCAGGCCGTGGGCGAACGCATCGTCAAAGTCGGGATAAACAAGTCCGACAAGTTTCTCGTTTTGCTGAACGATAATGCTTTCAGCCACGTATGGCAAGTTGTTCAATTTATCTTCAATTTCTTCCGGATAGATATTCTGTCCGCTGGAGCTCAATAACAGGTTCTTGCTGCGTCCTTTGATTGTAACATTACCTTCTTCATCCATCAAAGCCAAGTCGCCGGTATGCAACCAACCGTCCTTGTCGATGACTTCTTGAGTGGCTTCTTCGTTTTTGTAATAGCCCAGCATCACATTCGGGCCCTTACATACGATTTCACCAACGATATTTTCGGGATCAGATGACAATACCCGTACATCCATCCGTGGCACAGCCTTTCCGCAAGAACCCGGTTTGAACTTTCTCCAATCTTCGTAGCAGATAATCGGGCCACATTCCGTCATTCCATATCCAACCGTATAAGGGAAATCAATCATTTTCAAGAATTGTTCCACTTCCTGATTGAACGCTGCACCTCCTACGATGACTGCCTTGAAGTTTCCGCCAAATGCCTTAATCATCTCTTCGCGCACTGTTGCCTTTATCTTGTCATTGATAATAGGCACTTTCAGCAATATCTTCATCGCCGGAGTTTCCAACTTCGGAAGTACGCTTTTCTTGATTATCTTTTCGATGATGAGTGGTACGGCAACAATCAGACTGGGTTTCACTTCTTCAAAAGCCTGGAAGATAATCTTAGGGCTTGGCATACGGGTGAGGAAGTAGATGTGGCAACCTACGGAGAACTCATAAAGGAATTCAAAAGCCAATCCGTACATGTGTGCCATAGGAAGCATGGAAACGATTTTATCTCCGGCTTCCAGTTCCAACACTTCAAAAGCAAATTTGGTATTCGACCACAGACTGCGGTAGGGGAGCATTACTCCTTTGGAATAACTCGTTGTTCCCGAAGTATAATTGATAACTGCCAGTTCTTCCGGTTCGTCTTTGTGATAAGCGACATGCTCTTTACGGAAATTCTTCGGATATTTTTTGCCGAACATTTCGTTCAGATGTTCACGTGCATACGTGAGCCGTTCGCTACGTGACACTAATAGAGTGAAGTCGTTCATCATCAGGATACCTTCCAATAGCGGCATTGCCGACTCGTTCAGGTTTTCCCATACCATATCTCCTACAAGCAGTAATTTAGCTTCGGAGTGGTTGACGATATTATGCACGTTATCTGCTTTAAATTCATGGAGAATAGGTACAATGACGGCTCCATACGTCAGTGTGGCAAGGAAAGTAACTCCCCAGTGAGAGCTGTTTCTTCCACAAACGGCAATCTTGTCTCCTTTGCGGATTCCGCTTTCTTCAAAGATGATATGGAGTTTCTCGATTTTACGAGCTACGTCTTTATACTGTAAAGTTGCACCTTTATAATCGGTCAGGGCATCCAGGTCCCAATTATTCTTGATACTATTCTCAATATAGGCTATAAAACTTTGTTCCATTGTTTTTTGCACATTTGGTATTAAATTGTGCAAATATAGCAATTATATTAAGAATGAAGAATTAAGAGTGAAGATTTTTTGGAAATGGGGAAGAGAGTAGTGGGGAAGATTGGCTCGTAGTATAAAAAAAGATTATGCTCATAGCTCAACAGATTATGCTTATAACTAATTGGATTATCATTATAGCAAAACTGATTATCATTATAGCAAAACTGATTATCATTATAGCTAATTTAATTATCATTATAGCTAAAAAAAATATGCTATTAGCAAAAAACATTCAGCTAATAGCATATTTACAGTAACCTCATTTCTTATTTCAAGTACCATTCGTACATTCTTTGTACGCCTTCCTCGATTTCAATTTTGTGGTGCCAGCCCAGTGCATGCAGTTTTGAAGGATCGGTTAGCTTGCGCATTGTGCCGTCCGGTTTGCTGCTGTCGAAGGTCAGTTTACCTTGATAACCTACTGTTTCAACGATCCGTTCGGCCAGTTGGCGGATGGTGATTTCCTTACCGGTTCCGATGTTGATATGGCAGTTGCGGATATCTTTGCTACCTTCTTTATAGGTATCTTTAAAGTCCACATGCTCCATAACGAAGACACTGGCATCCGCCATTTCTTCGCTCCAGAGGAATTCGCGGAGAGGAGTACCCGTACCCCAGAGAGTGACCTCTGTTTCGCTGATTCCGTATTTTTTCAGAATAGCCAGAATATCTTCTTTCGAGCTGTCGCCGTTGACACCTTCCACCGGACGTTGGTTCATATCCTTGCGTACAGCTTCCCAGTTTCCTTCTTTCAGACAGTGTGCCAAATGAATCTTGCGAATCATGGCAGGCAATACATGGCTGCGTTCCAAATCGAAATTATCATTCGGGCCGTAAAGGTTTGTCGGCATCACGGCGATGTAGTTCGTTCCATATTGCAGGTTGAAGCTCTCGCACATTTTCAGTCCGGCAATTTTGGCGATTGCATACGGCTCGTTGGTATATTCCAACGGTGAAGTAAGCAATACATCTTCCTTCATCGGCTGTTCGGCATCGCGTGGATAAATACACGTACTACCGAGGAAGAGCAACTTTTTCACGTTGTGACGGAAACTCTCTCCGATAATGTTCTGTTGAATCTGCAGATTCTTGTATATAAAGTCGGCACGGTAGATGCTGTTCGCCATGATACCACCCACAAAGGCAGCAGCAAGGAATACATATTCCGGTTGTTCTTCATCGAAAAAATTACGGACAGCCATGCCATCCAGCAGATCAAGCTCTTTGTGAGTGCGGCCTACCAGATTGGTGTATCCTTTATCCTGCAAATTCTTCCAGATAGCAGATCCCACAAGTCCGCGGTGTCCTGCTACATATATCTTTGCATTCTTTTCCATTCTATCTTTTATTATTTTCACCACAGATTAACACAGATTTCCACAGATTATAGATATAAAAAAACTCTGTGGAAATCTGTGTTAATCTGTGGTGAAATGAAATTCATTTAATGTTTGGTAGCAATCATCCGCTTCACCTTTTCCATATCGTGGCGCACCATGATACTTACCAGTTCTTCGAATGATGTTTTGCATGGATCCCATCCTAACAATGTTTTTGCTTTAGTCGGGTCACCCAGCAGTTGTTCCACCTCTGACGGACGGAAATATTTAGGATCAACCTCTACCAAAGACTTTCCGGTAGCTACGTCGATACCTTTCTCATTCACGCCTTCACCTTCCCAACGAAGTTCGATGCCTGCTTCCTTGAATGCCAGCGTTGCGAATTCGCGTACTGTGTGCATTTCTCCGGTAGCAATTACGAAATCTTCGGGAACGTCATGTTGCAGGATCAGCCACATACATTCGATGTAATCCTTGGCATATCCCCAGTCGCGACGTGCGTCCAGATTACCCAGATACAGTTTGTCCTGTTCGCCCTGTGCGATACGTGCGGCAGCAAGCGAAATTTTACGGGTAACGAATGTCTCGCCACGGCGTTCACTCTCGTGATTGAACAGGATTCCGTTTACGGCAAACATACCATAGCTTTCGCGGTAGTTTTTAGTAATCCAGAAACCATATTGTTTGGCTACCCCATACGGAGAACGGGGATAGAATGGAGTTGTCTCTTTTTGTGGAACTTCCTGCACCTTACCGAACAATTCGGAAGTAGAAGCCTGATAGATGCGGGTTTTCTTTTCCAGTCCCAGGATGCGTACCGCTTCGAGCATACGCAACGTACCGATAGCATCCGCTTCGGCCGTGTATTCCGGAACGTCGAATGAAACCTTCACGTGGCTTTGAGCAGCGAGATTGTAGATTTCATCCGGTTGCACCTGTTGAATAATACGAATTAACGAACTAGAATCTGTCATATCCCCATAATGCAGATTGATCGTACGTTTCTGTTTCATGTCGCGCACCCACTCGTCAAAATACAAATGTTCAATACGTCCTGTATTGAACGAAGAAGAACGACGGAGTATACCGTGTACTTCGTAACCTTTTTGCAATAGAAATTCGGCAAGATAAGAACCATCTTGCCCGGTGATGCCTGAAATTAGGGCTTTTTTCATACGCTAATTATTTATATAATTGAAAATGTGGGTGCAAATGTCGGCATTTTTTGTGACCCAGCCAAGTGACTTTCCAATTATTTTTCAGCACAGTCATTCAGCACGGTTTTTTCCCATTATTTTGTCGATAATCAAAGCGATAGCTCCGTCTCCCGTTACATTGCAGGCAGTACCGAAACTATCCATGGCGATGTAAAGCGCAATCATCAAAGCTTGTGCCGATTCGTCGAAACCGAGCATGGATTGTAGAATCCCCAGGGAAGCCATGATTGCTCCACCCGGGACTCCCGGAGCAGCTACCATAGTGATACCCAGCATAAAGATAAACCCGGCAAACAGGGGGAAGTCGAACGGCATTCCCTGCATCATCATCAATGCCAGTGCACAGGCTACAATTTTCAGTGTACTGCCCGATAGATGGATGGTGGCACATAGCGGAATCACAAATCCGGCTACTTCAGCAGATACTCCGTTCTTTTTGGTCTGTTCCAGTGTCACGGGAATGGTGGCTGCAGATGATTGTGTACCCAATGCTGTGAAGTAAGCGGGCAGCATTTTGCTAAGCAATTTGAATGGATTTCTATGCACAAACAATGCCGCAATGGAATACTGAAAAACCAACAGGAAAATATGAAGAACGAAGATGACTCCGATAATTTTAATAAACACCATTAGGATAGAATATACTTGCCCCGAATGTGTCATATTGAGGAATATGCCGAAGATATAAAGCGGTAGCAAAGGTAGAATGACGGCACTTATCATTCGTACGATAATTTCCTGAAAATCACGTGCCACATTTTTCAATGCGTCGCTGTTGAGTGACGCCAGTCCTAACCCTAGTGTGAAAGCTAAAACCAGAGCTGTCATTACGTTCATCAGTGGCGGAATGGAGACGGAGAAGTAGGGGAGGATTCCCTGCGCTTCGCTTACTTCTTCAAGTGGTGCACCCGGTTCGATGAGCGAAGGAAATACTGTGACTCCTGTGAAGTAGGAGAGAAAGCCTGAAAAAAGAGTAGCGAAGTAGGCGATCAAAGCTGTCACGAGTAGCATTTTTCCTGCGCCTTTTCCGATGTCGGCAATAGCCACAGTAACCAGTCCGACGATAATCAATGGGATAGAGAAATTAAGAAATTCACTGAAAATGCCATTGAACGTAACAAATATTCGCACTAGCGGAGCTGGGAAAACTGTGCCGATGGCAATACCCAAAATGATGGCGATAACGATGCGTGCCAACAAACCGATTTTGATCTTCTTCATCCTTGATTTTATTTGTAGACCACAAAAATAATATTTTAATCTAAAATATTGCGAACAAATGTGCATTTCAACTGTTACTAAGATAAAGAATATTCAAAATATATAAGTTATGGCAAATCAGAATAAAACAGATATCGGACTTATCGGCTTGGCTGTGATGGGCGAGAATCTTGCTTTAAACATGGAGAGTAAGGGATGGCACGTGTCGGTTTATAACCGTACTGTTCCCGGAGTAGAAGAGGGGGTGGTAGAACGCTTCCTGAATGGTCGTGCAAAAGGTAAAAACATCGAAGGATTCACAGATATAAAGGCGTTTGTAGATTCGATAGCTATTCCCCGTAAGATTATGATGATGGTTCGTGCCGGAAGTCCGGTTGACGAACTGATGGATCAGCTTTTCCCGCTGCTTTCACCGGGAGATATCCTTATTGATGGCGGTAATTCTAATTACGAAGATACGAACCGCCGTGTCCAACTGGCGGAATCAAAGGGATTTCTTTTCGTCGGTAGCGGTGTGTCCGGTGGTGAAGAGGGAGCCTTGAATGGAGCTTCTATCATGCCCGGTGGTTCGGAAAAAGCATGGCCGGAAGTGAAACCGATTCTTCAAAGTATTGCGGCAAAAGCACCGGACGGCACTCCTTGTTGTCAATGGGTGGGTCCTGCCGGCTCCGGTCATTTTGTGAAGATGATTCACAACGGTATCGAATATGGTGATATGCAGCTGATTGCCGAAGCCTATTGGGTGATGAAAAAGCTGCTTGATCTGACCAATGAGGAAATGGCTGATGTCTTTGCCCGTTGGAACGAAGGCAAACTCCGCAGTTATCTGATCGAAATCACCGCCAACATTCTGCGGCATAAAGACAAATCCGGAGGTTATCTCATTGATAAAATCCTGGATGCAGCCGGACAGAAAGGAACCGGAAAATGGTCGGTTATCAATGCGATGGAACTCGGTATGCCGTTAGGGCTAATTGCCACGGCGGTATTCGAACGAAGCCTTTCTTCACAGAAAGACTTGCGTCACTTGGCTTCCAAGCAATTCCAGTGTCAACATACACAACCTATATATAATAAGGCGGAACTCGTAAAGAATATCTTTTCTGCTCTTTATGCTTCCAAACTCGTCTCTTATGCCCAAGGATTCGCCGTGTTGCAACGTGCTTCCGACGCTTTCGGCTGGCATCTCGACCTGGCTTCCATTGCGCGTATGTGGCGTGGGGGATGCATCATCCGCAGTATATTCCTGAACGATATTGCAGCTGCCTTCGAAGCCACCGACAAGCCTAAACACTTGTTGTTGGCTCCTTATTTTAAAG
>OJSM01001931.1_pt1 | contig 12469 bp, 8 predicted proteins | sample 1599431 | NCBI WGS metagenome assembly OJSM01 (sample SAMN04168659, study PRJEB22393) | human gut metagenome | biome: human gut microbiome; feature: stool | host: Homo sapiens | collected 2014-05-12 | reverse complement strand
ATGTTCTATTAGGATTACAATGGGGCGACGAAGGTAAAGGAAAAGTAGTCGACGTTTTAACACCTAAGTATGATGTGGTTGCTCGTTTTCAGGGCGGCCCGAATGCCGGTCACACGCTTGAGTTTGAAGGACAGAAATATGTGCTTCGCTCTATTCCTTCCGGTATTTTTCAAGGAAACAAGGTAAACATCATCGGTAACGGTGTGGTACTTGATCCGGCATTGTTTAAGGTAGAGGCAGAAGCGCTTGAAGCATCAGGTCATCCGCTGAAAGAACGTTTGCACATTTCAAAGAAAGCTCATCTTATTCTTCCAACACACCGTATTCTGGATGCTGCATACGAAGCAGCCAAAGGCGATGCTAAAGTAGGAACTACCGGTAAGGGTATCGGCCCTACTTACACGGATAAAGTGAGCCGTAACGGTGTTCGTGTAGGTGATATTCTTCATAATTTCGATCAGAAGTATGCTGCCGCAAAAGCTCGTCACGAACAAATTCTGAAGAGCTTGAATTATGAATACGATCTTACTGAACTGGAAAAAGCATGGTTGGAAGGTATCGAATACCTGAAACAATTCCATTTCGTAGATAGCGAACATGAAGTGAATAACCTGTTGAAGGATGGTAAGAGCGTGCTTTGTGAAGGAGCGCAGGGTACTATGCTTGATATTGATTTCGGTTCATATCCGTTTGTGACTTCTTCCAATACCGTATGTGCGGGAGCCTGCACCGGACTTGGAGTGGCACCTAACCGTATCGGTGAAGTATATGGTATCTTCAAGGCATACTGTACTCGAGTAGGAGCAGGTCCGTTCCCATCAGAACTGTTTGACGAAACAGGCGACAAGATGTGTACGTTGGGACATGAATTCGGTTCTGTAACCGGTCGTAAACGTCGTTGCGGATGGATTGACCTGGTAGCGTTGAAGTATTCCGTTATGATAAACGGAGTTACCAAATTGATTATGATGAAGAGCGATGTACTCGATACTTTCGAAACAATCAAAGCGTGCGTTGCTTACAAAGTGAACGGTGAAGAGATCGACTACTTCCCGTATGACATCACAGAAGGCGTAGAACCTGTATATGCAGAGCTTCCGGGCTGGCAGACAGATATGACCAAGATGCAGAGCGAAGATGAATTTCCGGAAGAATTCAATGCTTACCTGACTTTCCTGGAAGAACAGCTTGGTGTAGAAATCAAGATTGTATCTGTAGGACCGGACAGAGCACAGACCATCGAACGTTATACTGAAGAATAACAATTGATTTATTATATGGAGGAAAGGCGGAGATTGAAGAAAAACTCCGCCTTTCTTGTTCAATCCTTTGTATAGTCTATCCTAAACACACAAAAATAATGTATGCCTTATGAAAACACGTTTTATAGCTTTCCTTTTGTTGTTCGTAATGAACTTGGGAGTATTTGCGCAATCTTCCTATCAGCCTACCGAAGAGAATTTGAAAGCACGGCAGGAATTTCAGGACAATAAGTTTGGTATTTTTCTTCATTGGGGGCTATACGCTATGCTCGCTACCGGTGAGTGGACTATGACAAACAATAATCTGAATTATAAAGAGTATGCCAAACTGGCAGGCGGATTTTATCCTTCCAAGTTTGATGCGGACAAATGGGTGGCAGCTATCAAAGCTTCAGGAGCGAAATATATCTGTTTCACTACCCGTCATCATGAAGGTTTTTCTATGTTTGACACTAAGTATTCGGATTATAACGTAGTCAAAGCTACTCCTTTTAAAAGAGATATTGTGAAAGAACTGGCAGCAGCCTGTGCCAAGCAGGGCATCAAGCTCCATTTTTATTATTCACATCTTGACTGGGCGCGCGAAGACTATCCCTGGGGACGTACAGGGCAGGGCACGGGTCGCTCGAACTCGAAAGGAGATTGGAAAAGTTATTATCAATTTATGAATAACCAGTTGACAGAATTGCTGACGAATTACGGTCCGATAGGTGCCATCTGGTTTGACGGATGGTGGGATCAGCCCAAAACTTTTAACTGGGAATTACCGGAGCAGTATGCTTTGATTCACAAACTCCAACCGGGCTGCCTGGTGGGTAACAATCATCATCAGACGCCTTTTGATGGAGAAGATATTCAGATTTTCGAACGCGATCTGCCCGGTGAGAATGCTTCGGGATTGTCCGGACAGGAGGTGAGTCGCCTGCCGTTGGAAACTTGCGAAACAATGAATGGTATGTGGGGATATAAGATTACTGACCAGAATTATAAATCAACAAAGACATTGATTCACTATCTGGTGAAGGCAGCCGGTAAGAATGCCAATCTTTTGATGAATATCGGCCCTCAACCTGATGGGGAACTTCCTGCGGTAGCTGTGCAACGCTTGGCAGAGATGGGAGAGTGGATGAAACAATATGGCGAAACGATCTATGGAACACGAAGCGGCATAGTTGCTCCGCATGATTGGGGAGTGACCACACAAAAAGGAAATAAACTCTATGTACATATCCTCGACCTGAAAGATGCAGCTTTGTTCCTGCCATTGACAGGCAAGAAGGTTAAGAAAGCAGTCTTGTTTAAAGATCAGTCTCCGGTTCGTTTCACAAAGACGAAAGCTGGTGTTTTGCTCGAATTCGCTGAGGTTCCGAAAGATATTGACTATGTAGTAGAACTGACAATTGACTAATTTTTAGCTAATTCTTCATAAAAGCAAGGGGAAACTATTCTGACATTGATAGTTTCCCCTTATTTTTGGCAAACAATTTGTATATAGAGATATAGAGTAATAATTAAAATGAAATGAATATGTCTTATTGGGTATTATTTATAGGAATAGCCGTAGTAAGTTGGCTGGTACAAATGAATTTGCAGAGCGAATTCAAAAAGTATTCTAAGATTCCTACAGGAAATGGAATGACAGGACGCGACGTAGCTATCAAGATGTTGCATGACAATGGAATTTATGATGTACAGGTGACGCATACGCCGGGTCAGTTGACCGATCACTATAATCCGACTAACAAAACGGTGAATCTGAGTGAAGGAGTGTACGAAAGTAATAGTATAATGGCGGCTGCCGTAGCGGCTCATGAATGTGGTCATGCCGTGCAGCATGCGCGTATGTATGCTCCTTTGAAGATGCGTAGTGCGTTGGTTCCGGTAGTTAATTTTGCCTCTTCCATTATGACATGGGTATTGCTGGGTGGTATCTTGTTGGTGAACACATTTCCGCAGTTATTGCTGGCAGGTATTATTTTGTTTGCCATGACTACATTGTTCAGTTTTATCACGTTGCCAGTGGAAATCAATGCAAGTAAACGTGCATTGGTATGGTTGAGTTCATCCGGCATTACTAATTCGTACAATCATGCGCAGGCAGAAGACGCTCTTCGTTCAGCTGCTTATACGTATGTAGTTGCTGCATTAGGTTCATTAGCAACATTGGTTTACTACATCATGATCTTCATGGGTAGAAGAGACTAAGAAATGAAAAAGGGAAAAGGCAGTTTTGCCAGCTTCCTTCTATAGAATAAAAAGGGATCCTCCGCAGTCTTTCCAAAGACTATGGAGGATTTTTTATATAGTTTGGAGGACTTGTTTGAGTGTTTCTTTACGATATTAATAGGGGATGGACACAATACGGGTGATTTTTTCAAATATATGTAAGCATTGCTCGGAAATTTGCAGTAAATTTGCGCAATTAAAATTATAAACAGTAATATTATGGCAGCAAAACCAAGTATTCCTAAAGGAACTCGTGACTTTTCGCCGGTAGAAATGGCGAAGCGTAATTATATATTCAATACGATTCGTGACGTATATCATTTGTATGGTTTCCAACAGATAGAGACTCCGTCTATGGAGATGCTTTCTACACTGATGGGAAAGTACGGCGATGAAGGGGATAAACTACTCTTTAAGATTCAAAATTCAGGAGATTACTTTTCCGGGATTACTGACGAAGAATTGTTAAGCCGTAATGCTGTCAAACTGGCAAGCAAATTTTGTGAGAAAGGTTTGCGTTATGACTTGACAGTACCTTTTGCTCGCTACGTCGTGATGCATCGTGATGAGATCACTTTCCCGTTCAAGCGCTATCAGATTCAACCGGTATGGCGTGCTGACCGTCCGCAAAAAGGACGTTATCGCGAATTTTATCAATGTGATGCTGACGTTGTAGGAAGCGATTCATTACTGAACGAAGTGGAATTGATGCAGATTGTCGATACTGTTTTCAGTCGTTTTAATATTCGTGTATGTATTAAGATAAACAACCGTAAGATTCTTTCCGGTATCGCTGAAATTATAGGTGAATCGGATAAAATCGTCGATATTACTGTAGCGATTGATAAACTGGATAAAATAGGTTTGGATAATGTAAATGCCGAACTGAAAGAGAAGGGAATCAGTGATGAGGCTATTGCCAAGTTGCAGCCGATTATTCTCCTTAGCGGTACGAATGCGGAAAAGTTGGCAACATTGAAAAATGTATTATCGGCCAGTGAAGTAGGATTGAAAGGAGTGGAAGAAAGCGAATTTATCCTGAATACATTGGAAACAATGGGCTTGAAGAATGAAATCGAGCTTGACCTGACATTGGCTCGCGGACTGAATTACTATACAGGTGCTATCTTTGAAGTGAAAGCGTTGGATGTGCAGATTGGTAGTATCACAGGTGGTGGTCGCTATGATAATCTGACCGGAGTATTTGGTATGGCAGGAGTGTCGGGAGTGGGTATCTCTTTTGGTGCAGACCGTATCTTCGATGTATTGAACCAACTTGAACTTTATCCGAAAGAAGCTGTGAATGGAACAGAACTTCTATTCATCAACTTCGGTGAAAAGGAAGCTGCATTCTCTATGGGAATTCTGTCGAAAGTGCGTGCTGCCGGTATCCGTGCCGAGATTTTCCCGGATGCAGCCAAGATGAAGAAACAGATGAGTTATGCCAATACAAAGAATATTCCGTTTGTAGCTATTGTCGGCGAGAATGAAATGAACGAAGGCAAAGCCATGTTGAAGAATATGGAGACAGGAGAACAAAATCTTGTTTCGGCAGAAGAACTGATTGCTGTAGTGAAGAAATAAGCAGAGATATTAGAAATTGTTTTTCATGGCTACTTACAGAGTAGAAAAATCAGTATATAATTTTATAACGAACCATTATAAAAATCTAAGTACATGAATAAAATTATAAGTATAATCGCTTTATTGCTCATCCTGCCTATTTTTAAAGTGGAAGCATACGATTTTGTAATTGATGAAATTACATATAATTTCACAAAAGAACATGGTACGGTTGAAGTGTCTGGGCTTCGAGAATTTTTAAATCTCGAACCTGGAGACCGAAATTCAAGTCTGCCTCTTGTGGTGAATATTCCTCCTGTCGTTACTTATAAGGATAATAAATATGACGTTGTTAGCATTGGATATGCTGCATTTCAAGGGTGTAGAAAAGTTACTGAAATAAAAATACCATCGACAGTTCGAGAGATTGGAGAATTTGCTTTTGAAAATTGTATTTTATTGGAAAACATGGAATTTCCAAATTCATTGTATTATTTAGGAGATTTTGCGCTATCTAAGACTGGTGTGAAAAATATAATAATTCCAGATTCTTTCACAGAATTAGGGAAATCTGTCTTTTATGGTTGTACCGATTTAGAAAGTATTTCAATACAAAATAATAAGTTGAGGATAGGTGGATCATTATTTTATAATTGTAGCGGTCTAAAGAAAGTTATATATGGGAGTGTCATAGTTCCTGAAAAAACATTTTATGGATGTTCGTCCTTGACCGAGGTGAAGTTATTAGATTCAGTAAAGTTTATTGGAGAAGAAGCGTTTGAATCATGCACATCACTTGTATCAATTGATTTACCGTATTTAGTAGAGGAAATTGGGAAACGAAGTTTTAGAGGATGTACCTCATTAAGTAATATAAATTTTCCTTTGTCTTTAAGGAAAATTGGGGCAAATGCCTTTCAAGGATGTATAAATCTCAAAAAGGTAGAATTGCCTAAAAGGCTGGAACAGTATAGGTACGATTTTGAAGATACTACAAAATTTAAGTGGATTAAATAGTAATTATATATTCGTGAATAAGAGACAATTTCTTAGGGAAAACTGCCATATAGGACGGTGGAGTCTCAATGCGTTCACTATAAAACTATGAGTGTGGAATCAATTCTTAGCATTACAGCTAGCCTTATTGCCATTGGCGGTTTAGTGTATGCAGGTTATCAAAGGTGTAAGAAGAAAAGTCTGTCAACGTTGATGACCGAGCTTGTTGCTAAAAATACATCTGTAAAAGGTCAGCAGGCAATCCTTCAAAAAATCAGCAGAAACCTCTATTTAAGTGGGAAAGGATTGTCAATCGGCTATATCAGGAATTTCTCCGTCAGTGGCAGATCGAAAGAGGTTATATTTCAAGATATATGTTTGAAAAATAACATTGAACCGACTGTGGAACTGTGTAAACGGATGTTGACGTATGACGTTCCCTCATTTCGTGCGAAATGGAATGAACAGCACATTGAAAATATAAATAAACCTGCGCAATCAATGACCCAATTGTTGGTGGAACAACCTATCACGAACGGTAAACGACAGATTGTCTACTTATCTGCATTGTTTCAGGAAAAATATCCTGAAACGTATAAAAGGCTGACGGATATTTTGGATAAGCATAATGTCGGGTATGCTTTACTCAAAGCAACACGCGATATATGGTGTCGTGATTATATGCCGGTACAGACGGCAAGTGGCAAACTTATTCAGTTCAAATATGACCCTTCATATTTGAAGAACAATGAAAAATACGAGGCATCACGTTCTAATGTATGTGAAGTATGTAAAGCAAATGGTATTAAACCGACTTTCTCAGACATCAATCTTGATGGTGGAAATGTCCTTATTTGTGGCAACCGTGCTATCATCTCTGATCGTGTGTTTAGTGAAAATCCTGGTAGAAAAGAGGAAGATTTGAAAGCCGAACTTAGCCGCCTACTTGAAGCCGAGATAATAATTATTCCAGCGCAGAAAGACGATTTCACAGGTCATGCAGATGGTATGGTTCGCTTCGTCAACTGCGATACAATTCTCGGTAATGACCGTGCTGAAGAATTCAAGTATTGGCGCGAGAAGATGGATAAAGTAATCAGCACTTATCACCTACAATATATTGATGTGCCATTTTTTTATGGCTACAAAGATAAAGCACATCCCGAACATGCAATTGGGATATATGTCAATTACCTTGAAGTTGAGAATCTGATTGTAGTTCCCGTGTTCGGTGTTCCCGGAAATAAGGATGCCGAAGCTGTTGTGAAAATCAAAGAAATCTTTCCTGATAAAATAGTTGAAACAATTGACTACAATGAGGTAGCTTTGGAAGGTGGTCTTCTCAATTGCACTACATGGACGTTGAATAGTTTTCAATGATAAAGATGGGTAGGTCGCTTTCGACACCTTAATCCTGATTGAATAATTTTGAGCAGAGAATATCTTCTCGGATTTTGTAATAGTTTACTTATTTCTAAAGAAATAAATGACAAGATCCTGAGTATCTTAATCATTGGTCTACGATATGACACTAGAAGATTATAGTCTCATTTTAATATTTTATTTGATCTAGTATTCCATTGAGGAAAGCAATCGCTACTCCATAATTCGTCATAGGAATGTGTTGCTCCCGAGCACGTTCGATGCGGCTAAGTACGTATTTACGATTGAACATACATGCTCCGCAATGGATTACCAAAGAGTAAGGAGTCAGATCCTGTGGAAAGTCAGTTCCGGCTACCATATCAATTTGCAGATTCTCTCCAATTCGTTTCCGTAACAAACGGGGGAGTTTCACTCTTCCTATATCTTCTGAAAGGGGAGCGTGTGTACAAGCTTCCGCTATTAGTACACGTGACGATTCCGTCAGCCTTTCAATCGCAGTTGCACTTTCTACATAATAGTGAATATCCCCCTTATATCCTGCGAAAAGCACAGAGAAAGAGGTTAGTTCACTTTCCTCTGGCTTCTGTTCATAAATCGTTTTGAAGACCTGTGAATCGGTGATGATTAATTTTGGAAGACGGGCAAGAGCTTGCAGGGTTGCCGGAAACTTGTCAGTAGTGCAAGTCACTACGAGACATTTTTTGTCCAACAATTCACGGATAGTCTGCACTTGTGGTAAAATCAGTCTGCCTTTTGGAGCTTGAATATCCTGCGGCATAACCAGAAGTACAAGGTCGTTTTCTGTCACAAGTTCCCCGGTGATACTCTGTTGACCGAAGTCCGAAGGCAGCTTTTCGAGAATGGCTTGCCGGATCTGTTCAATTCCTGTCTTTTCTTTGGCGCTGATAAGTAATGGGCGTATTTTACATTCTTCCTCAATGTATGTGGCTAAGCTATCACTGTTCTCTCGTATATCTATTTTATTCAATACCGGAATGACAGGGATATTCTTCTCTTTCAATAGCGCCAGTATCTCTTTTTCATGAGAAAAGGTAGTGTCTTCACATAATAACAATGCAATATCCGTTTTCTCAATAGCCTTTAAAGTCCGGCTGATACGCAGTTCTCCAAGCTCTCCTTCGTCATCGAATCCCGGAGTATCTATAAAAAGACAAGGACCAATACCTTGAATCTCCATTGCTTTAGACACAAGGTCGGTAGTCGTTCCGGGAGTATTTGAAACGAGCGCGATGTCCTGTTCTGTCAACGCATTGATAAGAGAAGACTTACCACTATTCCGTCTACCAAAAAGGGTGATATGAAGTCTGTTAGCATTTGGAGTATCTGTTAAACCCATAATTACTAATTTTTCAATGTGCTGGTCTGCTAATGTATCAATTGAAGAATGAAATAATTGAATCATTTATCATTCGTGCGTAGCTAATTGGCAGATTGATATGTTAGCACATCAATGTATTATTTAAAATCTAAAGTCTCTTTGTCCTGCAGCTATTGCTTTGAGATTCCGGATAGCTATTTCCCTGATTTTGGGATTGGGGATTCGTTCCGTTTCTTTTAGAATCAGTTCCAATCCTTTCTGTCGGGTATCTTCTGAAGCATAATCTTCTAGATACTCTTTCAGAGTCATCAGGGCATTCGGTCCGCAACAGTTTGCTATCTGACCGGATTTCACTAATGACATGAAACGGTCTCCCGTCCGTCCTTCCCGGTAACAGGCTGTACAGAAGCTGGGGATATATCCGAGTTCGAGCAACCAGTTGACCACCTCGTCCAATGTCCGGGTGTCGCTCACATCAAATTGGGCAGAATTATGATCGGGTAATTCCGTTTCAGCATATCCGCCTACACTGGTACGCGAACCGCCACTGATTTGTGAAATACCCAATTCGAGCACTTTCTTGCGTGATTCTTGCGATTCACGTGTAGAAATAATCATTCCCGTATAAGGAACGGCAATTCGGATAACAGCTACAATCTTGCTGAATATCTCATCCGAAATAGCGTTCGGGAAATCTTCCGCATCGATGTCATCTGCCGAACAGATGCGCGGCACACTGATTGTATGCGGCCCTACACCGAATTTGGCTTCCAAATGTTCGGCATGCATTAATAATCCGATAAAATCATACCGATAAGTATTCAAACCGAAAAGGACGCCAATGCCTACATCATCGATTCCTCCTTCCATCGCGCGGTCCATCGCTTCGGTGTGATAAGCGTAATTGCTTTTAGGTCCGGTGGGATGGAGAGCTTCGTAGTTATCTTTGTGATAAGTCTCTTGGAATAAGATATACGTGCCGATACCCGCTTCTTTCAATCGGCGATAATTTTCTATCGTAGTGGCTGCGATATTTACGTTTACCCGGCGGATAGCTCCATTTTTATGCTTGATACTATAAATCGTCTGAATAGATTCCAGAATATATTCTATCGGGTTCAGTGACGGATGCTCACCGGCTTCAAGAGCCAGTCGCTTATGTCCCATATCCTGCAAAGCAATTACCTCCCGGCGGATTTCTTCCTGTGTCAGTTTCTTGCGTGCAATAGTCTTGTTTTTGGCATGATACGGACAATATACGCAACCGTTTACGCAATGATTAGATAAATAAAGCGGTGCGAACATGACGATACGGTTGCCGTAAAACTTCTGTTTGATTTCTTTAGCGAGATGAAAGATACGTTCTATCAGGTCAGGTTGGTTACACTCCAGCAGAATGGCCGCTTCCCGGTGTGTCAGTCCCTTGCACAACGCTGCCTTTTCAATTAGTTGTTCAATCAGGACACGATTATCCTTATTGTTCTGTGCATATTCCAGCGTATCCAAAATTTCTTCGTGATGGATAAACTCTTCTGCTTTGGATGAATCTTTTTGGTATATCATAATATTCTTTGTTTTTTCACCACAGATTACACGGATTCACACAGATTAAAATTTAATTCGAAATAAATCTGTGTGAATCCGTGTAATCTGTGGTGCACTTAAAGTCGCCTCTTTCGGTAGATATCTCATAACCGATGGTATTCAACTGCTTTTGTAAGGTAGTCAGTCCTTCGGCGGATTCCGCTCCGAGTGAAGCTTTGTCATTGTATAATTCATATTTTCTCCGTTCCTCCCGGGGAGACAGGTTGGGCATAACCACATTTGCACCTGCCAATATACCCCGCTCTCTACCATCAGGAACAAGAGTGGCGAGAGCCGTTGTTGCCGGAATCAATGCGGATGGATGCATCAAACGGAAGATCGATAATAGAAGAATCGTCCGTTCCACCGTTCCGCTGGGATATTGGGCAAAAGGCGTATCATGATGGGGTAGGAAAGGACCGATGCCGATCATTTCCGGCTGTAGCTTTTCAATGAACAAGATATCCTCGATGATATGTTCTACTGTTTGCCCTGGGCTGCCGACCATAATTCCGGTTCCTGTCTGATAGCCGATGTCTTTTAAATCCGCTAAACATTGTAGGCGCTGTTTGCCGGACATTTCTGCCGGATGCAGTTGCCAGTAATGCGACTCATTATATGTTTCGTGACGTAACAGATAACGGTTGGCTCCGGCACGGAAGAAACGCTCGTATGCATCACGCGACTTTTCTCCGAGCGACAGTGTAATGGCACAATCCGGATAATCCTGCCTGATACGGGCAACAGTCATTTCTATCCGATCGTCTGTCAGTGCGGGATCTTCTCCTCCTTGCAGCACGAAAGTGCGGAAACCTAATTTATATCCTTGCCGGCAACAATCCAGTATACTTTCCAGGTTCAATCGGTAACGTTCGATATTGGGATTTCCTTTTCGGATGCCACAGTAATAACAGTTGTTCCGGCAGCAATTGCTGACTTCAATTAGTCCACGGATATAAATCTTATTTCCGAAGTGGCGGAGAGCGACTTCCTGCGCCTGTTTATTGATGTAACGCAGGGTTTCTGCGTCACATCCGGTCAACAGTTGCCGGAGCTCTTCCGGGCTAAGTGTTCTTTCCTGCCGTAGTTTATCGATCCATTGTTTCATAGCTCTCTTTTCGTTTGAGCAGCTCTTGTGCCAATTGGCGACGTCCCGAAACAATATCATTATGCGTACTTGGCCCGGTGATGCATCCACCCTCACACGCCATCACTTCAATAAACTGTCCCGCAGCCTTTCCTGTCTTGGCGCAGGCACGCAACAGAGCGATATTCTTTTTATTGATGTCCGACACTTGTATTGCATTGATTTTATCCGCTTCTTCTTTCAGATAAGCTTTGACAGCTCCCATCACACCACCTGCCTGTGCAAATCCATGTGCTTCGCGAACAGACGTATGTAATACAGAGAACTCCTGTACCTGTTCCAGTTCAATACCCAGTCCGTCGAGAATCGAACCGATTTCTTCAAACGTCAGAATATAATCCACTGCTTTGTCACGACGTACTTCTTTGCGTTTAGCCACACAAGGGCCGACAAACACAACCTTAGCATCCGGATGCTTCTCTTTGGCAATCCGTGCGGCGTAGTACATCGGTGATCCGGTGGTAGAAACGTATGGTTTCATATCCGGAATATGTTTCTCAACCAGTTCGATATAAGAAGGGCAACAGGAAGTAGTCATAAATTTCTGTCCCTCTTCCAATTTCTCCAGTAATTCGTGTGCTTCATTGCTGGTGGTTGCCATAGCACCTTCGGCCACTTCGATCACATCCGTAAATCCTATTTCTTTGAAAGCACCGTACACTTGTCCGATAGAAGTCTTAAACTGTCCCAGAATAGACGGAGCAACGATGGCAACCATCTTTTCTCCTTTACGGATGCGTTGCAATACATCGAATGTTTGCGAGATTTCGAAGATAGCACCGAACGGACAAGCATTCATGCATTTTCCGCAGTAGATACACTTGCTTTCATCAATATGTTCTATGCCGTGTTCATCTTTGCTGATAGCTTTTACCGGGCAAGCCTCTTCACAAGGCACGGGAATATATACGATAGCGTGATAAGGACAACTCTTGTGACAAATACCGCAACTGACACATGTGTCAT
>OJSM01001916.1_pt1 | contig 12546 bp, 7 predicted proteins | sample 1599431 | NCBI WGS metagenome assembly OJSM01 (sample SAMN04168659, study PRJEB22393) | human gut metagenome | biome: human gut microbiome; feature: stool | host: Homo sapiens | collected 2014-05-12 | reverse complement strand
TCATGTGAGAGGTAGCACCTTGATAGATATTACCGGTAACACCGTAGGAGAAACGGAGTTTCAGGAAATCCATCCAGGACAGGTCGCGGAGGAAACTCTCGTTGTGGGCGTTCCAGCCTATACCTACCGACCACAGGGGTCTGCCACGGAACTTGGCGTCGAGACCGTAGATGTCGGCATAGTCTTTTCGAAACGAACCGAAAATGTTATATTTGTTATCATAGGTGTAGGTTGCGTTGAAATAACCCGAACCATAGCGATGGCGAACTTCTTTCACGATTCCCATTCCGTTTTCAAGATAGGGTGTGAACGCGAACTGGTTGCACGGGAAAGGAGAGCCGTTCATTTGAAAGTAAGGCGAATTGCTCATCTGCGATAAAGTTCCGAAATCAACAGTATGGGTAGCACTGCTTTGAAGCTGTTCGTCATATCCGAGAACAAGCGATTTGTCACCATTGGTTTTCGTCTCCCGGAATTCCAGACCAGCGATAGCCGAAATCTCGTGCTTGCCGAAAGTGTTGGTGTAGTTCAGCTGGCCACGGGCAGTCCAAAAGTTTCCGCTGGTATGAGTAGTCTGAAGAAATCCACCGGTTTCGGGAGTCATATAAACGAGCTTGTGGCTCTCTGTATCCATTTTGGCGTACGCATTCTTGATTGTGCGTGCGGCGTGACTCTCCTGTGTCGCATGTTGCTGGACGTTCTGAGAGTTGACTTCATATACGAACTGGGTCTGAGCCGTAAGTCCGGGGATAATCTTAAAGAGAAGATCGCCATGGTAGCGCATTTCCTGACGGCGCGTCTTTGTCTGGTTATCCCTAAGCTCGTCAACGAGGTTGAATCCGAGATCTTCCATGCCTTCCTGAAGGGGCATGTATTCATTGCCGCAGTACCATGAATAGAGTTTCTTAACGGAGCCGTCGGCATTATAGAACGACTGATACTGGGCATAGGAGAACGGGTCGAGATTAACGTTGTAATCGTTGCCATACTGCTTTATATTGGCGTATACGCCGTTTACCGAGAATGTGGCCACGAGCCATTTTGCAAGGTCGCAACTACCTTTGTAGTAAACGTTGAGCCAGTTGCTCTTATGCTCTATGATGCCCATGTTGTCAGTGCGATAGTTTATCACTAAGTTGTTGCGGAACTTGTCGGAACTACCACGGAGCGAGAGGTTATACTGCTGCATGACCTGGCGACGATAGATGTTGTCGGCGAAATCCTGTGCGAAGTTGTTTTTCGACAAATCAGCGAGAATGTTGTCGAGTTCGGAGCGACCGATATTGCCCGCCGCGTGCTGATACCAGGCATAGGCCACGGGGTTTATCTGAGCGCCGTCGGTAATGTTCTTTCCGAAATTCTCTATGACTTTGTCCCGGGTCATACTCGGATCGTCGGCGTACTTGCGGTTGAAATAATAGTCATAGTATTCGCTGGCGCGTTCCACCTGTTCTTCGGCGTTCATCAGGAAGTTATCATGATAATCGACATTCTTGTTTTCATACAAGGTTATGTTTGCCTGGAAGTCAATGTCGATCTTGCCTTTGTTACGGGCATTCTTGGTTGTTACAACAATGATTCCGTTTGCGGCGCGCGCACCGTAGATAGCCGACGCTGCAGCGTCTTTCAGAACGTTCACCGAAGCGATGTCATAGGGATTGAGGTCTTCGATAGAGCCTTCGACCGGAAGACCGTCCACAACGAGCAACGGAGCCGATTCGCCATAGAGCGTACCCGTTCCGCGGATAATCGGTTTGCCGCCGTAGGTCGACAGACCGGCAACGCGAGCCTCAAGATTCTGGATAAGATTCGGAGTGTAACGGTCACTAAGTTTTTCGGAGGAGATGGTGGTTACCGCCCCGGTCATTTTCTCTTTCTTGACTTCCTGGTAACCGGTAACGATAACTTCTTCCATTTGAGACACATCTTCCAGCATGACAATATGTAACACTTGCTGACCGCTTAAGACTACTTCTTGCGTTTTCATCCCCACAAACGAAAATACAAGCGTCAGTCCCGATTCCTCCGGCACTGTCAGAGTGAAATTTCCATCCACATCACTCACCACTCCCACGGCAGAACCTTTCAGCAGAATGGTTACTCCCGGCAACGGACGTCCCTCTTTGTCTTTTACATTCCCGGTAAGGGTGATTTTTTTCTGAGGAACATCAGGTTGCCTGAATTTCGGAGAAATCACAATGATATTGTCTTCCAACCGATACCATAAACCTGTATTTTTCAGGCATACAGCCATAATCTGTCCAAGATCACAATCTTGCATATCTACACTTACCTTTCCGGTCCGTTGTAACATTTCATTACTGTACACAAAATGATACCCCGTCTGTTCAGTCAGTTTTTCAAACACTTCCTGCAAGGAAACCTCGTTTACCGAAATACTGATTTTTACTTGTGAAAAAGCATTGCCATAGACAGTAGAAAATCCTATCAGAAGGAAACAAAACAGCAATTTCATAGTCAACCACATTTTCCAAACTACACCGGAAGCTTTTCCGACATCGGATTCTTGATTTTTTTTCATAGATTTGTCGTGTTTTAATTAAGTGAATAATGACCCTTCGCCAAAAGGGCGTTATTTATTATCGACAGGAAAGTGTTAGCGCGCTTTCCTGTTTTTCTTGAGTCAATCCCGTCTCACCACAACCGTCCGGCCTTTTACTTCAAATTTCACACAAGCCGCATATTCAATGATTTCCAACACCTTATCCATATTTTCGTATCTCGGCAAATTAGCTGTCAAATGTAAATTCCGGATTTCATCGTGCATGACGAACACTTCGACATCATACCAGCGTTCCAGTTTCCGGGTCACCGCTTCCAATTCTTCACTGACAAACACAAAACGGTCTTGTATCCAGGAACAATAAAGGGCGGCATTCACTTCTTTCACCTCGATTCCCTTTTCGGTGTATATCGCCTGTTGTCCGGGCTTCAATAATTGTTTACCCTTTTCACCGCTAACTTCGACACTTCCCTGCAACAAGGTCGTGTATATCCCCGGTTCTCCCTCATAAGCAGTGACGTCGAAAGAAGTTCCTAACACCTCGACTCGTTGTTTTCCCGATTGTACGATAAAAGGCCGGGCTTCATTCCGGGCAACCTCAAAATAAGCCTCTCCTTCCAGGGTCACTTGCCGGTTTTTACCTGTAAAACGAACAGGATACCGCAATTCCGATGCACTATTCAACCATACCCGGCTCCCATCCTCCAATACCAATGTATATTCGCCTCCTCTCGGGATTCGCAGGATATGCCATTCTTCGGGAGTTTCCTGCTGTAAAGAATCCTGGTGATAAGCCAAACGCCCCTGATCGTTGATCCATAAGCGTTCCCCTTGCCCGAGCGACAAACAAGTGTCTTTTATACCGTTCAACACCAATTCTTTTCCATTCTCCAGCACTAACACCGCCTGCTGGTGAAACTCCTTCGGGCCGACTGCAGCCAGAGTCATCTCTTTACGGGTATCCGGCACGAAATACAGGAAACCGATCCCTCCTATTATAAATAAAATCACCACTGCGGCGACATACCGCCAATAGCCCGGATGGATTTTACGGCGATTCGTTATTCTACAATAACGTTCCAGCTCTTCCCACCTCTTCGCTGTATGAAAAGAAGCATAAAGTGACAAAGCTCCTTTCAGATTCTCTCTTGTAGTAAAAGTATCGAACCACTCCTGATTTTTAGGATCCTGTTTTAACCAGCAGGCCAATTCGGCCTCATCCTCCGGTGTCAGCTCTCCCTTTATCCAGGCAGCCACCCAACGATAGATTTCCTCGTTTTTATCCATAACATTTAATCTTAGCCTGATCAGTACTCCTTCAATTCGTATATCTACACTGAAATCGGTATTTCCTCATCCTTGATTAATCAGAAAGTCCGAAGGTCTGACACCGATCAATACCCAAAGGACGCTAATCATTTCTGAGTATTTTAATCCTTTTTACTATTTAAACACACCCGATAAGGAAATAGGTGACAAGAGGTATGAAAAAAATTAAAATTCGAAAAAAAACAGAGTCATATAGACGAAAAGTTCTCCCAACCGTCCTTTCAGATAGGCCTTGGCCCGTTGTTTTTGCGTCTTGACCGTATTGACAGAAACCCGCAGGAGTTCGGCGATTTGTTTTTCTTCTTTTTCCTGAAGATAAGCCATATAAAAGATTTCCCGGCACCGTTCCGGTAATTCATCGATCGCTTCGAATAATTCGGTTACCACTTCGGATTCCATCTGCCTGAGGAGGAAACAATCCTGATCTTCTTCGGATTCCGGGACAGCTTTACGATCATTCCTTGCGCGGATTTCCAAATCGCGCAGATAGTTCAGGCAGCCGTTTCTGACACTGGTATACAAAAAAGTACGAATCGTCTTTTCATTGGGAAAGGCGGACAAATCGTATTTCCAGAAAGCGACGAATACATCTTGTACCAAATCCTCCGCCACATCCTGATCTTTGATTATCCGGGAGGCAAAAAAGCACAATGGACGATGCCAGGAATAAAAAAGCTCCTGGAAAGCTTCTTTTTCCCGTTGTTGCAAACGCCGTATGAAATCTTCCTGATTGATCACTGCCCTTATTCCTACTTTGTGCGTATAAAAGTAAATAAAAACAAATAAAGGTGCAACCGGTATTTCCGATTGCACCTCATTTTCAGCTTACACTTGTCCGCTTATTATTTTACTTCCCAGGTATCCCCGCTATTCAGCAAGTCTTCCATACAATGGATCTTAGAAATTTTCTTCACTTCTTCGATCTGATCGTCCAGAGCCTGATCATAAGTATGCGCTTCGACATCACGGATAACTCCCAGGGCAACCGGGAATTCCGGAGCTTTCATATTGACGAGCATCCAATGCAGGAACGGATTGGGATTATGTGCATCGTGAACCAGGATATCTTTTTCAGTGATACCGTCTTTACCGATCTCGACCACTTTCAGCTCACCTGATTTTGCCAATACCAAACCTTTATCTTTGTTTTTACCGAAGATCATCGGTTCACCGTGACGCAAAACGATCTGACGCTCTTCTTTCAACTCTTTATCCGTTACAGCAGAATGAGCACCATCGGCAAAGATGACACAATTCTGAAGCACTTCTACCACAGAAGTTCCCTGGTGTTTTACAGCTGTTTCCAGAATTTCAGCGGTCAAGTTCACGCTGGTATCGATCGAACGGGCGAAAAATTTACCCTGAGCACCGATGCAAAGCTCTCCAGGATTGAAAGGATGCTCGATCGTTCCGTAAGGAGAAGTTTTGGTTTTAGTTCCCAATTTGGTAGTCGGGGAATATTGTCCTTTAGTCAGACCATAAATTTCATTGTTAAACAACAAAATGGTAATATCCACATTCCGGCGGATAGCATGAATAAAATGGTTACCCCCGATAGCCAATGCATCACCATCACCGGAGATCTGCAATATATTCAGTTTCCGGTTGGCATTCTTCGCTCCGGAAGCAATAGCGGCAGCACGTCCATGAATTGTATGGAACCCATAGGTATTCATATAATAAGGGAAACGGGAAGAACATCCGATACCGGAAATCACAGCCCAGGATTCTTTGGGATAGCCCAGTTCAGCCATCGCTTTTTGCACGGAATTAATAATACCGTGATCACCGCAACCCGGACACCATCTGATTTCCTGGTCGCTTTTAAAATCTTTAGGAGTATATTTTAATTCGCTCATTTCAATTTCTAATTTTCGATTTCTGATTCTAAATATCTTTCATCCTTGTTTAAGTCGAAGAGCTTAAATTATTTTATTGATTTTTTCTTTCAATTCTACGACAGTAAAAGGTAATCCAGCCACCTTATTTACTTGCAGGTAATTGAATTCGGGAAATTTACTTTTCAGATATTTAGCAAACTGTCCGAGATTCAATTCACATACGACGATTTTCTTATAACGAGCCAACACATCCCGTGTATTTTTCGGCAGCGGATTGATAAAGTTGAAATGGGCCAAACTGACATCTTTTCCTTCAGCCCGCATTTCAGACACTGTGGTATAAAGGTGACCATAAGTACCTCCCCATCCGACAACCAAAATATCGCCTCCTTCGGGATTACCGTATACTTCCTGTTCGGGCAGATCGTTTGCAATCCGGGCTACTTTTTCTTCACGCAGATCGGTCATGACCTGATGATTCTCGGGCACATAACTGATCGTTCCGGTGATATTCATCTTTTCCAGTCCGCCGATCCGGTGTTCCAAGCCTTTGGTACCGGGTAAAGCCCAGGTTCTGGCCAGAGTTTCGGGATCACGGGCATAGGGTTTATAATCATCACCTTCTTTAGCCAGACGCAATTTTATCTCAGGTAATTTAGCCATGGAAGGAATCAACCAGGGCTGAGCTCCGTTGGCCAGGAAGCCGTCGGTCAGCAGGACTACCGGAGTCATATGCTCGAGCGCAATCTTTCCGGCCATAAAAGCATAGTCGAAACAGTTTCCTGAAGTACTGGCAGCGATTACCGGCATCGGACATTCACCATTACGGCCGTAAAGTGCCTGTAATAAGTCGGACTGTTCGGTCTTCGTAGGCAGACCCGTAGAAGGCCCTCCCCGTTGTACATCCACGATCACCAAAGGCAATTCAGCCATAACTGCCAATCCGCAAGCTTCCGATTTCAGTGCCAATCCGGGACCTGAAGTCGTCGTACAGGCAAAATTACCGGCATAGCTGGCACCGATAGCGGTACAGATACCACCGATTTCATCCTCAGCCTGATAAGTCTTAGCACCCAAATCACGACGAAGTGCCAATTCATGCAAAATATCGGTAGCGGGAGTGATCGGATAAGAACCACAGAATAAAGGCAGTCCTGCTTTTTCTGCAGCTGCCAACAACCCCCAGGCTGTGGCTTTATTACCGGTAATCGTACGGTATTTACCTTTCTCGATGGTAGCCGGAGCTACTTTAAAATGAGTGGCTAACGCATGTACATTAGCAGCATAATTATAACCGGCTCTCAACACCATTTTGTTGGCAGAAGCAATAGCCGGTTTTTTGCCGAATTTAATATCGAAGAAAGCTTCGGTATGCTCTACAGATTGCTCGAACATCCAATAGATCATTCCCAAAGCAAACATATTTTTACATCTCAATATCGATTTCTGATCCAAACCGGTCTCTTTCAGCGCTTCGATAGTCAGCTCGGTTACTTTCACCGGAACAACATTATAGTCCGCCAAAGAACCGTCTTCCAACGGATTTGCAGTATAACCGGCCCTTTCGATATGTTTGTCGGTAAAGGCATCGATATCCACAATAATAGTACCTGCTTTTTTAGCCCAACGTAAGTTCGCTTTTAAAGCAGCCGGATTCATAGCCACGAGGACATCGGCATAATCACCCGGAGTAGTAATGTGCTCTTCTCCAATGTGTACCTGGAAACCGGACACGCCACCAACAGTACCTTGCGGGGCACGAATTTCTGCCGGATAATCCGGAAATGTTGCTACGTCATTTCCAAATAAAGCAGCTGTATCCGAAAACTGCTGCCCGGTTAATTGCATTCCGTCTCCCGAATCTCCGGAAAAACGAATGACAACATCATGTTTTTCGATAACTTTTGTCTCTTGACTCATGGTTGAATAAGTAGTTTTAATTGTTGCTGACGTCAATCAGCTTACTTCATTGTAAATGTAAAAGGGAAAATTACCACTTTAACTATTCATTTTAACAATCTTATAACATTCTCCGAATGCTATTTTTATGTTTTAAAACATGGTAAAGGTAGCGAAACCTCCCTTTTAAACAAGTTTAATCCGAACATTTTTTCCTGATTTGCAATAACTCTGATAATCAACGATTCTGCAAACGATTTTCAAGTTTTCGAAACGCTTTAAAATGAAATCGTTCTAAACAATCTTCCCAAAAACGACATTTTTTTGTACAGAGCGCTCACGTTTGCGGAATTATCGCTTAAAATGTATTTTTTATTACAAATTATTACTTTATCGTATTTTTTATTTTTTTTAATAGAATCCTTCTTCTTTTTTTTCTTCCTTTACGTATGACTAAAAAAATGGATACGCATGAATAGAATACTACTCTTTTTCTGTTTACTTTTCGGGGTATACTCCTGTCACACCCCAAGTACGACAAAAACACCACCGGCTAACATTGTCTCCGAATTCAGGATAACGTCTACTCAGGTCGGAGCCATCCGAAAGGGTATGACGATAAAAGAATTGTATGCAGCCCTACCGGAAGACCGGATCAAAAAACTGAAAACCCGTACCGAGCTATCGAACGAGACTGCCGACTATTACTATATCTATGGCGATAGTTCCCGTTTACTCCTCATTGTCAATACCGAACGGCAAAACGACGAACGCTCGCGTATTTCCCGAATCATCGTAAAAGATAAACGTTTCCAGACAACCTCGGGAATCGGACTGGCTTCCACCGTAGGAACAATCAGAACAGCCTATCCTCATAGTCAGTTTCTACCTTCGGTAGATGAAATCATCCTATATGTCCCGGAAATAGATGCCAATTTCGAAATAAACAAACGGCTCCTCCCTCCTTCACTAGCCATCGACTCGACCGGAGAGATCGCCCCCGACAGTATACCCGCCCAAACCAAAGTAACCGACCTGTCTATCTTTTGGGATTACAGTATTAAAAATCTGGCCGACAAAACCTTCTGGAAAGACCTGACTCACCGGTTTACCAATTGGGTAATCACCCAAGTACCTTCTATAATCATCCTCACTCTCATTTTTATCGGCTTATTACGACTACTCAATTATATCGTCAAAAAATTAAATAAAGCGGCCAAACGACGGGTACACCTCAATGAAAATATCGACGACGCAGAAGGCAACAAAAGAATAGAGACCTTATCCGGCATTATCTTAGGGGTTGGAAAAATATTCTTATGGACCATATTCGTGCTGATCATGCTGAGTAAGTTCAACATCAATATCGGTCCGATCCTCGCCAGTGCCGGAATCGTCGGATTGGCAGTAGGTTTCGGTGCCCAGGAATTAGTCCGGGACTTTATCTCGGGATTCTTTATCCTATTGGAGGATCAAATCCGGACAGGAGACGTGGCGATCATCAACGGTACGACAGGAACCGTAGAGAAAATAGAGATGCGAACGACGACCTTACGGGACGCTTCGGGGGTCGTTCACATTTTTCAAAACGGTAAAATCAACTCCTTATCGAATATGACCAAAGGCTGGTCGGCAATAGTAGTCGATATCGGCGTAGCTTACAAAGAAGACACGGACCATGTCAACGAAATAATGAAACAAGTGGGTGACGAACTCATGAAAGACGCTGCCTGGCAATCGATCCTTATGGGGGTAGATTTATGGGGAGTAGATAGTTTCGGCGACAGTTCCGTGATTCTGAAAGTAAAACTGACGACTAAATCAGGACAGCAGTGGGCAGCCAGCCGGGAATTCCGCCGCCGGATCAAAAAAGCTTTCGACGCCCAGCACATCGAAATCCCATTTCCACAAGTCAGCCTGAACACCGGCTCCGGAACAGGGGCTATGCCGGTGAAAATAGAAAGTTAAAAAGCGATAAGCTATAAGCTGAAGGCTGGAAGTTATGGGATAGAAGGAGGGGAAAGAAAGGGAGGAAAATAAATATAAAAATTGAAGTTTATGAAATTGGTGGTTTTAGGAGGGGGAGAAAGTGGGGTCGGTGCAGCCTTGTTGGGCCGTCATTTAGGATATGAAGTATTTTTGTCGGATAAGGGAAAATTGGCTGAATCTTATCGGGACGAATTGATTACACACCGGATTGCGTTTGAAGAAGGGCAGCACTCGATGGATCGGATTTTTGCTGCTGAATTGGTGGTAAAGAGTCCTGGGATTCCCGATACGGTGCCGATGGTCGTAGCTCTGCGCGAAAGGGGGATCGAGGTGATTTCGGAAATCGAATTTGCCGGCAGGCATACGGAGGCGAAAATGGTGTGTATTACCGGGAGCAATGGGAAAACGACGACTACCTTGCTGACTTGTCATATTTTGACTACAGCGGGGATCGATGCCGGATTAGCCGGAAATGTGGGGCGTAGTCTGGCTGCACAGGTGGCAGAGGATGCACATCCGCTGTATGTCGTCGAGCTTTCGAGTTTTCAGCTCGACGGGATGTTTGATTTCCGGGCGGATATTGCCGTTCTGACGAATATAACCCCGGATCATTTGGATCGGTACGACCATAAATTCGAAAATTATATCGATTCGAAGTTCCGGATACTGAATAATATGCGTCCTCAGGATTTGTTTATTTACGGTTTGGATAGCGAGGCGGTAGGGCATAGACTCCGGCAGGTGAGAGTTGTACCCCGGATGGCCGGATTTATTTATGCTGACCGGAGTATATGGGAGAAAAATACATGTCGAAGCGGTGCCTGGATGGAAGGAGAAGAGGTGGTCGTGCAGTTGGAAAACCGGCAGTTCCGGATCGCCAAACAGGAGATCAGTATTCAGGGGAGACACAATGTCTATAATGCGATGGCTGCGATTCTGGCTTGTATGCAGGTCGGTGTTTCGGACGAAAAAATCGCTGAAGGATTGCGGACCTTCCCGCAGGTGGAACATCGGCTCGAAACCGTACGGGTTGTGGAGGGGGTGACTTATATCAACGACTCGAAAGCCACCAATGTCGATTCTGCCTGGTATGCCTTGGATAGTATGACTACTCCGGTGATTTGGATTGCCGGAGGTACGGATAAAGGAAATGATTACAGTGTCTTGTTCGATCTGGTACGTCAAAAAGTCAAAGTGTTGATTTGTATGGGCGTGGATAACCGGAAATTGATCGATAATTTTTCCGGAATTTGTCAGGTAGTCGATACACATAGTTTGAAAGATGCGCTGGCAGCTGCCCGGCAGTATGCGGTGGAAGGAGATACGGTTCTGCTTTCTCCCTGTTGTGCCAGCTTCGATCTGTTTAAAAATTACGAAAACCGCGGCGAACTTTTTAAAGCTGCCGTAAAAGAGCTGTAGGAAATTGTGAACTGAAATCTGGATTCGATTGAAATGAACGACTGGAAAGAAAAAATAGCATTTAAGGGAGATAAGATTCTCTGGTATATCGTTATCATGCTGATGATCGCTTCTGTCATGGTGGTGTATTCCTCTACAGGACGTCTGGCTTATAACGAGAAGGCGGGGAATACGTTTTTCTATCTGATCAAGCAATTATTTTTGATCGGAGGCTGTTTTGGAGTGATGTTTATCGTACAGTCGATTCATTACCGGTATTTTTATAAATATGCCGGAGTGTTGTTGTTCGTATCTATGATTTTATTGGTTTGTGCAGCCTTTGGGGGTACGAATATCAACGGAGCCGGGCGATGGATCCGTTTGCCTTTGATCGGTCTTACTTTTCAGCCTTCCGAGCTGGCGAAAATCGCTATCATGATGTTTACAGCCCGGATTTTGTCCGAGGCTCAGACCGACACGCATTGTGACGATAGTGTTTTACAGAAGTTTCTGCTTTTTGTGGGACCGGTGATTTTGTTGATTTTTATGGATAATTTCTCTACCTCGGCTTTGATCGGGGCAGTATGTTTTATCCTGTTTATGATAGCCCGGATGCGCTGGCGGTTGTTGGCGATGACCTTGGGAACCGCTTTGGCGGCGATTGCTTTGGTGTTGATTCTGGGAATTTATGTGCCTCAGGTGAAAGAATGGGGACGGATCGGTACGATGGTTAACCGTATTACAGATTTTGCCAAAGGCGGAGAGGATGGAGACGGTTATTCCTATCAGTCGGTACAGGCTCGTATTGCGGTGGCTAAGGGGGGATTGATGGGGAGCGGACCCGGTAACAGTACGCAGCGTAATTTTTTGCCTCACCCTTATTCCGATTTTATTTATGCTATTGTGATTGAAGAATACGGATTGGGAGGCGGTGCTTTCATCATGTTGCTGTATGCGGTGATTTTGTTCCGGGTAGGAGTGATCGGGCGAAAGAGCATGAGGAAGGAAGTGTTGAATGATCGGGGTATGCCGGATATTTTTCCGGCTTTGCTGGTTGTCGGTTTAGGGTTGACGATCGTTTTACAGGCAATGATCAATATGGGAGTCTGTGTGGGGTTATTACCGGTGACCGGACAGACCTTGCCTTTGGTGAGTATGGGAGGTACGTCGCTTTTGTTTACCAGTGCAGCTTTCGGTGTGATTCTCAGTATTGCCCATACCTTTTCACCGGAGGGTGAAAAGGAAGAGAGCGAACGGCTGAAGATGAAAAGTGAAAAACAGGGGCGGAAGAACAGACGGGAAGAATACGAACCCGAGGAAGTGCTGGTCGATGAAGTGGAAGATGGGGAATTGCCGGAGATGCAACCCCGGACCGTAACGCCTCCGACAGGAAGACGGCGGGGGAGAAAACCGGCAGAGTACGACGAAGATCGGGATTTCGATATTCTCGGTGAGGAAGGAATCGGAGAGATCAGGGACGAGCTGGAAAGTGAAGGCCGGGAAGTATTGAATGAGCTGAAGCGAAGGGGAAGATAAATTGGAAGTTTATAAATTTAAGTTATATAC
>OJSM01001871.1_pt1 | contig 12807 bp, 6 predicted proteins | sample 1599431 | NCBI WGS metagenome assembly OJSM01 (sample SAMN04168659, study PRJEB22393) | human gut metagenome | biome: human gut microbiome; feature: stool | host: Homo sapiens | collected 2014-05-12 | reverse complement strand
TCTGATTTTCATAACAGCATATTCACCAGGGACCACCATCAGACTGACATTCGGATAATAGGTACCCAAGCGGGGTGCCGGACAAGCCAGTTCTTCACACAAAAGCTTCAGCGTCAACCGGGAAGTATCCCGGGCAGCCATATTCAACCTGATCCGGTGATCAGTAAAATCGAAAGTATCCTGTAGCATACCCTGGGGTGTCCATCCCATGACGATCACTTTTCCCTTCTCTACAGCATCGATTTCTGCCTGCAAAGTAAAATCTTTCTTCCCTTCCAATTCCAGCATCTTCATCCGCAGAATACGCTGATGGAATTCGTCGGCAACCTGCATATTGCTGCGTAATAAATCGACTGCCAGTTGTTTAACCTCCTGAGATTCGGTCATTACCACCTCCAGATCCAATAGAATCAGAAAACGGTCCTGATCTTCCAGAACAGGGAATTTTTCCTTACATATTTCCAGATATTCCCGGACATTCCCTCCCATCCGGACATCAGCTATGGCCAATAAATCCGGCATCGCACGGGTATGGGTAAGCTTTACCTGTTCGATATCCGTTTTCAATTTCTGCAACCCCTCAGCAGTAACAGGTTCCGGGCTTCTCAATGAGAAATAGGGAATCAACCGGATGCGCAACCATGAATACAACAGTTTATCTACAATCTCCTTTCCGTTTGCCCTGACAAATTGTTCCCTGTTATCAAACACATACTGTGCTTTGGGGTCATCAAAATTCAGGGTGTAGCGTTCATATAGAAAGAAGTTCTCCGGTTTTACCTTTTTCCGGGCAGATAAGCGATTAAAATAATCATTGATCACCCCGAATCCCTCATTTGTCTTCCCTTGTTCCAATAATAACGTGGCATAATCATCAACCAACTGAGGAGTACGTTCGCCCTTTTCGTAGCGTTTAGTCAATCCGGCAGGTGACCATCGGGGATCGATCCCTTTGCGGATTTTCTCCACAAACTCATCGGCCGGGCGATAGCCGGAGGTCCTGAATACCTCCGTACCATCCGGACTCAATACCACAAACGTAGGAAAAGCCTTTACGGCATATTTCTTTGCCAGTTCCAACCCATTTTCTTTCTCTGCATCTAATTTGAGGGAAATAAAAGTACGGTTGAAATATTCTCCTACTTCCTGCTGGGGAAAAACCTCTTTTGACATTCGTTTACAAGGTCCGCACCATGTTGTATAAAAGTCAATGAAAACCATCTTGTTCTCTTTCGCAGCAAGTTCTATCGCTTCCGTATAAGAAAGCGGCCGGAAATTTACCCCCTAGGCACACACCCACAAAGGCAACAGCAGGATTCCGGCCATCCATATGATCACTTTTTTATTCATAGATATGATCTCAAACTATTGCCGGTAATCAATATCTTTCACTTTCACCAAACCGTTCCAACGACAATCTTTCAAAGGTTCCAATTCAAACGAATCCTGGTCAGTGCCCAAAAGATAACGCGTTACAATTCCCTTCTCTGCCGCGTTGTAAGTACCTACCATCAACTCATCGTAATTATTTCCATAGGGATCAAATTTGATAAAGGTAATCTGATCGCCCAGGTCTTTCTCATAATGCATATGATTCACATAATCATATGCATGTAATATTTGTCCGTTAGCATACAATAACAAAGAACGCTTAGAAGCAAAAGCGTAAAGCAATCCGCTTCTTAAACCGGTCGCTTTCGATTTGTCTATCGTATAGCCGGCTCTTTTCTGAGGCATATCGCTCGGCACCCAACTCCGGATACTGCAATAAAACTGATAGACATAGAAATTTTGCTGATCTTCCATCAGTGCAAATGAATTTCCATTTGAACTACCTCCCACTGTATTAAATGTATTCTCACCATAAATACAAGTACGGCCCGCCGGCTGTATCCAAGGAAATGCTTCTCCTGCATTATCTTGTAACTGAGTTACACTTAACCCGGTAACAGTACTCAAAAAGGTAAAACAATGATCGTCGGCATTATAAATAATCCAACCACTCGGACTGCTTATACTGGTAAAAATATATGGAAAAGGCCGGAAGCATTTTTCACTCATCACATCCATACGGTTGGAAGGATTTCCATAATTTTCATCCGAGTACAAACTCGCTCCGAATACATAATCTTCCGTCATCATAATCCGGTTATTTGACATACCGGTAAAACGCTGTTTGGCAGCCATATCCACTACATTCAGCATATCAGGCATCGGGAAACTTGAATAAGTCATAGAACGCAAGGTATTCATCGGTCCTGAAGCAAACGAAGTCAAATCCAGATAGTAGGATCCTGATTCTGTGGATATCCACAGTTTCATAGCCGGAGTTTCCCAATAATAAGAACCGGTATACATGACCCGCATCGGTCCCCGTAATTCAGGTAGTCCATTCCCCTCCAACAGATTCTTCAACACAATCGTATCTTTTGCCGTAGAGATCATATCCAAACCTACCGTACCATCCTCTTTTTCCCCAAGAACAAAAAAACCTTTATCCGTCACACTCAAAACAGTCAGTGAGGTATAGGATTTCCAGATCAAATCGGTCTTCGTATCTTTGACTTTCAGATATAAAGTATAAGAATCAGGTTTCAAATTGACAAAATACCTCAGATTCCGTTCCGTACCCAAAACGATTCCTTTATCCCGGTCATCGGTCAAACTGCTGGCCACCACTTTCCATTCGTATTCATAACGCGAAGGATCACTGTCTTCTGTAAACTGTATCACAGGTTCTTTCCGTACGGTGTCCAGATAGGAAAGCGGAGTGATTTTTAAAGTATCGTTCTTAAAAATAGCCGTATAACCTCCTTTTTTCCAATCGGAAATTTTTACTTCATTGATCGGATGATAATCATTCGATCCCTCGTCATCATAACAGGAAATACTAAAAACAGATAGAATTCCCGCCCATAATATCAATATTAATTTTCTCATCGTAGTCAGATTTTAGTATATTTCAATTCTATCATTCTCCCGGTTGAAACGGAACCCCATAATAAGATTTCCAACTCACCCCCTGAAACCACATCAGTCGTCCATCTTTCTCCCTGATTGCATCACGATGATCGGGGCTCTTGTCATATAATGCCTGCAAATCCATAGCCATCTTGTTTTGGATAGCATATTTCAAACCGGACGGCATCGTTTCATTGGACATAAAATCTTCATAAGTCAACTCCGGAAAACGCTTTAGGATTTCTTCAAATTTTTCCTTTGAAAAGAATCCCCACAATCCTCCCTCCAAATCTCCGATTTTACCGGACTCCCTTCCCATCCAAACTTTCGGACAAGTAATAAAGTTGTTCAGGATAATCTTATGCCGTGTCCCGTCAAATTCCTCCTTGCCGCTATCATTCCCCAACATACCGCTCAAATCGAACCATTGCGGAATAGCCAGGGTGAAATCTTCGGATGGCAATAAACGAAGTACAAGATTACGTTCCACTTCATCCAATGCTTCACTATTTTTCACAGTCACCGGCACATCTGCATAACTCCAGCCTCCCTTTATGGTTTGCCATTCATCAAATTCCAGATAATTTTCACCTTTTACGGCTGTCGTACTATCCTGATCGACTACAATACGGAATTTCCGGTCATAATCTTTTACCCTTCCGGTCATTTGTACCCTTATTTTCAGAAGCAGTTCGTCTACACCCTTTTTAATAAATTCAACTTTAGTATAAGGCTGGGCGGCCCAATAAGTGGTATCAAACCAATCCGGTCCCCATTGTACATAGAAATAAACTCCTTCCTCTCCGTCGAAATCCTTGATTTCTTTTTCACATCCGGACAGACCGGCAATGATGAGGAATAAGGTCGCTATATAAACAATATTTTTCATAATTTACTCTTTTTCAGTTGAACTACTTTGATTTTCCCGTTGACTGGTTTCACTGTCAGGTAATGGAACCACATAATTCCGGAGTTGCATCGTCAACGTCTCTGCCGGCTGGGAACCATCGGGTATACTTTCCAACCGATTGCGTTTGAAATAATAGAAGGTTTGCCCCTCTCCGATAAATTCCCGGATATACTCATTCCGGATAGCCGTATTCAGATCGGTCGGCGACTCTGTATTCAGGCTGATACACTTTCTGGCTTTACGTAAAGGATTCAGGTATTTTTCCAAAGCAATACCGACCTGCCTTTCCCGGACTCCGACACATTCGGCCGCAATCAAATAAAGTTCGCTGACCCGGATCAGGGGAACCATATAAGCAAAACGCTCTGCCTTGGCCTTTGCTTCATCGGTAGTCGTCTGTACCTCTGCATACTTCTTGAAACAACAAAACTCTTTTCCTTCCTTTGTTACAGATTCCCACATTTTAAAACGCAAATCATCGGGAGATTCGAAAATGGTACGGATACGGCCATTCTGATAGCCTCCGGCCAAAGTCAGTAAATTCACCACATTCAGATCAGAGGTAAAATAGGTCTTATAAATATTATCTGTACGAATACTATTGTACAAAGAGAACAATACCTCTGTCGCAAACATATTATCATTGGAGGCTGTATCTGCATAAGTTGCTGTACACAAAGGGAACAAAGGATTCTTTTCGTCAGCGACTTCCTCAATCACCTCAATGGCACATTCTTTTGCCTTGCTGTAATCTTCCTTCCACATATACGCCCTTGCCATCAAAGCTTTCACTGCATAGTAATTCATCCGGTATTGCCGGTAAAAAAGATCATTACCATTTTCTCCTCCACTGTAATTTCTGGCTCCATCGGTAATAACAGGATCGACATCCTTCAATAAATCAGCAGCTCTTGTCAAATCGGTAAGCACACAGTTTAATACGCTGTCTGCGCTTAACAAAGGTTCGACAATCCGTTCCGAAGAAGTCTGGTAAGGTATACTTGCCTGCTCCTTTTCCGTCCAAAGTGGCCCGAACAGCCGGAGCATATCGAAATGTAACATAGCACGTAATCCCAACGCCTCGCCTTTGATCAATTTATAATACAGTTCCGGCAGCACCGGATTCCCGTCTCCGCAATGTTCCAGTATAGCATTCAAATTCGAAATCTGGGAATAAGTGGTCTTCCATACCGTTTCGAACCGGTCTTTTGACGTCTTACTATCATAAGCATAGGACTGGTAACCACTATAATTGTGCTCACTGGTGGTACAATTATAATACTGAGCCATCACATCGATTATACCGGCCGACAAATTACCTCCATAATTCGACGAACTATTCATATTCAGGTACACCCCGTTTAAAGCCATCAGAAACCCCTCTCTTTCTTCAAACAGGTCTTTTTCCATAATCTGATCCTCCGGAGCCACATCCAACCAGGAATTACATGAAGCGCCTATCAGTAAAAGCCCCAGTATCCATATTCTTTTTATTCTATTCATAATCTAATCTTTTTAGCATTAAAACCTTATACCTAAAGAAAAAGCCACACTACGGGCAAAAGGATAATCCAATCCCCGTTCATTTTTTACAGTAGATATCCGGAAAATATCGTTCATATATCCGCGTATAGTCATGGAAGAAGCACCGAAATGCCTCAGCCAGCGAGCCTGGGTTTCATACCCGATGGAAACCGATTCACAGGATAATGTATTCTCATCGGCAACAAAACGGGAAGACATCGGAGTGGTTTCATTCAGAGATATGGCTTTAAATTTAGCGACATCCCCGGGTTTCTGCCAACGGTCGTACAGGGCTCGTTTGTCCTGATTATAATACACGTCCTGATCAGAAATATTCTCTACTTTATTGTACAGAGCACTCAGAAAAATCTGTCCACCTACCCGGTAACGGAAATTTATCGAAGCCGACAATCCTTTCCAATAGAATGAACTGCCGATCACACCTTCCAGCTTAGGATCTGAGTTACCGACGATGACCTCATCATTATAATCGAATTCAAAAGTCTGAGTTCCATCTTTCTTGATGAAAATTTCCCGTCCGGTCACCGGATCGATTCCGGCCGAACGTACAGCCCAGATATCAGAAGGGCTTCCTCCGTCATAATAACGTTTCAAATTTGAACTTCCGATCTTTTGATCAGTTTCATCTTTCCGGTTTTGTGCATTGTATTTTTCCAGTGCATTCCCGATATTCTTATATTCATATTTTAAATGCCGTAAATTTCCATTGATACTCCAGTTCAGCTCCTCCTTCTGTAACACGACGACATTAGCCGAAAGTGTATACCCTTTGGTCGTCTGTTTTCCCAGATTGGTCGGTACGGAAGCTGTGCCTGTCGAAGTCGGTAAGGTCACTGATACCAATAAAGGATCGGTATTCTTCATAAAATAGTCGAAATTCAGACGTAAACGACGATGAAATATTTCTACATCGAATCCGAAATTCTGATCGATTGTTTTCTGCCATTCCAGATTCGGATTCCCGTAAGAAGATATTCTGGCTCCTAAACCGAAAGGATTATTAAAACTTGTCGTATAGCTATACATATTGGACGACATGTACAGGCTAAAATTCTGGTTACCCGGATTACCGATCGAATAACGCAATTTCAGAAAATCAATAAACGCACAGTTTTTTACAAAAGATTCATTGTGTATATTCCAGCCGACACCTACCGCCCAGGTTGTCGTAAACTTATTCGAAACTCCGAAAACAGATGAACCGTCCGCCCTGAAATTAGCATCCAACAGATAACGGTTATCATAGGCATATCCCCCGTTCATATAATAACTGGCCGAACGTTTCTGGCTGTTTGAATAAGAAGGCTTCTCTCCGGACGGATAACCATTGGAAAAAGTAGGAGTGATATTCCGGTCGTCGACATAACCTATCGCTCTAAAACCGGAAGTCTTGTTTTTATTATCGGACACCTGCATACCCACAACGGCATTCACCATGTGTTTATTGTCAAACAACTTACCGAAAGTCGCATTCAAATCCCCGTCATAGCTCAACACATCCCCATTGGTTTCAGAATAAGATCCTTTTTCTTTTTCACTCTTCCCGTAAAATACCGAAGCTTTAGGAGATTGAAAAACTTCTTGTTTAGACACCGACTTCGATACGCTGATTCTGGCTCTCAACCGGAGAGGTTCAATAACCCGCCAATCCACCTCAAAATTGTTCCGGAAGCCGAAATTCCGGGTTCGGTTGGAAGAATTCAAAGACATATCGTACAACGGATTGAAGACATATTCATCACCTGACATAAGTTTATATTTCTCGAGCACTGCCTCCGGCTCTCCATAATCGTTCACTTTCCGGTAATAGGGATTGGCCTGTGAGAATTTGGAAAAAGCTACTTTTTCGCGATCGGATACCGAATAATCAAAATTGACGTAATCGGTAAATGCCAGATTTTTGTAACGGTAAATCAAACGGACGTTTCCGTTCAGGACATTATTGTCAGACCCTTTCATGACACCGGCTGTCCGGTTATAATTTACCCCTAAACCATAACGCATACGGGAATCTCCCCCTTCAATAAAAAGATCATGACTGTGGGAAGTGGCAAAACGTAAAGGTTCGTTCAGCCAATACGAATCCACCCCTTTCTCCACTTCAGCCAAACGTTGGTAGTAAGTAGACTGATAACCTTCGTCTATAATTTCCCCATTTGCATCTAAAGGACCATAACGGCCGGCTAATTTTTCAAATGCCAATTTTTCACGGGCATTCATCAAATTATAATCCGAAAGATCGGCAAATGAAAAATTCAGGTTCCCATTGTAATTCACTTGCAGTTTTCCGGCTTCAGGAGCTTTTGTTTCAACGACAATAACACCGTTCGCTGCCTTGGAACCATAAATAGCGGTTGCAGCAGCATCTTTCAATACAGTGATACTGGCCACCCGGTCCATACTCAGATTACTGATTGCTTTCAAGGTCGATTCGAATCCATCCAGAATAAACAGGGGCTGGTTCGGGTCAGTATCATATTCCTGGGTTAATCCGACAACACTCGTTTTACCACGCACATTAATATCGGGCAAAGTATTGGGGTCAGAGCCGAACTGATTATTCTCAATGATCGCAAAAGAAGGATCGATGGTTTTCAGACTTTGCAAGACATTGGTATTCCCGATCATCTTCAACTCCTTATGGGTATAGGTCTGGGAAGAACCGGTAAAACTCTCTTTTTTCCTGGAATAAATACCGGTGATCACCACCTCTTCCATCTCCGTCGCTTCTTCTTTTAACACAACGGTCAAAGGTTCTGTATTCTTCAAAGTCATTTCAACCGAAGTCATTCCGATAAAAGAAAATACCAAAGTCTGGCCTACAGGATTCGGTAAGCTGATTTCAAAATCTCCGTTTACCCCCGTTGTCGTTCCTAAGGCCGTTCCTTTAATCATAACGGTTACACCCGGTAATGCATTCCCACTTTTGTCCATCACCTGACCGCTAATCCGCTTAGCCACTTGTACTGTCTGCGGGACAGCCGATTTCCGCAGAATAATCGTATTGTTATCTATTTCCGCCGTAAACCCCGTCCCCCTTAAAGCCTGCTCCAAAACTGCAGAAATCTCTTCATTCACAGCAGTGACAGTAATGCCTTTCAAATCTTTTGTTTTATTATAATCATAAATAAAACCCACATCGCACTGTCTTTTAATGGCTGAAATAAACTCTTCCAGTGTAGCATCCTTCAACTTCAAATTTAATCGCTGATGCTGGGAAAATGCGGTTGCATTCAGATTCAAATTGAATACTAAAAGCAAGGCCACCAACTGTGGGACATATAATGCCCATTTTTTACATCCTTGTTTTCTCATAAGTTAGCATTCTTTAGTTCAACATTATTTTAGTCGTTATCATCATTCCCTCACCAAAACGGTATTGCCTGTCGTAGTAAATTTGACATCGCTTGTTTTCTCAATCAAACGAAGAATATCACTGAAACTATCGAAACGTCTCAGTTCACCGGAAAAGACGACCTCTTTTACTTCCGGATTTTGGAAAAACACATGAAAATCATACCACCGTGAAAGAGTAGTCAATATATCTTCAAGACGTTTCCGGGTAAAAACATATTTTCCATCTTTCCAGGCAACATATTCATAGACATCGACAGTCCGCTTTTCAATTTTCCGGTTTTGCCGGTCACAAGCCAGCTGAAAACCCGGTTCCAAAAGAAATACCTCATCCGAAAAGCCCGGAAATTCTACTTGTACCTTCCCGTTAACCAAAGTGGTAGTCAGATTCTGGTCATCTGCATAATTCGTTATTCCGAAACTGGTCCCCAATACCCTGACATTTTGTATTCCCGTATGCACGATAAAAGGACAATTTGTATTTCGTGCTACTTCAAAATAGGCTTCCCCTTCCAGAAATACCTCCCGGGTAGTTCCGGTAAATACCTCCGGATATTTCAGGGTAGATTCTGAATTCAGCCAAACTCTCGTTCCATCTTCCAGAGAAATCTGAAATTCTCCTCCCCGGGGAACAATTACTTTATGCCAAGCCAAGGCAACCGGAATCAGCGTATCCGGCCGGAGATAATCCAAACAACAACTATCCACAATAATATTCTCAGAAATCCTGTTATTCCCCCCATATTCCAAGCTTGTCAGGTTATAAACCTTACCATCAGCCAGTTCCAGAATAGCATTCCGTTGGCCGGGACGGATCTGTATCTCCGCTTCCGAAGAAACGTTTTTTACATCTTGCGGCACAGTTAAAGGTATTACTCCCAACAAAATAATTATTGAAGCTGCTACCACACCACGCCATAACAGACGGTTACGTCCGGGCTTTAACCCCTGTTTATTTATCCGGCTCTGTAAATCAATCCACGCACGGTTCACTTCTGCACTATCCGGCCTTCCAGCCTCTCGTAATTCATAAAAAGATTGTAGATTCCGATAATACCTCTGATGATCGATATCCTGCATCCACATCTCAAAATGTTTGACTTCCTCTTCTGTCAAACGGTTTTCCAGTTTTCTATAAAGTAATTCTATCGTTATTTCTTCTTTTTCCATGATATTTCATTGAACTTAATCCCACTATCTCAAATGAAAAAGGGTCGATTAATTTAGTTGAAAGTTTATAAAGTTCATAATGTTTATAAAGTCATTGGACCCTGCGGGCACCTGGTTGATTGACAATGAAACAGTATACCCAAGGGATGGATCCTATCGAATTGATTATCAATGACTCTATTCTCTTTTTCTTTTCTCATTTTTTTCCCCTCTTTTATTTTTTAATGGAAGCGAAGCTTCCAAGAATTGTTCATTATTCTTTTTGCGAAAACCCGCAAAAAGAATCGACCCTTTAAATTGTCGTATCAAATTATAATAACAGTCTATTTCAATTATCACCTCTAAAACGGACTCACCTATATTTTGTATGACAAGAATTTGACATTTTTATAAAAAATCATTTAAAAATTAAACTGTAACCCTACATACACCAATCTCCTCTGATATTCTTCCCACCCAAGGACAGATTTATAGTCAGTACTATACACAGGATAATTTCTATTTGATTTATCCAACATATTTGTAATTGTGAAAAATGCAAGTAAGTGACCTTTGTTTAACGGAAATATCTTATTGACGGTCAAATCCAATGAATGATAAGCCGTTACTTGTTCCGAATTATAGTCTCCATAAAGAGGAAACCATACATTATCACTAATATTTAAAGCATACTCAACAGGGGTGTAATATAAACCCGGGCGTGCAGAAAAATTTATCCCTATATTCCATTGATTTGCTGTACGCCAGACAATGGAGGTCCGGATGATATAATCCATATCGTTGGCAGAACGATAACTCTTTTTCCCCAACCGGACACGGGAATCGATAAAAGTATAGGAACCTGCAAATGAAAATCGCCCTATCGTACGGGCAACAGAAAATTCCAAACCTTTCAGTCTTCGCTCCACAACAGCCTCTTTCCCATTCTCAGCAAAATAGTCCCGGGTATTTTCATTTTTTAGATAAGAAGAGAGTTTTAGATCAAAGTCATAAATATGACTTGTCAGGTCAACAGAATATTGACGGGAAGAATGTAAAGCAAAATTTTGGCTGTTGTATGCCGGAACATTATAAGTATGATATTTTCCGGCTGACAATAACAATGAAAATTTTTCATTCATATTCCATCGTCCCGCAACTTGCCAGGATATATAATCAGGTTGACTGGCTTCAGGAATATTTTTTCTGACCGCACCGCTGAAAAGTAAATGACGCATAGGAGTATACTTACAATAAAAATAACCTTCCCAGACACGGTTATAGAGTTTATCATCGGCCGTTACACCCTCTGCTTCATCCGAATAATTATAAAAATATTTGGGAAAAATGCCATAAAAATTAACTCGTGTATACTGATGTGTGAGTCCAGCCTGAAAACCCAAATTTCCGATAAAATACTTCGCAGACAAAGAGGTGTACAAACGGTTCTCCCGTGTCGAACCGTCCATGACACCAAATCGATAACCGCTTTTACAGAGATCTATGCCATTATTCAACTCAACCACTACACCACTTTGCAGTGCTGCAAAAGTAAAACCTGAAACCTGAAACCAACGCCGGCTCGTTGCCTTGCTTTCGTCCTTATAATTATATTGCTCTGTATCTGCCCGGTAGTACTCGTCGATAGCATATTCATAAAGATTGAATTTCAACCGAGGGGTTAACTGTAAATGGAGGTTCACCCCTCCATCCGTCGTATTGAAACGCTTCAAAAAATCTGTATTAGTATGATTCAGCCATAGGTATGGAGCCGAAAATTGGTGATTAGCATATAATTGCAGGAAATTTTTATCCGATATCTTTTTACTGATCAGGATACCGGCATTCGCAAGCGATAAAGACAATTTCAAATCATTACGAGTGATGTGTTCAGGCGTTTCAATCTCTATCGCACCTGCAATCGAATTCCCTATTGTCAATGGAGGATTACCCGCATAAACTTTCATCTGTCCGATAAGTTCAGTATTGAAAACAGAAAAATTCCCGATACCGTTTAATTGAGTATTGCGTACCGGCTTCCAGACAGGCACCCCATTCAGTACCACAACGGAATGGTTGCCCGAAGATCCCCGTAATTCTGTATTCGCACTTTCCGATACGTTGGTAGACGCCGCCATCACAGATACTGCTTTCAAAGGATCGGCCCCTGAAGCAGGAGAAAGATAAATATCGATACTCTCCAAACGTTCTACTGCAAAATCCTCCGATATACTCGGCCCCATGACGATAACATCATCAAGCTGAATATTGGATTCCTGCAAAACAATATGAATTTCATTCCGGTCAGTTAACACAGAAACAGGAATTTGCCGATTACGGAATCCGACAAACGACACCTGTAAAACATCGGTTTGCAGAATGTGAGCTGAGATTTTAAAAGTACCGTTTATCTTACAAGTAGTCGCCGCAACCCGTGTACCGTCACGCATAAGCATCACAACAGCCCCGGCCAAAGGTGTTCCGTCAATATCTTGAACAACTCCCTGTATATAAGCATTTTGTGCAGACAAACCAACAGGGATAATGAATACGAACACCAATATCAAATAAAATTTATCCCTAACAGAAGTGTAAACCCGGAATGTCATCCTTTCTCTTATAAACCTGAGCACCTCAGAATAGCTATTTTCATATTTTTGATCACACCCTATAAAATCGGATATACCGGCAAATTCTATAACTGTCATGAACGGCTCCATGATACAGGATAATATTCTTATAATTAATAACCGATACGCTTGAATCTTTTATCATCCGGAAATTTATTCCGGGCATCCTGTTTCAATTTTTCAAAAAGTTCCTGATCCCCATCATCCTTCCGGTTCTTGTAATAGGATAACAAGAAATAAAAAGCATCTCCTTTTCCC
>OJSM01001868.1_pt1 | contig 12819 bp, 10 predicted proteins | sample 1599431 | NCBI WGS metagenome assembly OJSM01 (sample SAMN04168659, study PRJEB22393) | human gut metagenome | biome: human gut microbiome; feature: stool | host: Homo sapiens | collected 2014-05-12 | reverse complement strand
ACACGTTTGATAACTTCGTTGAAGGTAAATCTAACCAACTGGCGCGCGCGGCGGCACGTCAGGTGGCGGACAATCCTGGCGGCGCCTACAATCCGTTATTCCTTTATGGCGGTACGGGCCTGGGTAAAACTCACCTGCTGCACGCTGTCGGTAACGGCATTATGGCGCGTAAGCCAAACGCCAAAGTGGTGTATATGCACTCCGAGCGTTTTGTGCAGGACATGGTCAAAGCCCTGCAAAACAATGCGATCGAAGAGTTTAAACGCTACTACCGTTCCGTTGACGCGCTGCTGATTGACGATATCCAATTCTTCGCGAATAAAGAGCGATCGCAGGAAGAGTTTTTCCACACCTTTAACGCCCTGCTGGAAGGCAATCAGCAGATCATCCTGACCTCGGATCGCTATCCGAAGGAGATCAACGGCGTTGAAGATCGTCTGAAATCCCGTTTTGGCTGGGGACTGACTGTCGCGATCGAACCGCCTGAACTGGAAACGCGTGTTGCGATCCTGATGAAAAAAGCCGACGAAAACGACATTCGTCTGCCGGGTGAAGTAGCGTTCTTTATTGCCAAGCGTCTACGCTCTAACGTACGTGAGCTGGAAGGCGCACTGAACCGCGTGATCGCCAACGCCAATTTTACCGGCCGGGCGATTACTATCGATTTCGTGCGTGAAGCGCTGCGCGATCTGCTGGCTTTGCAGGAAAAGCTGGTCACCATCGACAATATCCAGAAGACGGTGGCGGAGTATTACAAAATCAAAATTGCGGATCTGCTTTCTAAGCGTCGATCTCGCTCGGTAGCTCGTCCGCGCCAGATGGCGATGGCGCTGGCAAAAGAGCTCACTAACCACAGTCTGCCGGAAATTGGCGACGCGTTTGGTGGGCGTGACCATACTACCGTGCTTCATGCCTGCCGCAAGATTGAGCAGTTGCGTGAAGAAAGCCATGATATTAAAGAAGATTTCTCCAATTTAATCAGAACATTATCTTCGTGACGCTATGAAATTTACCGTTGAACGTGAACATTTATTAAAACCGCTTCAGCAGGTCAGCGGCCCGCTGGGTGGACGTCCTACACTGCCGATCCTCGGAAACCTGCTGCTGCAGGTTGCTGACGGCACCCTTTCGCTTACCGGTACCGATCTCGAAATGGAGATGGTGGCGCGCGTGGCGCTGATCCAGCCTCATGAACCTGGTGCGACCACCGTACCGGCGCGTAAATTCTTCGATATTTGCCGTGGATTACCAGAAGGGGCGGAAATTGCCGTTCAACTGGAAGGCGACCGTATGCTGGTGCGTTCTGGCCGCAGCCGTTTCTCGCTGTCTACGCTGCCTGCCGCCGACTTCCCGAATCTGGACGACTGGCAGAGCGAAGTCGAATTCACCCTGCCACAGGCGACAATGAAGCGCCTGATTGAAGCCACGCAGTTTTCGATGGCGCATCAGGACGTGCGTTACTACTTAAACGGCATGCTGTTTGAAACCGAAGGGGAAGAGTTGCGTACCGTGGCGACCGACGGTCACCGCCTGGCGGTCTGTTCAATGCCTGTCGGTCAGCCGTTGCCTAGCCATTCGGTGATCGTACCGCGTAAAGGTGTGATTGAACTGATGCGTATGCTCGACGGCGGCGATAACCCGCTGCGCGTGCAGATTGGCAGCAACAATATTCGTGCGCACGTTGGTGACTTCATCTTTACTTCCAAGCTGGTTGACGGTCGTTTCCCGGATTATCGCCGCGTATTGCCGAAGAATCCGGACAAACATCTGGAAGCCGGTTGCGATATCCTCAAACAGGCGTTTGCGCGTGCGGCGATTCTCTCCAACGAGAAATTCCGTGGCGTGCGTCTGTATGTCAGCGAAAACCAGCTCAAAATCACTGCCAACAACCCGGAGCAGGAAGAAGCAGAAGAAATTCTGGATGTTTCCTATCCTGGTACTGAACTGGAAATCGGCTTTAACGTTAGCTACGTACTGGACGTTCTGAACGCGCTGAAGTGCGAAAACGTACGTATTCTGCTGACCGATTCCGTATCGAGCGTACAGATTGAAGATGCAGCGTCACAATCTGCAGCCTATGTCGTCATGCCTATGCGCTTGTAAAGAATATCGGGCTATCTTACTTGTTATTCTGGCTCCGGGCAGTGCTCGCAATCCTCACGTACTTCAGTACGCTCCGGTTGCTGTGCGCTGGCCGTAACCAGACTAACTGCGACGATAACGCCCTGGTTATGAGTTGATATGTCGCTATCCCGACTCCTGATTAAAGATTTCCGCAATATCGAAAACGCGGATCTCGCTTTATCTCCCGGCTTTAACTTTCTGGTAGGCGCTAACGGCAGCGGCAAAACCAGCGTGCTGGAAGCTATCTATACGCTCGGCCATGGTCGGGCGTTTCGCAGTTTGCAGATTGGCCGCGTGATTCGCCACGAGCAGGAGTCGTTTGTTTTACACGGGCGTTTGCAGGGTGAAGAACGTGAGACGTCGATTGGCCTGACGAAAGACAAACTGGGTGACAGCAAAGTGCGCATTGACGGCACTGACGGGCACAAGGTCGCGGAACTGGCGCACCTGATGCCGATGCAGTTGATCACGCCTGAGGGGTTTACTTTACTCAATGGCGGCCCCAAATACAGAAGAGCATTCCTTGACTGGGGATGCTTTCACAATGAAGCCGGATTTTTCACCGCCTGGAGTAACCTGAAGCGACTGCTCAAGCAGCGCAATGCAGCGCTGCGCCAGGTGAGTCGTTATGAGCAACTGCGCCCGTGGGATAAAGAACTGATCCCACTGGCGGAACAAATCAGCACTTGGCGCGCGGAGTACAGCGCCGGTATCGCGCAGGATATGGCGGATACCTGCCAGCAGTTTCTTCCCGAGTTTTCTCTCTCCTTCTCTTTCCAGCGCGGCTGGGAGAAAGAGACAGATTACGCCGAAGTGCTGGAACGTAGTTTTGAACGCGATCGCATGTTGACCTACACCGCGCACGGTCCGCATAAGGCGGATTTCCGCATTCGCGCTGACGGTGCGCCGGTGGAAGATACATTGTCGCGTGGGCAGCTAAAGCTGCTGATGTGCGCCTTACGTCTGGCGCAAGGGGAGTTCCTGACCCGTGAAAGCGGGCGGCGCTGCCTGTACCTGATAGATGATTTTGCCTCTGAACTGGATGACGCGCGTCGCGGACTGCTGGCCAGCCGCTTAAAAGCCACGCAATCTCAGGTCTTTGTCAGCGCAATCAGCGCTGAACACGTTATAGACATGTCCGATGAAAATTCGAAGATGTTTACCGTGGAAAAGGGTAAAATAACGGATTAACCCAAGAATAAATGAGCGAGAAACGTTGATGTCGAATTCTTATGACTCCTCCAGTATCAAAGTCCTGAAAGGACTGGATGCGGTGCGTAAGCGCCCGGGTATGTATATCGGCGACACGGATGACGGCACCGGTCTGCACCACATGGTATTCGAGGTGGTAGATAACGCTATCGACGAAGCGCTCGCGGGTCACTGTAAAGATATCGTGGTAACGATTCACGCTGACAACTCCGTGTCCGTTACCGATGATGGCCGTGGTATCCCAACCGGTATTCACCCGGAAGAGGGCGTTTCGGCAGCGGAAGTTATCATGACCGTTTTGCACGCAGGCGGTAAATTCGATGATAACTCCTATAAAGTTTCCGGCGGTCTGCACGGTGTGGGTGTTTCCGTCGTTAACGCCCTGTCACAGAAGCTGGAACTGGTGATTCGTCGTGAAGGCAAAGTGCATCAGCAAACTTACGTGCACGGTGTGCCGCAGGCGCCGCTGGCAGTAACTGGCGAAACAGAAATGACGGGGACTCAGGTCCGTTTCTGGCCAAGCCACGAAACCTTTACCAACGTCGTTGAGTTCGAATACGACATTCTGGCGAAGCGTCTGCGTGAGCTGTCATTCCTGAACTCCGGCGTCTCTATTCGTCTGCGCGACAAGCGCGACGGCAAAGAAGACCATTTCCACTACGAAGGTGGCATCAAGGCGTTTGTTGAATACCTCAACAAAAACAAAACGCCGATCCACCCGAATATCTTCTACTTCTCCACCGAAAAAGACGGTATCGGCGTTGAAGTTGCGCTGCAGTGGAACGATGGTTTCCAGGAAAACATCTACTGCTTCACCAACAATATTCCGCAGCGTGACGGCGGTACTCACCTTGCAGGTTTCCGTGCGGCGATGACCCGTACTCTGAACGCCTACATGGACAAAGAAGGCTACAGCAAAAAAGCCAAAGTCAGTGCCACCGGTGACGATGCCCGTGAAGGCCTGATTGCCGTTGTTTCCGTGAAGGTACCGGATCCGAAGTTCTCCTCACAGACCAAAGACAAGCTGGTCTCCTCTGAGGTGAAATCGGCGGTAGAACAGCAGATGAACGAACTGCTGAGCGAATACCTGCTGGAAAACCCGTCTGACGCGAAAATCGTTGTCGGCAAAATTATTGATGCTGCGCGTGCCCGTGAAGCTGCACGTCGCGCGCGTGAAATGACCCGTCGTAAAGGCGCGCTGGACTTAGCGGGTCTGCCGGGCAAACTGGCGGACTGTCAGGAACGCGACCCGGCTCACTCTGAACTGTACCTGGTGGAAGGGGACTCAGCGGGCGGCTCTGCGAAGCAGGGACGTAACCGTAAGAACCAGGCGATTCTGCCGCTGAAGGGTAAAATTCTTAACGTTGAGAAGGCGCGTTTCGACAAGATGCTCTCTTCTCAGGAAGTGGCGACGCTGATCACCGCGCTGGGCTGCGGCATCGGTCGCGACGAGTACAACCCGGACAAACTGCGTTATCACAGCATCATCATCATGACCGATGCGGACGTCGACGGCTCGCACATCCGTACGCTGCTGTTGACCTTCTTCTATCGTCAGATGCCGGAAATCGTTGAGCGCGGCCACGTTTACATTGCACAGCCGCCGCTGTACAAAGTGAAGAAAGGCAAGCAGGAACAGTACATCAAAGACGATGAAGCGATGGATCAGTACCAGATCTCTATCGCGCTGGATGGCGCAACGCTGCACACCAACGCCAGTGCACCGGCGCTGGCTGGCGAAGCGTTAGAGAAACTGGTGTCTGAGTACAACGCGACGCAGAAAATGATCAACCGCATGGAGCGTCGTTATCCGAAAGCAATGCTGAAAGAGCTTATCTATCAGCCGACGCTGACGGAAACCGACCTTTCTGACGAGCAAACCGTTACCCGCTGGGTGAACGCGCTGGTCAGCGAACTGAACGATAAAGAACAGCACGGCAGCCAGTGGAAGTTTGATGTCCATACCAATGCCGAACAAAACCTGTTCGAGCCGATTGTTCGCGTGCGTACCCACGGTGTGGATACTGACTATCCGCTGGATCACGAATTTATCACTGGCGGCGAATATCGTCGTATCTGCACGCTGGGTGAGAAACTGCGTGGCTTGCTGGAAGAAGATGCATTTATCGAACGTGGCGAACGTCGTCAGCCGGTAGCCAGCTTCGAGCAGGCGCTGGACTGGCTGGTGAAAGAGTCCCGTCGCGGCCTCTCCATCCAGCGTTATAAAGGTCTGGGCGAGATGAACCCGGAACAGCTGTGGGAAACCACCATGGATCCGGAAAGCCGTCGTATGCTGCGCGTTACCGTGAAGGATGCGATTGCTGCCGACCAGCTGTTCACCACGCTGATGGGCGACGCCGTTGAACCGCGTCGCGCGTTTATCGAAGAGAATGCCCTGAAAGCGGCGAACATCGATATCTAATCGTGCGTTGTTAAACATACCCGGTTGTTTGCGCAACCGGGTATTTTTTTGCCCAAAAAAGAGGAATCTCGATTCCCCTTTCTATCCCCCTTTTCGTAGCTGTTTTTTGAGCGGAATCGCGTTAGCATGAGGACGGACTCATTTAATCCGGGGAACTCATGGCTATCAAACTTATTGCTATCGACATGGATGGCACACTTCTGCTGCCCGATCACACCATTTCACCTGCGGTCAAAACGGCGATTGCCGCGGCGCGCGCGCGTGGCGTGAATGTGGTGCTGACCACAGGACGCCCGTATGCCGGCGTTCACAGTTATCTGAAAGAACTGCATATGGAACAACCCGGTGACTACTGCATTACCTACAACGGTGCGCTGGTGCAGAAAGCAGGCGATGGCAGTACCGTTGCGCAAACTGCGTTAAGCTATGACGATTATCGCTACCTGGAGCAGCTTTCCCGGGAAGTTGGCTCACATTTCCACGCCCTCGATCGCAACACGTTGTATACCGCGAACCGTGATATCAGCTACTACACGGTGCACGAATCGTTTGTCGCGACCATCCCGCTGGTGTTCTGTGAAGCCGAGAAAATGGATCCAGAAACCCAGTTCCTGAAAGTGATGATGATTGATGAACCGGAGATCCTCGATAAAGCCATCTCGCGCATCCCAGCAGAAGTAAAAGAGAAGTACACCGTATTGAAAAGTGCGCCGTATTTCCTCGAAATCCTCGATAAACGCGTCAATAAAGGGACGGGCGTAAAATCGCTGGCCGATGCGTTAGGTATTAAAGCCGAAGAGGTGATGGCGATAGGCGATCAGGAAAACGACATCGCGATGATTGAATACGCAGGCGTGGGTGTTGCCATGGACAACGCTATTCCATCAGTCAAAGAAATCGCCAACTTCGTGACCAAATCCAACCTCGAAGATGGCGTCGCGTATGCCATTGAGAAATTTGCGCTGAATTAAGAAATTATGGGCAAGTGCCTTGTTACATTTGCCCTGTTTCAGCCATGATTTGTGGTGCTGAATGGTCTCCCTGGGGAATATGCGCCACGCCGCTGCGCATAATCCATTTACGGGAAAATGCTGACGTGAGTGCCCGGCTTTTCAGGATTTTGCCATACAGTTTGAGACGTATTTTACGGGTAGCTTTACGGTAAGCGTGATTCATATCTGGCGTATCCCGCAGCAGTACCGATTTGAGGATCTCCGCGCTGTCCAGCGCATAGCTAATCCCTTCCAGCGAGCTGGCGCTAATAAAACCGGCCGCTTCACCAATCAAAAATGCGTTGTCCTCTCCGCAGACAAAGTCTTTCCAGCGTGAGGGGAACAGAACCGTACATTTTTCACTTTTCACCGGTTTGCCGAACTGGAAATGGAACGCTTTCAGCTTCTCCTTCAGCGCGTCAAAGCGTGCCTGTCCGTCCTTCATGGGGTAGGCGCCACCAAAGATAAAATAGCCATCTTTGCTGATACTCCATGAATAACAGTCAGTTGCATCGTTATCAAAAATACAGGAATAGAACGGCACAGGATGTTTCTCCGCAAACCATTGTTGAATAGCGACATATTTACGGATTTGGTGCTGGGGATAGAGATGACGGCGCACCAGTGAATTCGCACCGTCTGCCCCCACCAGATAACGCGCGGTGATCTGCTGCTCCCAACCGTCGGCGCGGAAGATAACATGCCATTTATCGCCCTCGCGCCAGATTTTCCGACACAGGCTGTCGTGGTACACCTGCACATCATCAGGGATGAGAGATTTAAGCCATAAATCAAAAGCATGGCGGTTGATATTAATGTAGCTGCGCTGGTAGTTACGCGTCAAAGAAGCGGCAACATCAACCGTTTTAACGCTAAAAATCTGCGGGTTGGCGATGACATCAACGGGTAAGGTTATACCATCGCGGATAAACGAACGCTGGGCGTCCGGGGCCAGCAGACCGCCGCAGGGTTTAGTGAAACCTTCGTTGCCGCACTGGCGTTTTTTATCCAACGCAATCACGCGCATTTTTCCGCTCAACTGCCGCGCCAGCGCTGCGCCTGCCGGACCTAATCCGATAATCGCCACGTCAAAATGTTCCATCTTTCTGTCCGCAAAAATGAAGATGGCGATACGCTAAAGCCTGAAAGTGAAGTGCTTGTGAAGTATGATTGCTTTAATCGTCTTGTATCAGGGCATCCCATGAAGCAAATCACCTTTACGCCGCGTAATCATCAGCTTACCAATATTAACACCTGGACACCGGACAGCCAGTGGCTGGTCTTTGATGTGCGTCCTTCTGGCGCCTCCTTTACCGGTGAAACAATTGAGCGCGTCAATATCCATACTGGCGAACTGGAGGTGATTTACCGGGCTACTCAGGGAGCGCACGTTGGCGTGGTGACCGTTCATCCAAAGTCGGAAAAATATGTATTCATTCACGGGCCTGAAAATCCTGATGAAACATGGCATTACGACTTCCATCATCGTCGTGGGGTGATTGTTACGCAGGCTGGGGTGGAGAATCTGGATGCGATGGATATTACCGCGCCGTACACGCCAGGCGCGCTGCGTGGCGGGAGTCATGTGCATGTCTTTAGCCCAAACGGTGAGTTTGTCAGTTTCACCTATAACGACCATGTTTTGCATGAGTGCTCGGCGGCGCTGGATTTACGCAACGTCGGCGTGGCTGCACCGTATGGGCCGGTGAAGGTCTCCGCGCAGCATCCGCGTGAATACAGTGGCAGCCATTGGTGCGTGCTGGTGAGCCAGACGACACCAACGCCAAAACCGGGTAGCGATGAGATTAACCGTGCCTATGAAGAGGGCTGGGTAGGAGAAAACAGGCTGGCGTTTATCGGCGATACGTTATCAGTGAATGGCGAAAAAGTACCGGAATTGTTTATTGTCGATTTGCCACTGGATGAAAGTGGCTGGAAACAGCCGGGGGACGCGTCTCTGGAGGGGACTGACATGACCATGCCTGCGCCGCCATCCGGTATTTGCCAACGTCGCCTGACGTTTACCCATGAGCGCGCCTTCCCGGGGCTGGTGAATCAACCTCGCCATTGGGTACGCAGTAATCCAAAGGCGTCTGAGATTGCGTTTTTAATGCGTGATGACAGCGGTATTGTGCAGCTATGGCTGATTTCCCCACAGGGGGGTGCACCGCGTCAGCTTACCCAATGCTCTACGAATATTCAGTCAGCCTTTAACTGGCACCCATCGGGGAAATGGCTGGGATTTGTACTGGAGAACAGAATTGCTTGTTGTGATGTTCAAACGGGCGAGATTGATTTTTTAACGGAACGTCATGGTAACCTGCCGTCGGCCGATGCGATCGTCTTCTCCCCTGATGGTCGACAGGTTGCGTGGATGGAAGACGTCGAGGGTTTCCGCCAGCTGTGGGTGACTGAAACCGGGCGTTAACTTATGGAGCGGACATTTCTGCCGGGGGAATAACGGCGTTCGTGGCCTGGGTTCTCTCCTCGCTCTTTTCTACGCGGGATCTCACCGAGTTGTCTTTGCGAAAGAGATCCCACGGTAGCAATACCGTATCGAGCACCGCGGTGAAAGGCATATCCAGAATTGCCAGCGACTTGGTTCCCCAGTTCGTATCACTTTCGCTAATCATTGTGGCACTGGCTCGCGTGCCAGGATATGTCCCTTCTTTGCCACCGGTATGCGACATGATGCTGGAACAGCCGCTTACAAACGCTATCCCACTACACATCGTCAGTGTTACCAACATTTTTTTAATCATCATTTATTCATCTGTATTTATCGTGTTTGCATGGTGAGTTAAAGCGATCCGTTGCGAAAATAACATCACCATTTCGTCGCACTGTGGCGGCCATCGCGATTTAACGAGAACAACTGCTCCCCCCAGTGTATGCAATAGACAACAAACTGCAAAAAAAGTCAGATGAATACGCTTGAAAAGTTTGTATTAAGACCCATTTTTAGAGTGTAGACAAATGAAGGGCATGCCTGATGGGTGTCCTGGCTACCTGACCTGTCCATGATGGAAGGTCAATTATTCTCGCTGATTTCAGGAGCTATTAATTATGCGTAACTTTGATTTATCCCCGCTGTACCGTTCTGCTATTGGTTTTGACCGTCTGTTTAACCTGCTGGAAAACAATCAGGGCCAAAGCAATGGCGGCTACCCTCCGTACAACGTTGAGCTGGTAGACGAAAACCATTACCGCATTGCAATTGCCGTTGCCGGTTTTGCTGAAAGCGAACTGGAAATTACTGCCCAGGATAATCTGCTGGTGGTGAAAGGCGCCCATGCGGACGATCAAAAAGAACGTACTTACCTGTATCAGGGTATTGCCGAGCGCAACTTCGAGCGTAAGTTCCAGTTAGCGGAGAACATTCATGTTCGCGGCGCAAACCTGGTAAATGGTCTGCTGTATATCGATCTTGAGCGCGTGATTCCTGAAGCGAATAAGCCGCGCCGCATCGAAATCAACTAATTCTATAGGCCGCTTCAGGCGGCCTTGCTAAGTCATCGGCTTGCCGTCAGGGAGCCGAAAGGTACCTACTCGCTTCTTAGAAGGAGATTATTATGCGTAACTACGATTTATCCCCACTGCTGCGTCAATGGATCGGTTTTGACAAACTGGCCAATGCTTTGCAAAACACCGGTGAAAGCCAGAGCTTCCCGCCTTATAACATCGAAAAGAGCGATGATAACCACTACCGCATTACCCTTGCGTTAGCCGGTTTCCGCCAGGAAGATTTGGATATTCAACTGGAAGGTACGCGCCTGACCGTGAAAGGTACGCCGCAGCAGCCGGAAAAAGAGACCAAATGGTTGCACCAGGGGCTGGTCATTCAGCCGTTCAGCCTGAGCTTTACGCTGGCTGAAAATATGGAGGTCTCCGGCGCAAGCTTCACTAACGGCTTGCTGCATATCGATTTGACCCGGAATGAACCTGAAGCCATTGCTCCACAACGTATCGCTATCAGCGAACGTCCCGCATTAAATAGTTAAATAGCTCCATGCCTTTGCCCCGCCAGAAATGACGGGGCTTTTTTGTGCTTTACCACCCATACATTGCGACTGTACTCTGCGAGAATCCATTTACTTAATGATGTTATTCACAGGGAACAAGATAATGAGTGATATAGCATTGACGGTCAGTGTTCTGGCATTAGTGGCAGTTGTCGGATTATGGATCGGCAACATAAAAATACGTGGTGTTGGTTTTGGCATCGGAGGCGTGCTGTTCGGCGGTATTATTGTCGGGCATTTTGTCGATCAGGCAGGGATGACCCTGAGCGGCGACATGCTGCATTTCATTCAGGAATTTGGCCTGATCCTGTTCGTCTACACCATCGGTATCCAGGTCGGACCGGGCTTTTTTGCGTCATTGCGCGTTTCGGGCCTGCGGCTGAATCTGTTTGCCGTGCTGATTGTCATCATGGGTGGCCTGGTCACCGCGATTCTGCATAAACTTTTTGCCATTCCTCTTCCCGTGGTACTGGGTATATTCTCCGGGGCGGTCACCAATACCCCAGCGTTGGGAGCCGGGCAGCAAATTCTGCGTGATCTGGGTACCCCTGGCGATGTGGTTGACCAGATGGGGATGAGCTATGCCATGGCTTATCCTTTCGGCATTTGCGGAATTTTACTCACCATGTGGCTGATGCGCCTTATTTTCCGCGTTAACGTCGATGCTGAAGCCCAGCAGCATGAATCCACGCTAACCAACGGGCACGCACTGATTCAGACGATGAACATCCGTGTGGAAAACCCAAACATCAACAATATGGCAATTCAGGATGTCCCGATTCTGAACAGCGACAAAATCATCTGCTCGCGTCTGAAACGTGACGAGACATTGATGGTACCGTCGCCAGGGACAGTTATCCAGATGGGCGACCTGTTACACCTGGTCGGGCAGCCAGCTGATTTGCACAACGCGCAGGTGGTGATTGGTCAGGAGGTGGACACATCGTTGTCGACGCGCGGGACTGATTTACGCGTTGAGCGCGTGGTGGTGACCAACGAACAAGTGCTGGGTAAACGTATCCGCGATCTGCACTTTAAAGAACGTTACGACGTGGTGATCTCCCGCCTGAACCGTGCGGGGGTTGAGCTGGTAGCCAGCAGCGACGCCAGCCTGCAATTCGGGGACATCCTCAATCTGGTTGGGCGCCCTTCGTCGATTGACGCCGTTGCTAATGTTGTCGGTAACGCGCAGCAAAAACTGCAGCAGGTGCAGATGCTGCCGGTATTTATCGGTATCGGACTGGGTGTTCTGCTGGGGTCAATCCCGCTGTTTATCCCGGGTTTCCCGGTGGCGTTGAAGCTGGGGCTGGCCGGTGGGCCGCTGATTATGGCTTTGATTCTTGGACGTATTGGCAGCATCGGTAAGCTGTACTGGTTTATGCCTCCCAGCGCTAACCTGGCGCTGCGAGAGTTGGGTATCGTACTGTTTCTAGCGGTGGTTGGTCTGAAGTCAGGCGGTGATTTTGTTCATACCCTGACGCAGGGCGATGGTCTGAGCTGGGTGGGCTACGGTATTTTCATTACCGCGATTCCGCTCATTACCGTGGGCTTGCTGGCGCGGATCTTCGCCAAAATGAACTATCTGACGCTGTGCGGCATGCTGGCCGGCTCAATGACCGATCCTCCTGCGCTGGCGTTTGCTAACAACCTGCATGCCACCAGCGGGGCGGCTGCGCTCTCCTACGCGACCGTTTATCCGCTGGTTATGTTCCTGAGGATTATCACCCCGCAATTGCTGGCGGTGCTCTTCTGGGGATTAGGTTAAAACTGACTTATCCGGCCTGCATCTCCTGTAGGCCGGATAAAACGCAACTCGCCATCCGGCATTACAAACACCCTCTCTCTTTTCCATTGTCTCATCACCAGACTCGCCCTTTCGTTTGAGAATCAGGTTCATACTCCTTAACTGTTCCGGTATAACGATCAGATAACAATATTTAAGGAGCTGTCATGAAGATTTCTCGCCTTGGGGAAGCACCGGACTATCGCTTCTCGCTGGCAAATGAACGTACCTTTCTGGCGTGGATCAGCACCGCGCTCGGATTTC
>OJSM01001840.1_pt1 | contig 12970 bp, 7 predicted proteins | sample 1599431 | NCBI WGS metagenome assembly OJSM01 (sample SAMN04168659, study PRJEB22393) | human gut metagenome | biome: human gut microbiome; feature: stool | host: Homo sapiens | collected 2014-05-12 | reverse complement strand
CGTCAGGCCGTGCGCTTCCGAAAGACCGAGTTCCGCGGCTGCGCCCGCCTTCAACACCCACGGCAGCTGACGGTTTCCTGCGCCGTAGTCGAGGGCGCCGCCGACGTTGGCAGCCTGAAAACCGAACGTCACGCGGTGCGAAGCGGCCACTGCATGCCGGTAAAAGAGTCCAGCATCGACGGCGAACGTCTGTGCAACATCGGCCGTTCCAGGCTCCGAACGGACGTAACGCGCCGTAAGGGCCACGGACAATCCTTCGGCAACCGTTCGGGAATAGCCGATGTCGAAGGCCATGTCGTGCGGTTCCAACCGTCCGAGCACGTTGCCCTCTTCGTCGGTTCGTTCCGAACCGTATTGCGAGAAATAGCGGAAGGAGGCTGAAACGGCCTGTTTGCCGTCGGGTTTGAAATAGACCGCCGCCGTGTGCAGAGCCGTTCGGGGCGTCAAGTCGCGCATCCACGGCAGATAACTGTAACCGGCGCCGAAGCGCTCCTCCGAGAAAGGCAGCTGCGCCGCGTTGCGGAGGGCCGAAAAAACATCGGCTGAGAGTGCGACGCCCGCACCGCCCATCGCCGCGCTGCGGGCGTCTGGAACGACGGACAGGAAAGCGGCGGCGTTTTGAGCCGTACCGGCGAGCGGTACCGCAAGCAGAGCCGCTGCGATGAGTATGTTGCGAAAAAAGGACTGCATCTTTTCAGGTTTTAGAGTTTGACGATGGAGCGCGTGAGCGAACCGCCTTCGTATCGCAGTTCGATCGTATAGGTTCCGCCCCCGAGCGACGAGAGATCGACTACGGCGGGAGCGGTCGGAGCGATCCGTACTTCGGCGGCGAACGCCCTGCGTCCCGCAGCATCGTACAGTGTGACGCGCAACGCCCCTTCGACGTCGCGCCCCATGCGGATCGACAACCGGTCGCGGACGGGATTGGGATAAAGATCGACCTCGCGCGAATCGTCGCGGCACATCACGGCGAAGGTGTCGCGTCCCGCGAGACCGCCTTCGTCGGTCGCCACGACGGTCACCTCCGAACGGCCGTAACACAGCGGCATGATCCGGTAGCCCGAAGCGACCGGTTGGAGATAGAGCATCTCCTCGTCGTATTCGAGCGCATAGGCAACCGTCCCGGGCACCTCGTCGTCGAAACCCTGCGACGGCGTGAACTCCGCCGTCTCCTGCACCGAACCGAGATAGACCGGCCGGAATCCGCCGGTGGCCACCGGCGGCTGGTCGGGCAGCAGCGTGAAATCGAAATCGGCCGTATCGGAAGCGCCGAAACTGTCGCTCACCGAGACATGCGCCGTATAGTTCCCCGGGATGCGTTTGTAATTGAAGATGTCGAGACAGAGGCGGTCGCCCTCCTTGCGGATCGCAACGGCGCCGGAAGGATCCTGCAACTCGCAGGTGAAACCGTGGCTGTCGGGATCCGAAACATGGTACCGCACCGTTTCGGTGCGGTTGTAACCGACCCGCACCTCCTCCGTGCTCTCGAGGATCAGCGCAGGCGGCGTGTTGGCCGGCGTGCCGAAGGAAATGACCGTCGTCTCAGAACGATTGCCCCAAGGATCGACGGCGACGATGGCCACCGTGTAGCGCGTCTGTTCGGCGATATCGGTCAGCACGTAGGTGATCTCGTCGCCCGAGAAGCTGAACAGGAACTGAGAGTTACCGTGGTTCCAGCCGCAGTAATCGCCGATCACCCAGACCGTCGGGTAGGTGCGCTCGGCCGTGGTCACGGTCATGCGGACGGTGACGGGGGCGGAGTAGAATTTTTCGAAGTCGGTGCCGATCGTGGCGCTGATGTAGAAATCCACGTCTGTAGGTTCGCCCGAGGGAACCCCCAGGCCGCCGTCTTCCACGGACAGCGCAAGGATGTTGTTGAGGCTTTCATAGGTCTGTTCCGACGAGGTGCCGTTCATACCCGTGAAGAGCACCAGTTTCGCACCGTCGTTGTACGAGGCTTCGATCGAGTAGTTGATCTGGGTGCGGACGCCGAAGTCGGCGGCGTCCCAGGTGAAGGTCTGCGTCGAGCCCATGTTGTCGGGCGTAATGACGATCTCCCCGGGCAGCGCATGCAGCACGGGCGCCACGACCTTGTCGGGGTCGTAGGCCTTTACCTCGTCGAGCTTTTGGCAGGCGGAGAGGAGCCCCGTCGCAGCCGCCAGCATCATCGCATATCGTGTAATTTTCATAGTCGTACGATTTTTAGGGTTGGTTATTTATCGGTTGCGTTTCCGTAGCCGGGATTCTGGTGCAGTTCGGGGTTGGAAGCGAGCTCCGACGAAGGGATGGCAAAGATTTTCATGTAATCATCGAACCCCTGTCCGGTGAAGGTGCCGCCCTTGTATGTCCAGAGGAACGACGGGGTGGTGAACTTGCCGTAGCGGATCAGGTCGGTGCGGCGGTGCCCCTCCCACATCAGCTCGCGGGCACGCTCCTCGAGTAGGTAGTCGGCCGTGACCGACGAGGGGGCCGATACCCCGGCACGGTTGCTCAGCTCCTGGAGTTTCGGCAGCGCGGTGTTGGCCTGTCCCAGGTTCATGCAGGCCTCGGCGTAGATCAGGTAGATCTCGCCCAGGCGGATCATCGGGAAGTCGATGTCGCTGTATGCCTTCGATGCAGCCGTGGCAAGGAATTCGTCGTTGGTCATGTTGTGGGGGATATTGTTGAACTTGAGGCAAGTCCACCCGTTGAGGAAGACATAGAGCGCATCGTTCATCGACTCCTGGCGGCCTTTGATGTAGAACATTCCGCCGCGTTTGTCACTGACCGTATATTCGCCCGTGGTGTAGTCCGCGTTGCGGGCGTTGAAATATTTCTGCACGTATTCGTAGGGTACGCGGATGCCGGCCCAGCCGTTGTTCACGCCGTTGATCTTCTGTTCGGCCGTCACGTCGGTGGCGGCGATGGCTGCCAGCGTCAGGTACGACGTGCCGCCGTAGGACTGCGTCTGCTCGGCGTCGTATGCCACGCCGAAGATGATCTCCTTCAGGGCGTCGGCGTTCTCGCCGTTGTCGCCGCGGAAGAGGTCGGAATACTCCGGGCAGAGCGAGTAGCCCATGCCGAAGATCGCTTCGCAGGCGGATTTGGCCTCCGTCCACATCGGGGTGCCGGCATAAACCTCGGCATTGAGGTACATGCGGGCCAGCAGGCCGTTGACCGCACCCTTGTCGGCACGCGGGTAGTTCGAGCGTGCGGCAGGCATCGCGCTTTCGTCCGAAGCCAGGTCGGTCAGCTCCGAGATGCAGTAGTCGAAGACATCCTTGCGCGAGGCCTGTTTGGGGTTCACACCGCCGCCGAAGGGCGAGGTCTCGGTCGTGAACGGCACGTCGCCGAACACGTCGAGGGCGATCCAGTAGAAATAGGCGCGCAGGAAACGGGCCTCGGCGCGGAAGCTCTGGATCCTGGCGGCCAGTTCGCTGCTCACGCCGCGGTCGGAGAGTTTGTCCGAGGCGGTCTGGCGCAGGTACTCGTTCACGTAGGCGATGCCCTGCAACGTACGTACGTAGACGGCGTAGGTCGCGTCGTTGTCGGCGTCGGACCACGTGTCGGTATTCATGGCGCGTACCCAGGCGTCGTTCTCCCAGGCGCATTTGCAGGCGTCGGCCGTAACCTCCTGGATCGTCCAGAATGCGCGGATGAGCTCCGAGGCGCCGCCGTCGCTGACCTGCAGGTCGGTGGTGTCGTTCGAGACGAAATTGAAATAGAGTTTGGTGAGCCCGGCCAGGTAGCCGTTCTCGTCTTTCCCGTAGACGGTCTCCGAGGTCGAGTCGGACGGGTTGAGGGGCAGGGTGTCGAGATCCCCGATGCACGAAGTGAGCAGCATCGTTGCGCCTGCCGCCGCCAAGGCGAAATGTTTTATGTCGATTTTCATGGTTCGTTCGTTTTTAGAAGTTTACATTCAGACGCAGCGAATAGGTGCGCGGGCGCGGCCAGATCGAGCCGTCGATGCCGTTGACACCCGGTATTTCGGGGTCTACGCCGCTGTAATCGGTGATGACGAATACGTTCTGCACGCCGAAGGCGACGCGCATCGAACCCTTCCAGTTGCCGATCTTGTTGAACGTGTAGCCGAGGTTGATGTCGTCCATGCGGAAGAACGAGGCGTTTTCGAGGAACATGTCCGAATACCACTGCTCGCCGCTGTTGGCCTTCGTAAAGCCGGTCTTCTTGACCAGCCGTGCGAAGTTGGGCAGGTTGCCGGCGTTGATGTCGATGTTGGACGTCGAGTTGGCCGAGGCGAAGTCGTTGAAGACCCAGTTGCCCGCCGAACCGTGGCCGTTGAAGCCGAAGTCCCAGTTCTTGTAGCTCAGCTTGAGGCTGATGCCGTAGAAGAAGTCGGGGTTGGGGCTCTTGTCGGTCACGTAACGGTCGGCCTGTGTGATCTTGCCGTCCTTGTCACGGTCGACCAGCGCGTTCTGGATCGGATTGCCGTCCTGGTCGTATACCTGCTGGAAACAGTAGAAAGTGTAGGGCGCATAGCCTACCTTGTGGATCTGGAGCAGGTTACCCGTGCCCTTGGTGATGCTTCCCGTCTGGATGTTGTAGTCGGGGTCGTCGGTGTTGTTGAGCTTGGTGAACTCGGTGTGTTGGAACGTGCCGTTGAAGCCGACCGTGAGGTTCCAGTCCTTGGTCTGCACGGGGATGAAATTCAGGTTGAATTCCACGCCCTTGTTCTCCATCGAGCCAATGTTGGTGAGCACCGTGTTGCCGAAGTTCGAGCCCATGGGGGTGATGACGCTGTTCAGAAGGTCGTCCGTCTGGCGCAGGTACCAGTCGACGCTACCGTTGATGCGGCCGCCGAGGAACCCGAAGTCGAGTCCGACGTTGTAGGTCGTCGTGGTCTCCCATTTGATGTTGGGGTCGTAGGCGCCCGGCGTGAGGTAGAACATGTGGCCGGCGCTGCCCATGTAGTAGGTCTTGTAGACGTCGGTCGACATGTAGTAACGCGCCAGGTAGGGGTAGTTGGAACCGATCTCCTGCTGGCCGGTCTGTCCGACGCCGACGCGCAGCTTGAGGGCCGAGACGGCACGCGAATCCTTCAGGAAATTCTCCTCGGCGATGTTCCACGCAAAGGCGCCCGAAGGGAAGAGGCCCCAGCGGGTATCCTTCGAGAAACGCGAAGAGGCGTCGTCGCGCAGCGTGAAGGTGAAGAGGTATTTCGAGGCGATCGAATAGTTCAGGCGTCCGTAGAACGAGAGCAGGTAGTTCTCCTGGCGGTTGAACGGGTAGCGCGAATCCTCGCCCTTCTGCTCGTGCGTCTCGTTGAAATAGGATACCGAGTGGTCGGAGCTGTAGAAATGCTGCCACGAATAACCGGCCATCACGTCGAGGTGGTGGATGCCCCACTCCTTGTTGAAGTTGGCGTAGAATTCGAGCAGCTGGTTGCGGCGGAAGTTCGTCGTCCACGAATACTGTCCCCAGCCGCGGGCCTCGGTGTCGGTGTATGCCTGGAACGAGCCGGGGTTCACGCCGTCGTAGGTCTTGGCGCTCGATACGTCGAGGCCGAGGTTGAGGTTGAAACGCAGCGCTTCGAAGCCGTGAACCTTATAGTCGATCTGGGCGTTGCCGATGAAACGCTTGGCACGCGCCGTATTGTCGCGGTCGTAGAGCTGCGAGAGCGGGCCCGCACCCAGCAGGGTGTTGGGCGTGAAGTCCTCGCCGCGGCCCGATCCGTAGTTCCAGTATCCGTTGGTGGTCGTGTAGTCGATCGAGCCGTCGTCGTTGCGGAAGTAGGGGTCGATCGTGGGGTTGAAGAAGGCAGCCGAACCCACCACGCCGCCCGAAGCGTAGCGCTGCGACGTGACGACGCCCTTGGCGTTGAGGTTGACCGTGAGGTGCTTGTCGAAGAAGTTGGGCGAGAGGCTCAGGTCGAGCGTCCCGCGTTCGTATTTCGACGTTTCGAGCGTACCCTGCTGGTTGGTGTAGCCCACCGATGCACGGTAGGGCATGCGGTCGTTGATGTTGCCGATCAGGCTGACGTTGTGGTCATGCGAAATGGCGGTGCGGAAGACCAGATCCTGCCAGTTGGTGTTCTTGTCGCCGAGCATCGACTGTACCTTGTCGCCCGTGGTCGTACCTGCGGGGTATACCTGGTCGATGTAGGTGCGGAACTCGCCGGGCGACATCACGGGCAGCTCGTCGGAGTTGGTCTGGACGCTCACGCTGCCGCTGTACGATACGCGGGGCGTGTTGCCGCGCCCCTTCTTGGTGGTGACGAGGATGACGCCGTTCGAAGCACGCGAACCGTAGATGGCCGCCGCCGAAGCGTCCTTGAGCACGGTGAAGGATTCGATGTCGTTGGGGTTGATCGTCTCCAGCGGGTTGGCCATACCCTTGCCGCCGTCGACTGCGATGGGTACCCCGTCGATCACGATCAGCGGGTCGTTCGAGGCGTTGAGCGAAGCCGCACCGCGCACGCGGATGGTGGCGCTCGATCCGGGGCCGCCGTCGCCGGGGATGATGTGTACGCCCGGAACCTTGCCCTTGAGCATGTCCTGCGTGGAGACCACGGCTCCGCGGTTGAACTCTTCGGCCTTGATTGCCACGACCGAACCGGTCATGTCGTTCTTCTTGACCGAACCGTAGCCGATCACCACCACGTCGTCGATGCCCATGGCATCCTCTTCGAGCGTGAGGTGTGCCAGCAGCGACGAACTGGCCACCAGGCTGACGGTCTTGTAACCGACATAGCTGACTTCGATGACCGATTCGGGGCCGGCGGCGCGGATGGCATAGTCGCCGTCGATGCCCGTCGAGACGCCGTTGGTCGTGCCCTTTTCGACGACGGTAGCGCCCAGGATCGGCATTCCGGACTTGTCGACAACTACGCCTTTAACCTCATAACCAGCGTTTTGCGCCAGCGTGAGGGGGGGGGTAAATTGACATATGAGCAAGATACCCGCACACATAGTTAAAAATCGTTTCATAAGAATTTTGGTTAGTTTATAAGTTGATTTTATGGATTGTAGGTCATTGGGCCTTGTGTTCTTTGACCAGGAAGACCGACACGGCGGCCAGCAGCATGAAGACCCCGGCGAGCGCCAGCATGTCGGCCGCGTCGGAGGCGAAGCAGTACTTGACGATGGCACCGCCGGTCAGTCCGATGACGATCTGGGGGACGGTGATCGTGAAATTGAAGATACCCATGTATACGCCCATGCGGCGTGGCTCGACTGCGCGCGACAGGATGGCGTAGGGCATGGCGAGGATGCCCGCCCAGGCGATGCCGATCCCCACCATCGGGAGCATCAGCGCGTACTGGTCGTGCAGCAGGCACAACCCCGCTAAGCCCAGCGCCCCGGCGAGCAGGCAGGCCGCGTAGACGGGTTTGTTGCCGTAGCGCGCGGCGACGCGCCCGAGGAACAGGGCGGCGATGCAGGCGGGGATGGGGTAGGTGCCGTTGAGCACGCCGACCCATGTCTGCGTGGCGCCGGCCGAGAGCACTTCGCCCGTGGCATGGTCGGTGACTACACCCGTGATGGCGGGTTTGAGGTAAGTCCACATCAGGAAGAGCGCCGCCCACGAGAAGAACTGCGTGACGCCCAGCCGCACCATCACGCCGGGGACGTTGCGCATGAGGCCGACGAAGCTCATCGGTTTGGCGTCCTCCTCGGAGAGGTTGTTGTAGCGGGCGAACTCCCCGGGCGGATATTCCCGTGTCTTGAACGAGGTGACGAGCACCGTGAGCAGCAGGATCGCGCCCCCGGCATAGTAGGAGTAGGCGATGTGCGGCGAAACATGCCCCGGAGCGGCCTCGTCCGACACGCCGAGCCATGTCATGACGAGCGGCAGGATAGCGCCGACGACCGCACCGAGGTTTATCAGGAAGGTTTGTACCACGTAGCCCTGTGTCTTCTGCGAATCGTCGAGCATGTCGGCCACCAGCGCCCGGAAGGGCTGCATCGTGACGTTGAACGACAAATCCATGAACAGCAGGATGAAAGCCCCCATGGCGAGCGGGGCGAAGGCGAGCAGTTTGGGGCAGTTGGGCATGAGCACCAGCGCCAGCGCCGAGATCAGCGACCCGCCCAGGATGTAGGGGATGCGGCGGCCCCAGCGCGTCCAGGTGCCGTCGGAAAAAAGCCCCACGATGGGCTGGACGATCATGCCGGCCAGCGGTGCCGCCAGCCAGAAGTAGCTCAGGTGGCTGACATCTGCCCCCAGCGATTCGAAGATGCTCGACGTGTTGGAATTCTGGAGCGAATATCCGATCTGCACGCCGAGGAAGCCGAAGCTGAGGTTCCAAATCTGCCAAAATGAGAGTTTAGGCTTGGTCATTTCGGTTTTTCGGTTGGTTTTCAGGTTATACAAATTTTAATAAAAAAATCCGGACGGCGAACCGCAGGGCGACGAACGGAAGGTTCAGCCGGATGAACGGGCGGATTTTTGCGACGAACGGTAGCCCGCGGGGGACGATTTGGAATTTCCGCGGAAAAACACTACCTTTATTCATAAATAAACAAAACCCGTATATACTTTAATACAGCCTCAGTCAGCCTATATGCGATCGCTCAAAGTGTCCGGAATTATCCACCTGTTCGCCGTGCTCCATGCCGTGGTCGCCCTTTCATGCCATCTGGCGGGGATCAACGACGAGTTGGTGCTGACGCTGCTGACGATCGTGCTGATCGTGCTGATCTGCCTCAAACGGGGACTGAACGTGGAGTTCACCGCTGCCAGCGTGATCGTCGTCAACGTGATCGGCTACCTGCTGGGTACGGGCGGTGCGCAGTTGATCGAGCTGTTATTGCACGCCCCGCCCGTGGTGCATGCCGTGTCGACTTTCATAACCACCGAGATTCTGGGCTGGAGCATCGTGTGGTTCACCAAGTTGTTCCGCCGCGGCGACGACACGGCGAGCCGCTCCTCGGCCTGGACGCCCCGCATCGGGTTGCTGCTGCTGGCCGTGGGGGTGATTTTCGTGCTGAGGCTGGCCTATGTCGAGCTCTTCTCATCGCCTTCCTTCTCCACAGACCGCCTTTACCACATGGCCGACTTGCTGGCTTCGAACTCCGCGGCACTGATTATCCTGCTGTGCGTCAATATCATCTATGTCCGGCATACGCGCAGGCGTGAAACCCGGCACGGTCTGATCGCCGAAATCGCGGCGTTCCTCCTGTTCGTGCTGTTCACGTCGGCCTGCGTGGCGCTCATTACGGGGTTGCACCTGCCGTTCGCCTTCGACCGCTCGTTCTCCGCACGGGAGTTCCTGCAACTGTGGATCGTCACCCTGCTGGTCGAGGTGACCCTCTATTCGGTCGTATTTATGGTCGATTACGCCCTAGTCGCGCGTGCCGTGCTGCGTGCCGAGCGCGGCAAGGCGCACCAGGCGCAGTTCCGTTACATGAAACTCAAACAGCAGGTCAACCCCCATTTCCTGTTCAACTCGCTCAATATCCTCGACTGCCTGGTCTGCGAGCAGCGCACGGAGCAGGCCAGCGCCTACATCCATAAACTGGCGGGCATCTACCGTTACATGCTCCAGAACGAGGAGGAGACGCTCGTGCGCCTGCGCGAGGAGATGGCTTTCGTGGGGATGTACGTCGACTTGTTGCAGGTGCGTTTCCCCGAGGGGTTTCGCGTGGAGACCGACATTCCGGACGAGGCCATGAACCGCCATGTCCTGCCCTGCTCGGTGCAGCTGCTGATCGAAAACGCCATCAAGCATAACTCGGTGGGGGCCGACCGGCCGCTGGTGATCCGCATCGTCGCCGGGGCCGGAGCCGTGACGGTGTCGAACAACCTTCAGCTGAAGGTATCCGGCACTACCTCGACCCGTGTGGGGCTGAACTACATCCGCCAGCAATACCTCGACCTGTCGGGCATCCCGATCGGGATACGCCGTACCGATACCGAATATTGTGTCACCTTACCGTTGCTGTAATATGAACGTACTGATCGTAGAAGACGAAATGATGGCCCAGGCAAACCTGGCGCGAGCGCTGACCCAGCATTTTCCCGACGTACGGATCGTCGGGACGACCGGCTCGGTCAGGGAGACGGTGCTCTGGCTGCGCACGCCGGGGAACAGTGCCGATGTGATTTTCATGGACGTGGAGCTCTCCGACGGGGATTGCTTCGAGATATTCCGCCAGGCGGATGTGACGGCGCGGGTCATCATGACCACCGCATATGACAATTACGCCGTGCGGGCGTTCGAGGTCAACAGCATCGACTACCTGCTCAAACCGATCGACCCCGCGGCGCTGCGGCGTGCCGTGGAGCGCTGCCGGGTGCGGAGCGGGGGTATCGACCCCGACGTATTGCTGAACGCGATCCGCAGCCCGCGCGAATACAAACAGCGCTATGTCGTGCGTTTCAACGACCGGATCGTTCCGGTACAAACCACCGACATCGCCTATTTCTACTCGGAAGAGAAAAACACCTACCTTGTCACGAGCGATAACAACCGCTATGTTGTGGATCAGTCGCTCGACGTCCTTTCGGACGAACTGGATCCCGGGCGGTTTTTCCGCATATCGCGCAGTTGCATCATCGCCATGCCGGCGATCGTCAGCATCGTGAAATATCTGGGCAACCGGCTGAAGATCACGGCACGTCCGCGTCCTGAGTTCGAGATGGTGGTGAGCCGGTCGCGGGTCGACGACTTCCTGAAGTGGTTGGAGGGGAATGGCTGAGCCTTCGTCGCGGCTGCATGATAAAAAGGGGTACCCATCGGAGTACCCCTTTTTTGTAGCCGGGAGCGGCGGTGCCGCAGTACGCCCGTCAGCGGCGCCCGCTGCAGGCGATCATGTCGTGCAGCGATTCGTTGAAGGTCTCCTTGCGGAGCAACTCCTCGAGCGGGAGGTGCATCCGGTAGCGCCAGTGGTAGCGGGGGATGGACGGGACGTTGATGCGTTCCTTGGCCGGGTCGGGGTAGCGCAGCTCCCCGTCGGTCGAAAGCCAGTCCTGTAACGGCAGGATGGTGAGCATCGCCGGGGAATTGAGGTGCATGTCGAGGATGCGCCGGCATATCCACGGCTCGCAGAAATAGGGGACGTCGCCCCCGATGCCGAGAGCTTCGTGGTAGAAGCGCGCCGTGAGTTCGCGGTCTTCCTCCCACCAGGCCCGCAGCGGGTTCATGTCGTGCGTCGAAGTGGTGCAGACCGAGAAATAGGGGTAGTGCGCCGGGTCGGCGAAGAGTTCCCCCGGCGTCTTGGGCATGCGCTGGATTTCGAGCGAGAGGATTTGCAGTTCGTGCATCGTTTCGGGGACGCTGTCGGGAATCATGCCCAGGTCTTCGCCGCAGGTCAGCATCTCGGTCGCCGAGAGGAGCACCGGGAGCTTGCGCAGGGCGGATTCCTGCCAGAAACGGTTGTGCCGGTGGTAGAAGAAGTCGGTATAGAGCCGGTCGAAGGTCGCGCGGCGCTCTCCGTCGAGCCGGCGGTAGGCATGTGTCGAGTGGGGGGCGATGCGGGGGTGGAAATAGCCCTTGCGGCGCGGGTCTTCGATGAAGAGCACGTCGTCGAGCAATGCCATAAGCCCTTCCCGCAGCCGGGTCTGGTGTTCGTCGTCGCCCGGGAAGCGGGCTGCGACCTTGCGCTGGGTGGCATAGGCGGGCAGTAACCGCCCCTCCTTCATGCAGGTGGCGCGGACTTCGCCGGCCAGGTCGCCGAACAGTTCCCCGAGCATGTGTTCGTCGGGCGCCGGGGTGGTGTAGCGTCCGTCCTGCGTGTCGAAGCCCATGCCGCGCAGTTCATCTGCGGAATAGGGCAGGGCGGGGTTGAAATAGCCCAGCAACCCGTGTACGGCATGCGTGGGAATCTCCCAGATGCGGAAGAAGCCGAGGATATGGTCGATGCGGAAGGCGTCGAAGTATTCGGCCATCTTGGCCATGCGTGCCCGCCACCAGGCGTAGCCGTCGCGTGCCATACGTTCCCAGTTGTAAGTCGGGAATCCCCAGTTCTGGCCGACGGCCGAGAATGCGTCGGGCGGGGCCCCGGCCTGCGAGTCCATGTGGAACAGGTGCGGGTAGAGCCATGCGTCGACGCTCGTGCGGCTGATGCCGATGGGCAGGTCGCCCTTGAGGACGATGCCGTGGTCGCGGGCGTAGGCGCAGACCTCGGACAGTTGCGTATGCAGGTGGTATTGGACATAGCAGTGGAATGCGATGTCGCGGCTGTGGCTGCGGCAATAGGCGTCGACGGCTTTGCGGTCATAGCGGGCGAAACCGCCCCAGCGGGTGAAGTCGGGCGTGCCCGTTTCGTCGCGCAGCGTGCAGAAGGCGGCATAGGGGATGAGCCAGTGTCTGTTGGCGGCGATGAAGGCCTTGTAGTCGCGGCGTGCCGCGGTGCGGGCGCCGTGGCGTTCGAACGCCCGGCGGAGCAGCCGCAGTTTGTGCCCGTTGACACGCTCGTAATCTATTTCGGGAAGGGCGTTCAGCTCGCTGCGCAGGGTGCGGTACTCGTCGTCCTCCACGACGCCCGCGGCGGGCAGCCGGATGAACTGCGGGTGCAGGGCGAAGGTCGAATTGGCGTTGTAGGGGTAGGAGTCTTCCCAGGTGCCGGTCATGGTGGTGTCGTTGATTGGCAGTACCTGGATGACGCGCTGCCCGGTGGCGGCCGCCCAGTCGATGAGCCGTTTCAGGTCGTAGAACTCGCCGACGCCGAAATCCTCTTCCGTACGGAGCGAGAAGACCGGGATCGCCGTCCCGGCGCCCCGCCACCTGCGCTTGGGGAAACGCGGGGATGCCGCGGCGTCGAGGGCGTGTTCGCCAGCGCCGGGCAACTCGCCCCAGGTGCGGTTGGCACCCTCCTCCCACAGGATGGGGGTGAGGGTCTTGCGGTCGGCGATCAGGAATTTGTATTCGAACCGGTGCGCAGTATGCAGCGTGAGTTCCCATTCCGGGAAGCGGCTGTCGTCCATCGGGACGATTCGTTTCCAGTCGCCCAGTTCACGGCCGCTGCCGGCGACGGCGAGCGTTTCGTCCGGCCGCAGGGTGGGCAGGATGACGCGCAGGGTGATGTTGCCG
>OJSM01001827.1_pt1 | contig 13069 bp, 6 predicted proteins | sample 1599431 | NCBI WGS metagenome assembly OJSM01 (sample SAMN04168659, study PRJEB22393) | human gut metagenome | biome: human gut microbiome; feature: stool | host: Homo sapiens | collected 2014-05-12 | reverse complement strand
GTGTTGGTCGTCGCCGTGAGCCTGTTCTCGCCAGCGGCGTCCATGACGATCGTGCCGTTCTTGCCCGTGAGCGAGGCAACCGTCACGTTCTTGTCCGTGGCGGAAATGTCGACCGTGGCGTTTTCAACGACGAGGGCGTCAACGGAGCTTTCGCCCTTGACCGTCCAGACGGCGTTTTCCTTGAAGGTGAGCGTGTTGTTGCCCTTGTCAGCCGTGGACTTTTCGATGTTCGCCTGGCCCGTGAGGAAGGAGTCCTTGCCGCTGAAGGTGAGCGGCATGGAGGCTTTCTTCTGAATCGTCAAGTCGCCCGTGACCTGAAGCGTTTCGGACTTGATGGTCGAAGTGCCGGCCTTGGCAACGACGTCGCCGGTGATGGCCGTCTTCTTCGTGTTGACTGTAAGAACGGGGTCCGAGTCAGAGGATGCAGACTGACCGTCGTAAATGTTCAGCGCGGAGATGTCCTTCTTCTTATTGGTCTCGCTTTCCGTCACCTTGACCGTGAAGACGTCGGCATTGACGGTGACGTCGCCTGCGCTCACCGTAAAAGCGCCGGTCTTGCGCTCAATTCCACTTTCGTCTTCAGGCAAATTGATGTTGGCGTCGACGTGAAGCTCGCTCACGTTGAAGGTTGTTTTGGAGGGATGCTCCGCATTTGCGGCCTGACTCACAAAGGCGGTGCGCTTGTCCGACGACAGGTAGACCTTGCCGCCGCTAATGTTCAGCTCCCCGCCGTTTTGGTTGATCGCGTTTCCATGATTGTTGACGGAAGTGGTTGAGACGTTCAGCACGGCAAAATCGGTGATGTTGATCTTGGTCTCTGTTCCGTAAACGTAGATCGCTGCCTCATTGGTGCTTTTGATGTCAATGATCCCCTTGGTCGGATCATTGGTGGCAATATCAAGCTTCGTGCCATTGTCTTCAGACCAGATGCAGAAACCATTCTTGCTGGTCAGCGCAATATTGTCGGCCTTCAGGCTGGACCCGCTGTCAACACCAAATGCCATTTGGTCTTTACCCGTCACCGTGAGCGCAAGATTACCCTTGCCATGGATGGTAAGGTTCTGGAACGCATAATCGCCGCTCTGGGTGCCCTTGTCATTCTCGACGCTGCCGTCGGTGGTGATCGTCAGGTTATGGCCGTTGAGGTCGATGTTTGCCTTGTAGGCAATGGACTCAGTCATGCCGTCGAGCGTGTAGTCACCGCCGAGCTGGTACTTGCCTTCGAGGAGCGGGTCGATACCCTGACCTTGAAGAATTTTGACGTTCGTGTCTGCAGAGCAAGCGGTGCCCATGGAGAATGCCGAGGCAAGGGCGACGGCGAGGATTGTCTTTTGCATAAAGCCTCCGAGTAGGGGCGAACCCTCATGAAGAATTCCGCACTTAACGAGAACGGTTTCGGGTTCGCCTGTTTCGCATACCTCTATTTTTAAAGAAATTGCCGACGGGGGGGGGTGGGTAAACCCTTAGATTGTTGTCTTTGCTCTACCCTGTTCGTGCCGCGAAACTTCGGAGAAGAACCCGAAAATACGATGAGAGAGGCGTTTTGGAAATTGACATCCAATACCTTCAATGTCAATTGGTCTCACCAGACGTTAGTCCAGACGAAAGGCGGATGTGTCGCCTTTTTGACACTGAGGACAACATCCGTCTCTTCCTGAAGAATGTTTGAGATGGGATGACTGTGAGGTTCCGTCGTTCTCCTCTTTGCTCCGATATGTTCATGCAGGGCTGCCCGGCGGGTGCGCGGCAATGACGAGGGGCCACGCGGACTGGACAGGATGGGAAGGAGAATGGAGGGATCGGGCATTACCCGGCGTGGCGCAACCGTGCCCTCAGGATACTGTGTCCGGTGATCAGAAGAGTCCCTTCGCTAGCTCGGGCTTGGCGGGATAATCGTGGATCTCGGTTCGGATCTTCGCAATCAGTGCCCTTCTCGACGCGCTGGCGTCTTCAACGTTGACATGATTCCCGAGCGAGGCGTTCACGGCGATGCGGTTCTTGAGCCGTTCGACCACCTCGATGACGAGTTCGGGCTTGCTGTTCTTCCAACCGGTTCCGCTGTATTCGTCCCGGGGCACGGTCCGGAAGAAGTCGCCCTTGCTGTCGATGCCGAGCGTCACGGCGCCGATCCTCATGCGATAGTCCTTGCGCTTCATCAGCGCCTCGATCTCGGCCGCCTGAGCAACCGCAGGTGCAACCATGACGGCGATGCTCGTGCCGTCGACAATGATGTCGAAGGTCTCGGACAGATAGTTGGATCCCTTCTTGACGAACGCCTCGCCGCTCGACTTGGCCATCTGGTCCACATAGACGGCGACAGCTTTGTCAACCTCCGCTCGCCTGATGCCCGGCACATGGACGCGGGTGACCTCAACCGTCGGTTCGTCGGGACTCAGGTGCTTGAAGTGATACTCGACAAAGTCGGCATAGCCGTCAGGACGCAGCTTGAAGCTGTCGGAGACCTCGCGGTTGGGCCTGAAGACGTCATATTTCTCGCTCATGACGACCGTTCCGTTCTGCGTGAACGGAACGCCGAAATCAACGAGTCCCGGAATACGGCACCATGCGTCAAAACCTGAGGTTGCGAACAGAAGAGGCCTGAACGCTTAGACGCGCGACAAAGATGGGGGCCTCTTTACCCCGAACATTTTGGACTCATAAAACCTCAGGTAGAGCAGAGGTAATGGCGCTGTTATCATGCAGATAGAGAGAAATTGAGCCGAGATCCTACACTTTTGCGGCAAAAGTTGCTATCCTTATCTTTTCCCTTAATGCCCGCCAACGCCGGCACAAAATCCTGCGCCCGAGGTCCGAATGCGTTCGAGCTCAAGCTCACGCCTGGCCAGTCGGGCGCTCGTCTTTTTGGAGAACAAGAATGACCAATACCGCCGCCCCTCTCGAATCGTTTGGCAAGATCTTTCAGGGCGATTTCATTGACCGCAACGGCATGAGCCTGCTGCAGCTCGCCTCCGCCTCCGGCATCCCGGTCGCCGAGATCGAAGCCATCATCAAAGACGAACGTCCGCTCACGGACGACGATGCCGAACGCTTCGGCCGCGTCTTCGGCGTCTCCGGGGAGTATTTCAAGAACCTGTACGCCCAGTACGCCAAGTAATGGCTTGAGAGGACTTGCCGTCAACCTACCCTCTTGTTGTTATCGATGGAAACCTAAAAGGCAGGCTGTCCACCTGACCCTGCCCTTTTGTTTTCTTCTGGGTTCGGCTGCACTTTTCAGCACGCTGACGAATAGCTTGTTTGTCCGTCACATAGTCAGCAGTCTTGTGTCTCGGCCGTCGAGCTCCGAATGAACTTCAAGTGAGTCCTGGTGCCAAGCGGGCTGCCTTGTGGAATCCAAGACCAGCCAACTGTTGTTCTGATCCCTGACACTTGCTTCGAGTCTGCTCATTCGCAGGATAGCCACTTGTCTGCAGAATCCCGGAAAAGGTTTCGACAGCAATCTTGCTACGCATCATTAGGTGGTGACCGCTCCCCGTCCGATTTGAAAACAAATCGGGCGAGGCTTCCTGCTTCTTCAACATAGCCCGGACAATCGTTCGGGTCTTACATGTCTCCACAGGCTTCAGCTCGTAACGTTACGAGCGCAAGACGGTCATCCCAGCCGCCTTCAACATTCTTATGCCTTCCTGTTTGATATTCAGGGAGGCGTTTAGGTCTCGGTCATGATGTGCGCCGCAATGCGGACAAGTCCAGCTGCGGGTTGCAAGGCTCAGTTCCTTGAGCTTGTGACCGCAGGCGGAACACGTCTTCGAAGACGGATAGAAGGTGCCGATCTTTGCAAAGATCCTGCCTTCATGCTTCGCCTTGTATTCGCACTGGCGCATGAATTCACCCCATCCTGCATCGGCAATCGCCTTTGCAAGATGAGATACAGCGCCTTGTTGAAGCAGAACCGCACAGCACCGAAAAGGCCGGCCAGATATTTCTTATGGTCGGGTGTCGGATAGAGTCGAACTCGGATGGCGCGGATCATTCGTGATAGAGACAGGAAAGGAATTGATATTTGATTATATGAGGCTTCCTATTTTGGCGTATGCCTCGCATTTCGCCGTCTTTTCCGCCATTCCTCCCCGCCTCACCGAGGCGAGGGTTCCTGGCGGATTTGGCTGAATTTGCGGAATATTTTCAGCCGAAAGCAGAACCCTCCGTCTTCACGGTTTGGGACTAGCCGCCCCGAAGCTCTAGGAGTCAATCGAAACGGCGTAAGCACCCTATCAGGTTGTTTTGGCCCGATAGAGTGCTTACGTCTATTGCGAGAGACTAGGGCGTGTTCCGTTTGCCTGCAATGTCTATCCGAATGCCGGCATCGATTCATGGCATCAAACCGATGGAAGCGCCTTAAGCATCGCCTTTGGCAAAGGAGGGGCGGTGTATTGTCAATTCAGAGAATCTGTGTCGTAACGCTTCTCCGAGTCATTCGATTGCAGGCCGCCTTCGGAAATCAACTCGACACGACGGTTCATCCAGCGGCCGTCATTGGTCTTGTTGGTGTACTTGAAGGATTTGCCCATTCCGCGTGCCGTCAGGCGATCGGCATCAATGCCATGTTCAATGAAGTACTTGCGAACGGCATTGGCACGACGCTGCGACAGGTCGGCGTTGTACTTGTCGCTGCCGACCCAGTCGGTCCAACCACGGATTTCAATCTTTTCAGACTTGTCTCGAGAATTGATGACCGTGAGCGCCTTGTCCAGAATACGACGGCTTTCTTCAGGAAGGTTCGACTTGTCGAACGCAAAGTTGATGCCTTGAATTTCAATTGTGGCAGCCTTCTGGCATTCACGATAGAAGACTTCTTCGACAAAGCTCTTCCACAGGGCCTCATCAGTCATCAAAGCTTCAAGATCGTCGATACGGCCGCAGGTGGAAACCGAAGCCAACTCATCAATGGCCTTTCGCTCCTTTTCCGTATAAGCGGCCGACACGATATGGATGCAGGACTTCGGATTGGCTTCATAGAAGGCCTTCAGTGTCGCTACCGGATCCAAATGCTTCTTGTCGGGATCTACTTCAAAGTTGCCGTCAGTCACAAGAACGGTTGCCTGAGACTTGGCAAGCTTTTCAGAGAAGCTCTCAAATGCACGGCTTCCCACCCACGTCGATCGTCCGAACACTTCCAGACGAACGCCGAACTTCTTCTGAAGATCGGTCTTGAACTCTTCAGAAGAGCGCTCCTTCATCGGCACCAGCTGAGTAAAGGGCGCCACTGTCAGAACCGAGGACTGCATCCCGGCTTTCTCAATCGCATAGATGCCGATCTTCTCGATGAAGCGCTGCGTCAGCTCATGACGAGTCAGCTTGTCAATTTCTTCATTGGCATGAGGCACAAGACGGCTTTTCGGGAGCGATTCACCGCGCTCGCGCGCTTCGTCAATCTCCTTTTGCGCCAAGGATTTCACGTGCCCCACAGTCTGCATCATTGATCCAGATGCATCGGCCACAAAAGCAAACGTCTCGCAATCTTCAAGGGACATTCCAGACGCCCAAATGTTGGCGGACATGCCTGCAATGGCAATCATCGCCAATGCTTGTTTTCTACAGCTCATTTTCGGCTCTTCGGGGATATCTGTGGGCAGCAGATGTCTCCTCACACAAGGCTTCGACGATCTCTCCGCTCCGTCAAGCTCGTACGCGGCATATGCTCGGACGCAGTCGCGTCCTCCTCTATACGCTCTCGGCCTTGACTCCTCAGAGAGCCCGTCCCGTTAGGTCAGCTTCCTCACTTCTAAACCGTTTCGCCTGGTACTGTGCCGGCGCTCGTTGGCGCGGTTTTCACCAGCGCTACCCACAGGTCTCAACGAAGCCTCTCATACTTCTTCTCAAAGAACATCACAGCAGACATTCTCAAGAAGTAAAGACAGATCCGTTGCGAAAATGTCACGACCTACTGTTCAGAGCTTTTTCGTCTCACTTCAGAACAGCCTCAAGATTCGATCTCGCGTCCAATTGTTTTAGTACACCAATCATTCTTCTCGACCATTTTATTAGGGTTAATACCCCCCCCCCCGAAATTCACATCACCGAAACTGCCCATACGTGATCTCGAAAATCGTTCCCCTAAATACTCTGGGAGACATCCCACAAGATAGGATCAAGCGTATAACTTCGCCCTTCCTTATTTCGAAGTCACAGTCAACTGTACGATTCCATCATCCCCAATAGTTGGTTTCGTCAACTAGCTATAACGCTTCAGATCGAGGATATTCTTATGAATAAAACTCTTTTGGCTACCGCAGTCTTAATGGCTCTCACAGGCGTCAGTCAGGCCACGACCACCGATTATTCCAACAAAACCTTGAACTCCGCCATCAATGTTCAAGGTAGTGGCAACTCGGCCACCGGCAATAATGTTACCGTCACCGGTACCAGCGTAATTACTGATGCCAATGTAAACGTTCCAGCTGGTTATAACGAAGGAATTTTCATCTACAACGGAGCCACCGCCAATTTTGGTGGCGACTATCTGAAAGTTAACTTCACGACCACTGACGCTGATAAACGATTTGCCGGCATCCATATCCGATGTGGCGATGAAGACTCTTCTGTCGTATTCAACTCCAAGCATACTGAAATTGATGTCACCGGCCCTGGTGCATCAAACGTTTGGGGATATGGCTTATTGGTTAACGGAATGGGCTCCAAAACGGCATCAGCCAAATTCACCGGCGAAGATGTTTCCATTAAGGCTACTACTAAAAACTACTCGGCCGAAGCAATTGACGTTCAGCCTACCGGCAAGATTGACTTCTCCAACTCCGGCGACGTCGTCGTCCATGCTTCCAGCGAATTTGGTGCGACAGCCGTCGTTGCTTACGGAGCTGTGACCTTCAACAATTCCGGGAATGTCCTGCTGAAAAGCGAAATCACCGGCAATCAAACGGCCCAACGCAACGTTGTTGGTGTTATGAGCCAAGATTCTTCCTTTACCGTCACCGATAAGGTTCAAGAATTGAGAATTGATCTGAAGGGCGCAGGCGTCGACTTTAATCCTGCCAACCCCGGTTTCTCCGACGGCACTCAGGCTATTGCCGCTCAGGAAAACGCCAAGATTGACATCAAATCGAAGAACCTAGTCATCAACATTGATGTGCCCTCTACTCTTACGGATAAATCCCCTTCTGGCACGACCTCCAAACAAGCCTTCGGCATCAATGCCGGCTCGGGTGCCAATGTTACCCTCGGCAATAGCACCCAGACTTCCATTACCCTTAATCAAGGGTTGGGCACTGCCTATGGCGTGAATTCTGCCGACGGCGGCAAGATTTCCATCGGTGGAGATTTGAACGTTAACGTCACCGCCAAAGACGACGCTATCGCAATTAAGACAGCAGGTGCTTCTGAAACCGGTGCTTCCAGTGAAGTCACCCTCGGCGGGAAGCACAACGTGCTCGTTGGCGACGTTATCGTCGAAACCCAAGGCGCCATGAACTTCAAGGATGGCTCCACCGCAATTACCGGTGACGTCAAGGTGGACGGTGCATCGAACATTTCCCTGGCTAATTCTTCCGTTGAACTCATGGAAGGCAGCACTTTTGTTGTAAAGGGTGCACTGGCCAGTAAGAAAGGGCAGATCGTCCTGAACGACAACAAGGCAAACACGGTCGCCATTGAGAATCTGACCGACGGTTCCTCTCTCGAAGTTGCCGCTTCCGGAGCTCTCAACGACAAATTGGGCGGCGACCTTGATGCCTTCAACGCCGCTTTCTCCATTACCAATGGTGCCGAAGGGACCACTGTTGTCATGAAGGAAGGCCTTGTCGCCGGTGAAACCCAGGCCAAACTCGATAACACCGGTAAGGTCGACGCATCTACTGTTGCCGTGAAGGTCAACTCCATCATGGAATCCACGCTTGAGCTTGGTTCAGCTGTTCCCATGATGACCAACCGTATTCTTACGAACGACGTTCGCAAGCGCATGGGCGATCTTCGCGCCTCCGAAGGCACGTACGGTGCATGGGCTCGCTATGACGGCGGCAAGCTCAAGGGTGACAACCACACCAAGACCGACTTCAACACGATTCAGGTCGGTGCCGACACCATCCTCGCCGACTACGGCACTCGCATTGGCGTTGCTTTCAGCTACACCGATGGCGAATTCGATGCCTCTCGCAGCACTTCCGACATTAAGGCTTACGGTCTCGCAGGCTATGCAACCTGGATGGCCGACAACGGCATGTTCGTTGATACGGTTGTTCGTCTTGCCAAATTCGAAGACGACCTGACGGTCGACAAGACCTTCACGGGGTCGATGGACAACATGGCCTTCAGCGTGTCCGGCGAATTCGGCTGGCGCTTTGACTTGAACGATCTCTTCTATGTCGAACCGCAGGCTGAAGTCATGTACACCTGGGTCAAGGGTGACGACTTCAACCTTGGCAACGCCCGCTACAGTGTTGACGACGTTGACAACCTTACCGGCCGTCTTGGGTTTGCTTCCGGCATCAAGTGCCCGAACAACAGAGGCGACCTCTACGTCCGCGCATCCGTCGTTCATGAGTTCCTTGGCGACAGCAAGATTACCGGCACCGCAGCCGGCAGTACCGGCGTCGTCAAGATCGACGGCGACGACACCTGGGTTGAATACAGCTTCGGCGGCAACTTTAATCTGACCAAGAATGCCTATCTCTGGGCCGACGTTGAACGCACCAGCGGCGCAACTATCGACACGGATTGGCGAGCAACAGTCGGCGTTCGCTATGCCTGGTAAGCAACACTACTAATAGTTCATCCATTGGGTCCTCAGTTAACGAAGCTGCTTCGGTTATCTGAGGCCCCTTCTGGGGCAACCTGGTATTATCTGTGGGTAGCAGATGTCCTCTCACACAAGGCTTCGACGATCTCCCCACTCCGTCAAGCCCGTACGCGGCATATGCTCGGACGCAGTTGCGTCCTCCTCTATACGCTCCCGGCCTTGACTCCTCAGAGAGCCCGTCCCTTTAGGCCAGCCTCCTCACATCTGAATCCGTTTCGACTGGTACTGTGCCCGCGCTCATTGGCGCGGATTTCATCGCTTCTACCCACAGGTCTCCACGAAGCCTCTCATTTTCATTCCTATTCAATGGGTCTGCCGCTCCTTCCGCCATTCTCGACAGGAAGGAGCAGTCTTGATTGTTTGAACAGCCGTCCCGAACCGATCGGGACGGCCTGGAGGACTCGTCAGAACAGCAGCTTGCCGCCGATGCTGATGTCGTAGTCCTTCGTATAGCGATCGCCTTCTTCACGGCTTGCCTGCGCATAGAGACGGAGGTTCTCAGTCACTTGCCAGTCACAATTGACGCCGTAATAGAAGCGCGTGCCGTCGATGTCGCCGGCTCGAACGCTCGCCTTGGCGCCATCGACACCCGTATAGGAAATCGTTTGATCGCCGCCGAGGAATTCATGCTTGACGCCGCCAAGCAGGGCGACCTGGAAGTAACGACGATCCAAATCGTCAATTGTTCCATAGTTGAACTTCTTGCCAAGAACGAAGCCGGCTCGACCGGTCAGGAAGTCCGCATTACCCTGATCGACCTTAAGTCCCGTGGAAGTCGTGTAGTCGGCCCCCTTGGCAAGGAAGTAGCTCAGTTGCAACTGCGGCTCGACGAACCAGTGGTTGAACCACCGGCGATCATCAACGCCACCGTCGAACGAGAACATGTGGCCTACTTCAACGCTGGCGCCGAAGCCCCAGGTGCCGTAGTCGGCCTTGGACTTGTCCATGCCCGTGTTGTCGAAGCCTTCGAGTTCCTGTTCATAGCGACCGGCCTGAAGCACGAAGTCGGCATAGGAACCCTTGTCGTGCATCCACGTCGCATAGAGCTTTCCAGAGTATTCCTGAAGCGTACCCGTCGTATAACCGGAACCAAGCCCCTTCTGATCGGCATCGCTGTAGCGGAACGCACCGCCGAACAGCCATGCACTGTCTTCGTCAGCATGGACGAGACGGTCAACACCGATGTTCAAGCCGTAGATTTCCTGCTTGAAGCCTGCGGTGCCGCTGACCTTGACGGAATCCTTCTTGCCAAAGACCGAGACCCAGCCGCCGTCCTGTGCCCCATAACGGATTTCGCCGGTACGCTTGCGAAGATCCTCCATATCAGCCTGATACGCTTCAGCCTGACCGCTGGAGGTACCGATCGTGATGTTGTCATTCACCTCAGGCGGGAGAGGCGGCGTCACGGGAGGAGTCGGCGGATTGGGATTCGGGGAGGGATCTGGACTGGGATCCGGATCAGGCTTGGAATGTTCGGACTTCACAAGGTACCACTTGCCTTTGCCACTACCATTCGTTTGAGTGCTGATCTGTTGACGACCTTCTTCCGTCTCCAACAAAGCTTCATTGCCATCCTCGACGAATCCGAGATTCCATACCGTAACCATGCCTCGACCACTGAAGGTGTTGCCGCCGTCGCGGTTGATGATGGTCATATTCGAGCCTTCCCCCTGGCTGATCAACCAATTTATACTATGCAGCTTTTCTGGCACCAATTCACGGCCAATTATATTAATATCTACAATATGACTCCCTGTAGCGTCAGCTGTGATAATAAATTGATCCGTAAAGACATTTTGTATATTTTCTTTTTCAAGATCAATTTTCATTTTTAGCGTGTTGTTATTCCCGGCCCATGATGCTGTCTTTAATGATCTATAAACTTCACCAGAGCCTGAGTCCAGAGCGACCACCGTAGGCTTCCAACTTGAGAAATCTACAGTTGAATTTGTCATTTTCAGATAAGAAAGTTCAGAATCAGCCGAAAGTTTCCAAACAGATGCTTTATCAAAGACCATATTGATAGCACCTGTATTATCGCCTAACTTTGCCGCTCCTATCACTTGAGAGTTCATGCCTGCAGTAATATCGATTATCCCATTATTGTCGGCCTGTAACTCACCTTTCATAGTAAGTCTATCTGCCTTAACTTTAACCTGAGAATCAGTACCTGTCGCATATATTGACAGGGTCGTGGGATCGTTATCTACGCTAATCGAAAAGTTATTTTTATAGTTCAAATCAATTACGGACCCACTATAAGCTCCAATCAGACCATTATGGCTTCCAGTGTCAGCGACAGCCTTTAATGAACTCCCCCTTTTGAAAATGCTTTTTCCAACAATAGTTAACTTCGACGCCTTAACTGTTGCACTTGAGTTATCATCTACAAAAAAAGCCCAGTTCGAGGAATTACTTGCGCGCAAATCTGCAGAATTCGCCGTAACTTTTAATTGACTATTATTTTCTACTCTAGAGGAAATGTAATCGCCTGATAAGACAGCAGTGTTATCGGAGTTGACATCTAACGTGCTTCGATCACGTAGATGTGTAGCAATATTTTCGCTCTCAATCAAAACAGAATTTTTAGAGGTAATAACAGACCCACTTGTAACAGTTTCTTCTGGCGAAATGGTAACATTATAACCGTAAAGGTCAATCCCTTTGGTCTTACCGCTTACCCTCACATCTTTTCCAGTAAGATCAATTCTTGATGAGCCAAAGGTCTTTATGCCATTTACAAAACCAGTGATATTTAAGTTAGATTCCGCTGTGAGTTTTACGCTCAGATTAGACTGTGCGCCATCGCCATAACCTAACAGATATATCCCAGACTTTCTTGCTGCCTGTTCACTATCTACAGTTGAAATTTGAATGTTTTTAGCATTAATACTAATGCTTGTATTGCTTCCAATATAGTCATTCTCAATAGCAATGCCAGTACCTCCAGCCGAAGAAATAAAATCACCGGTTAGTTTGATATTAGCTTTCGCGTTGTCAAATAACTTTAAATTGGTTTCAGAGCCATTGCTAGCATACATATTATGTGCATCAACGCTGAACTTCGCCCCTTCATCAAGATAAATGATTGCCTCTGAATTACTACTATCCCACTCGTTGGAACCAAATTGGACTGTAGAGTTTTTACCCTGAAAACTGGCCGAGCTATCCGTAGAAACCTTTAAAGCTAAATCTTTACCTATAAGAGCTAAATCCTTCCCCTCGCCAAGATGAACAGTAAAATCAACTCCCTGACTCAAGTAGATTGCGCTCCCGGTTCCAGCGCTACTCGCGTCAATTTTAGCGCCACCATAAAAATAAAAGTTTTGAGTAGGCGAATTCTCATCAGCTCCTCCACAACCTTGACAATCAGGAGAACGCTGCATTTCTTTATCCCATGTGAGAAAATCTGTATAGACTTTATCTTGCCAGGGACGTTCATGAATATCTGCTAACGCAGGATAGGCCAAAGACGTCAAAAACAATACAATAACTGTTTTCTCTAATTTTTTATAACAAGGGGGGGGGGTTATCATAATTTAACTCACTAGGACAATCTAAATTAATTACCTTTTTTCAATATCGACGTTAAAATGCTTATCCGAATCCGTTGACGATTCAATCCGACGGTTCATCCTGAGAACGTCATTGGTCTTGTGGGTGTACTTAACTTTCCTTTGCCGTGTGTCGTCAGGCGATTTGCATCAACGTCATGCTTGATGAAGTAATTGCGAATAGCATTGGCACGACGCTCGACAGTCATGCGTTGTACTTGTCACCGTCGACCAGTAGGTCCAACGACGAATTTCATTCAATTCCGACTTGTCGCGCAAGTCATCACTCCTTCCGTTAGAAGGGAAGCATGCGTCGTTCCGGTTGTGACGGTAACGAAAAACCGGTGGCTTATTGGACATCCGAGTACTCATGGCTTACGAGATGAAAGCTTAGGGAAGCTCTTCAAAACCCCCATCTCTGAACGATGGGGGAAGCAGATTTGTTTAAACGAGTGACTTTTGACCAGGTGTTGAAAAGCGTCGAAAGTTCCCGTGAACGTTAGTCGTTCGATTTTTCCGAATAATGCTGAAACAACTCGATATTTGCCTAAAAATTGGGCAAATATCGTTTTCAAGAGTCGGCAAGCCCCCATGGCACTCGAGACGAAGCGCGCACCAGAGTTTCGGGATAATCAGCAAGGTAGCCTTGGCGGAGCGCACCATTTGCGCAAGCGGTTGCAGTTGTAGAGTGCAAACAACGTGAGCGCTCGACTGTGATTTTTCGCCAACCCGCGATAACGAACCT
>OJSM01001824.1_pt1 | contig 13093 bp, 12 predicted proteins | sample 1599431 | NCBI WGS metagenome assembly OJSM01 (sample SAMN04168659, study PRJEB22393) | human gut metagenome | biome: human gut microbiome; feature: stool | host: Homo sapiens | collected 2014-05-12 | reverse complement strand
GACCGCCGCGCCGCCGGCAAAGTCGACGCCATACCGCAGGCCGCCATTCATAAAAATGGTGATCAGCCCCACCAAAATAAGAAGCGCAGACAGACCGTAGGCATAATGCCGCATACCTACGAAATCTATTTTTGTCTGCTTGCTGAATATATGAAGACTCATGCCAGAACTCCTCGTATCTTAAAGCTCGAGATACATCCAACGACGGATACGCACCAGCCGGGCGGCTAGATGCTGAGCTTCTTCCCGTCGTTTCCACCAAGCCAGAGCCCAAACGCCGTGCGCGAGACGAAAATGGCCGTAAACATGGACGCCACGATACCGAGGCTCAAGGTTACGGCGAATCCCCGCACGGGGCCGGTGCCAAACTGATACAGGATGGCGGCGGCAATGATGGTGGTCAGGTTGGAGTCCACAATGGAAATGGTCGCGCGATCAAACCCCACGGCCACGGCCTCAAGCGGTTTCAGGCCTTGCCGTATCTCTTCGCGGATACGTTCAAAAATAAGCACGTTGGCGTCCACGGACATGCCGATGGTCAGCACGATGCCCGCAATGCCCGGCAGGGTCAGGGTCGCGCCGAAGGCGGCGAGCCCGGCCATGAGCATGGTGATCGTGAAGACCAGCATGACGTCGGCCAGCAGCCCGGCCAGCCCATAGTACAACGGCATCACGACCATGACGGCGATGCCGCCGGGGCCATAACCCTCATAGGTGATTGCCTCGTACTCGGTCTTGTCGCCGCCCTCGGCGCGCTTGATAATGCGCTGGATGTTATCGTTGGGCACGCTGTTGGCCTTGGCCTTGGCAATCAGAGCCGCCAGCTTGGAGTTGGAAGCGGGGTTGCCGCCGCCTTCCTTAACGGCAACAGCGATCTCGCGACCGATCTTGGTGAAAACCTTGGCACGGGCGCCATCGGTCTTTTCTTTCTTGCGCTTAATGTTATTCCATTTGCTATGTCCGGACATGAAAATCCCCCTAAAAAATTGATGTGTAACCGCACATTGAAGGCGGTAAGATTCCCGCACTTTGCGCAAAGTGCGCGAACCGACAAATTACATTAGTATAGTATAGCACATTTCTATGCCGTTTTCAATGTTTTGGCGGTGTTTTTCTGGATGTATTTGAAAACAAAAGGCGGCAAACGTTTTGTAAATGCAGAACGAACTTTTTTCAAGTGCTAACCATGTTGACGGAAACGGGGCTATGGTTGCAGCTTTCCCTTTCCGCTTTTATGTCTGCACTATTTTTACGGTCATTTCAGGTTGCGCAGGGCTTTGGGGTAATGGTTCTTGATGCGGCCCCCGCTGGCCTTGCCCCCGCCGAGGGGGAAGCCATCCACCAGCACAGCACACCAGCCGTTCTGGGCGGTTTTGGCTTCGATCTCTTCCCCGCGCAGCCACGCTGCGGTGCGCGGATCCGCCAGGGTCAGCTCCTCGCAATTGGTGCACTGGGCACCGTAAGCCATAAACAGCGCGTGGGCCGGTTCAAAGCGCCCTTTTACCGCGCGGCCCGCGGGCACCCCGGCGCGCAGCATATGCAGCTTTGCCGCGGGCAGCAGGGCGGGCGGCTCCAGCAAAAAGCCGTCCCCCACTACTGCAATGGGCTGGCCCGCCAATGTGGGGAAAAGCTCTTTGGCAAAGCTCTGCCACGCCTGCAATGCCTTGGCATCCACACGGGGTGTTTTGCCGCCTTTTCCTTTACCGTTTTTGCCGCGCGGCAGTTCCAACGCCGGGGCGTCCGCCGCCTTTTGCAGTTTGGCCATAAAATGGCCCTCGCCGCCATCACAGGGCCAGATGCGGCGGCAGTATTCTGCCTGTAGCGGATAGTCCCCTGTCCGGTTGGCTTCACCGGGCTGGCCAAAGCCGCAGCCGGAAAGATCACACAGGGTAAACTCCGGATGCCTTGCCAGGAAAGCTGCGATCTGCCCTTCATCTTCCCCCGGCGCAAAGGTGCAGGTGGAATAGACTAAAATTCCGCCCGGCGCCAGCATGGCCGCAGCGTTTTCCAGAATCTCTGCCCCCAAAGCGGCGCAGCGATCCAGCAGGGGCTGGTCATACTGGGTCACGGCAACGCTCTCCTTGCGGAACATCCCCTCGCCGGAACAGGGGGCATCCACGAGGATGCGGTCAAACTGGCCGGGATATGCCGCGGCCAGGCGGGCGGTGTCCTCGTTGGTCACAATGGCGTTGGTCACGCCCATGCGCTCCAGATTCTGGCGCAGAACTTCGGCGCGGGCAGCCACAAACTCGTTGGCCAGCAGCACGCCCTGCCCGGCCAGCGCGGCGGAGAGCTTGTCAAACGCGGCGGGGTCGGTGACGGCGACGTACTTCGGGTGGAACTCCGCGATCTGCGCCAGCAGCTTATCGACGCTGGAATTGGCGGACAGGCCGAACACCTCATAGCCGTGCATACGGCAGACGTCCAGGCTCTGGGTGCCGATGGAACCCGTGGAGCCCAAAAGTGTGATGACTTTACTCATTTTTACGATTCCTCACAGCAGATAGAAGAAGTAGCGTACCGCGATGGAAACAAAGGGCGCGATGAACATGACGCTGTCAAAGCGGTCCAGAATGCCGCCGTGCCCCGGGAAGATCGTGCCGTAATCCTTGATGCCGACCTGGCGCTTGACGGACGACGCGAACAGGTCACCCAGAATGCCCAGCACCGACGCCACGGCACCCATGCCCAGCAGCACCAGATAATGCTTCGGCTGCATCTGAATGCTGATGACGTTGTATTTGGCCGACAGCAGCGAGTAGACGAGCGTCAGCACACAGCCCGCAGCCATGCTGCCCAGCACGCCGCCCACAGCGCCCTCCACGGTCTTGTGGGGGCTGACGATAGGAGCCAGCTTGCGCCTGCCGAACGCACGGCCCGCAAAGTAGGCCGCGGTGTCGCCGCCCCAGGCAAAGCAGAGGATCAGCAGAATGAAATAAATCGCGTCATAGCGATATTCTGCGAAGGGCAGCATCCGCTTTAAGTGGATGAGCGAGTAGAAGCAGAACGTGATGACGCCCGAGAAGTAGACAAACCCCGTCAGCTTACCGAAATCCAGTGTTTTAACGTGGGCGATCTGACAGACGTTGTAGAACAGCACCGTCAAAAAGGCCGCGGGCAGCAGCAGGCCGCGCACCATCTGCGATGTGCTCAGCATGACCAGCAGCGTCAGCGGCACAGCGGCGGCATAGAGATACCACTGCTTTTTGCCAAAGCCCATAGCGGAAAAAACCTCATGGATGGCAATCAGGCAGACGGCACTTAATACCAAGTCAAACAGGAAGGTGTCAAAAAACGCTAGCACAACGGCCAAAACGCCCAGGCCGACAGCGGCGGTGATGATGCGGGTCTTCATAAACGGTGGTTTCCTTTCGCGGAATCGTTTTATTCAATGATGCAATAACAGCCTATGCGGGCGTGTCGCATGACATGCCCGCACAGGCTATCGTTCATGGAGAGATCAGACCTCCATGATTTCCTTGTTCTTGTCGGCGCAGGTATCGTCGATCAGCTTGACATATTTGTCGGTCAGCTTCTGGGTCTCTTCCTCCAGCTTCTTCTGGTCGTCCTCGGTGAGCTCGCCGGCCTTCTTCATGGCCTTGAACTTGTCCATGGCGTCGCGGCGGATGTTGCGCACGGCAGTCTTGGCGTCCTCGCCCTGCTTCTTGACATCCTTGGTCAGCTGCTTGCGGCGCTCCTCGGTGGGGGCTGGGAACACCAGACGGATGACCTGGCCGTCATCAATGGGGTTGATGCCGATGTCGCTGGTCTGGATGGCCTTGGAGATGGGCTTGAGCATCGAGCGGTCCCACGGGGAGATGGTCAGGATGCGGGCCTCGGCGACGGCGACAGCCGCGATCTGCTGGATGGGCGTGGGGCTGCCGTAGTAATCGACCGTGACCTTTTCCAGAATGGCTGGGTTGGCGCGGCCTGCGCGGATGGAGGCCAGCTCATGGATGAGATGGTTGACACTGGCATTCATTTTTTCTTCATAGGGTTTCGTCGTGCTGCTCATAATGAAATTCTCCTTATTTTAAGATAGTATAGGGGGAAAATATGAATTTTTCAAATTTTTACTCTTTGACAAGGGTGCCGACGGTCTCGCCCTGCACGGCCTTGGCAATGTTGTCCGGGTCGGCCAGATCAAACACGAGGATGGGGAGCTTGTTGTCCCGGCAGAGGGTGGCGGCAGTGCCGTCCATAACAGCCAGACGGTCTTCCAGCACCTTGGTAAAGGTAAGGGTCTCGTACTTCTTAGCGTCGGGGTACTTGTGGGGGTCCTTGTCATAGACGCCGTCCACCATCGTGGCCTTGAACATGATGTCTGCGCTCACCTCAACGGCGCGCAGGGCAGTGGTCGTGTCGGTGGAGAAGAAGGGGTTGCCTGTACCGCCGCCGAAGATGGCGATCTTGCCCTCGTCCATTGCGCGGAGAGCGTCCTTGCGGGTGAAGGCCGGGGCCACCTGCGGCATGGTGATGGAGGTGAACACCTCGGTCGGCACACCCAGCTGCTCCAGCTTGTCGGAGACAGCCAGAGCGTTCATCACCGTTGCCAGCATACCGATCTTGTCGGCCAGCGTACGCTCCATCCTGCCGCTGGAACGGCCGCGCCAGAAGTTGCCGCCGCCCACGACGATGCCGATCTGAACGCCCAGCTCATGGGCCTTCTTTACGCCGCCGCAGATCGCGTCCATGGTCGGCTCGTCGAAACCGGTCCCCTTTTCGCCGCCGAGGGCCTCGCCGCTGATCTTCAGAAGGATACGCTGATATTTCAATGCCATAATAACATACACCACCTGTATCAGATTTGGCCGCGCTGTGCGCCGCCGGTTTTATCTCCTGTCTATTTTACAATAAAACTGCTCCAAAGTAAACAGGCAAACGCCAGCTCAGCGGCAAAGGTTTCTTCTCCTTCTGCACTTTGGGCAAAAAATGCTGGACATTTGCCGCGAATCATGCTATAATACTGCTTGCATCCCGGCAAAACAGAATATGCGGGCATCGTACATCGGCTAGTATATCAGCCTTCCAAGCTGAGGAGGTGGGTTCGATTCCCATTGCCCGCTCCACCGAAAACCGCCCAGATCCGTCAGGATCCAGGCGGTTTTCTTATGTTCTGGTTGCCCTTCTATTTTTTGTTCATTCGAACCGCCGCTCTCTTCCCTGCTTTTTTGCACGTTCTCTTGATATTTTAGCCATTATGGGGTATACTAAAAATAGCTAAAACAAGGAGGTGCCTTTATGGTTGCTGCAACTGCTACTGCAACGGAACTGCAGAATAATTTTGGACGCTACCTGAATCTGGTTCTGAACGGTCAGGAAATCATCGTCACGAAAAACGGGCGCGAAGTTGGGCGTTTCATCCCGAAGGGGGCTGCGGTGTCTTATCTGACGGACTCTTTGACCGGCATCCTGCACGGCGATATTGAGCTTGACGAAGCAAAATCGGAAAGGCTGGCAGAAAAGTATGGTGTTGCTGATTGACGCAAATATCATTCTGGATGTTCTGCTGAACCGTCCCGAGTTCGTCAAAGAATCCTCTCTTGTCTGGAAGCTCTGCGAAACTGAGCAGGCAAAGGGGTATATCTCTGCGCTGACGTTTGCAAATTTGGTCTACATCATGCGTAAACAGCTTACTCCGGAGAAAATCGAAGATGTTCTCCAGCGGCTCGGCTTGATCTTCGAATTTGCAGACCTCACTTCTGCCGACGTGTCTAAGGCGGCTGCGCTGCATTGGGCTGATTTTGAAGATGCAGTTCAGAGCGTCACCGCTGAGCGGATCCATGCCAACTACATCATTACCCGCAATGTCCGGGACTTCACCAAAAGCAGCGTTATGGCATTTACACCCGCAGAGCTTCTGGCTCGGGTGTGAGCCATTCCGCCTCCCTCCCGCATTCTTCGGCGGGTCGTTTGTGTCTTTTTAGGGCGCTTAGATATCAGCATCTTCTCGAATCCTCCCAAGATATTTTTTCTTGCTTTTTAGATTTTATGTGATATTATCAAAACACAATAAGCAAAAGAGGTGATTCTTTATGGCCACCCGCAGCCACCCCGAATCTGCCCGTATCATCCGCGAGGCACGGCAGGCCGCCGGGCTGACGCAGCTGGAGCTTGCGGAGAAGCTTGGTGTCACCATCGGCACGATCGGCTGTTATGAGCGAGGCGCCGGGATGCCCAAAACAGATAATCTCTTTGCACTCTGCGACATCCTGCACATCAGACCCGCCGACCTCCTGCGCGCCGATTCATAAACCTAACGCCCCCGCCAGTGTTTCCACCAGCGGGGGCGTTGCTGCAAGAAAACGGCCCTCTTCCCTTTTCCGGGAGAGGGCCGCTTTCCTATTGTAATAGCAATAACAGTTTCAGAGTCTTTTTACATCTTCCACTGGCTCTTGCCCGCCCGGGTATCGATATGCACCCAGCCGGTGCGGCGCTTGGGGTGGGCAGCGTCCTTCGGGTAGCGCCCGATGCCGCCCCGGGCGGGCAGCAGGGTCTCAGCGTAGGCGGCGACGGCAGCCACCGGCACACCCTCGACGTGGAAATCCGCCGCCCGGCCCAGCAGGTGCTGGCTCGACTTGCTGCCGCCCACGGCAGCGTTGTGGGCGGCAGTGCGGTATCCGCTGGTGATATGTACCGGCTTGCCGAAGTGCTCCCGGATGCACTGCAGCAACACTACCAGCTCGTCGTCGAGGAGGACAACATCGCTGCCCTTGCAGGCAAACTCCCGCACCTTGAAGCTGGGTGAGAGCTGCCGGGTGGCGTCCCGGGACATGGAATATTCTCTGATTGCGATAGAGACCACGACCTTTCTTTTTGTTGACTTTTTGATCGAATGATGCAATGCGGTCATTTCCTGTGCGGAGGCTTCTGCCGATACCATCCGCACGCAGGCAAAAACTTCGAGCCGTTTCCAGCACAGATGCCGGCCTCTGCGCCCATGAAACAACTTTATTTCGTCATCTTTGCCTTTTCTTGTGCCATATGGTAGCATTTCGCGCATTCAAAGTCAACGATTCTCGTGAAATAGTCGGAAACTTGTGCAAAAGCGCACAGAAAACTGTGTTTTCCTCTTTTGGACGCAAAAAAGAACCGACCCGAGCCGTGTGAGGATACACGAACTCGGGTCGGTTTTCCATCATTTTATTTCAGAACGATATTTTCGGAGCGGCTATGCCGCAGGGATGTTTGCCTCATCTGTCCCACTTGTCGCAGAGAGCGTTGATCTGGTCGGCGAACTTGGCGAGGTCCTTGTTGGCACCGCCCTCGTTGTGCTCGATGACCCGCAGCAGGCGCTTACCGGCATTGAGCAGGCGCTGGAAGACGGTAGCCGCACGGGCTGCACCCTCGCTGACGTGGTGCTCGATGCGGATACGGGTGCCTTCCTTCAGGCAGACTGCGCCCTCGGCACCGATGGCCCACTGCTCACCATTATAAGGTGCGCAGGCGTTGAACCCCTGCTCCGTGAGGGTCTGGGTAAAGATGTTCTCCACCTCATCCTCGCCGTGGATGATGAACACCCGCTTGGGCTTCGGCTCAAAGGAGTTGACCCACTTCAGCAGGCCCTCCCTGTCGGCGTGGCCCGAAAGGCCGGTGAGCTGGCAGATCTCCGCCTGCACCTCGATGGATTCGCCGAAGAGCTTCACGTTGTCCGCACCCTCCAGCAGAGAACGTCCCAGCGTGTTCACGGCCTGATAGCCCACAAAGAGGATGGTGCATTCCTTCCTCCAGAGGTTGTGCTTGAGGTGGTGGCGGATACGGCCCGCTTCACACATGCCGCTGGCCGAGATGATGACCTTCGGCACGGGGTCAGTGTTGATGGCACGGGACTCATCGCTGGTGACGCTGACCTTCAGGCCCGGGAACTGGATGGGGTCGATGCCCTTTGCCAGCAGAGCGTTGGTCTCTTCATCAAAGCAGGAGGAGTCGGTGTCCTTGAAGATGCGGGTAGCCTCGATGGCCAGCGGGCTGTCGATGTACACCGGGAAGCAGCCGTGGCCGGTGACAAGGTTCTTCTCCTTGATCTCACGGATGAAGTAGAGCAGCTCCTGCGTGCGTCCCACCGCAAAGCTCGGGATGACCACATTGCCGCCGCGGTCGAAGGTGCGCTGCAGGATCTTCGCCAGCTCGGCCACATAGTCGGGCCGCGGGCCGTGGCTGCGGTCACCGTAGGTGGACTCCATAAAGACATAATCTGCGTCCTTCAGATACGTGGGGTCTTTGATGATCGGCTGGTCGTGGTTGCCGATGTCGCCGGAGAAGACCAGCTTTGTGGTCGCGCCGTTCTCCGTCACCCATATCTCGATGCTGGACGAGCCCAGCAGATGGCCCACATCCACAAAGCGGATGACGATGCCGGGCGCAAGCTCGATCTCTTTATTGTAATCATAGCCCCGGAACAGCGCGATGGCTGCCTCGGCGTCCTGAATGGTGTACATGGGTTCCACAGGCTCTGCACCGGAGCGCTGGCCCTTGCGGTTCTTCCACTCGGCTTCGAATTCCTGGATGTGCGCCGAGTCGCGCAGCATGATGCTGCACAGTTCTGCCGTGGGCCTGGTGGCGTAGATCCTGCCCCGGAAGCCGTTGCGCACCAGAAGAGGCAGAAGGCCCGTGTGGTCGATATGGGCATGGGTGGCCAGCACGCCGTCGATCTCGCCCGGCGCAACGGGGATGGGCTGGTTCTCATAGACATCCTTGCCCTGTTCCATACCACAGTCGATGAGGTAGCGCTGTCCCGCCGCTTCCAAGAGGGTACAACTGCCGGTCACTTCGTGGTTGGCACCCAAAAACGTCAGTTTCATAGACACACCTCCAACAGGATCATCCAACTTTAGTACATTAAGTATATCACGTTTCGCGCTGTAATGCCGCCCAAATCGATCGCCGATTCTCGGGCAAAACGCCGAATCCATCAAAAATTTTTTATACAATCTTGACAAACCACCCCCGGATGATATAAACTTAAATCGTATGACGTAACTTCTACTGAGATTCAAAATAGAGAGGTTGTATTTTATGGTTCGTAACGATTTGCGCAATGTCGCTATCATCGCTCACGTTGACCACGGCAAGACCACGCTGGTGGACGCCCTGCTGCGCCAGAGCGGCGCTTTCCGCGACAATCAGGCTGTGGCTGAGCGTGTCATGGACAGCGGTGACATCGAGCGTGAGCGCGGCATCACCATTCTGGCCAAGAACTGCTCCTGCACCTACAAGGGCGTCAAGATCAATATCGTCGATACCCCGGGCCACGCCGACTTCGGCGGCGAGGTCGAGCGCGTGCTGAAGATGGTCAACGGCGTTCTGCTGCTGGTGGACGCTGCTGAGGGCTGCATGCCCCAGACCCGTTTTGTTCTGCAGAAGGCTCTGCAGCAGAACCTGAGCCTGGTGGTTGCCATCAACAAGATCGACCGCCCCGATGCCCGCATCAAGGAAGTCATCGATGAGGTGCTTTACCTGCTGATGGATCTGGGCGCTTCCGATGAGCAGCTGGAATGCCCCATCTTGTTCTGCTGCGGCCGTCAGGGCACCGCAAGCCTGGACCCCGATGTGCCCGGCACCGACCTGATCCCCCTGTTCGACACCCTGCTGGACACCATCCAGCCTCCTCAGGGCGATCCCGAGGCTCCCTTCCAGATGCTGGTCTCCTCTGTTGACTACAACGAGTTCGTTGGCCGCATCGGCATTGGCCGCATCCAGAACGGTGTTGCCAAGGTCGGCGAGGAAGTGGTCGTGTGCGACTGGCACAACCCCGACCTGAAGATGCGCGGCCGTCTGACCAAGCTGTATGACTTCCAGGCCAATGGCCGTCAGCCCTGCGACAACATCACCGCAGGCGACATCGTGGCTTTCTCCGGTCTGCCCGACGTCACCATCGGCAACACCCTGTGCAGCCCCTCCAATATCGAGCCGCTGCCCTTCGTGAAGATCAACGACCCCACCGTCGAGATGACCTTCTCCGTCAACGACAGCCCGCTGGCCGGCCGTGAGGGCAAGTATGTCACCAGCCGCCAGATCCGTGACCGTCTGCAGAAAGAGTTGCTGAAGGACGTCGCTCTGAAGGTGGAGGATTCCGCCACCACCGATTCCTTCCGTGTCATGGGCCGTGGTGAGATGCATCTGTCCATCCTCATCGAGACCATGCGCCGCGAAGGCTATGAGCTGCAGGTCTCTCCCCCGCACGTTCTGACCAAGGTCATCGACGGCAAGACCTACGAGCCTATGGAGCATGTCGTCATCGACGTCCCCTCCCAGTATCAGGGTGCTGTCATGACCGGTCTGGGCCAGCGCAAGGCCATCCTGCAGCAGATGGAGTCTCTGGGTGCCGACCGTGTGCGTCTGGAGTTCCGTATGCCCAGCCGCGGCCTGTTCGGCTACCGCAACCAGTTCCTGACCGATACCCACGGCGAGGGCATCATCAACCAGATCTTCGACGGCTATGACGTCTGGGCTGGCATGATCGCCAACCGCTCCACCGGTTCTCTGGTCAGCTTTGAGACCGGTGAGGCCGTCACCTACGGCCTGTTCAACGCGCAGCAGCGCGGCACTCTGCTGGTGGGCGCCGGCGAGAAGGTCTACGAGGGCATGGTCATCGGCTACACCGCTTCCGGCGAGGATGTGGATGTCAACGTCTGCAAGACCAAGCACCTGACCAATACCCGTGCTTCCGGCTCTGACGACGCTCTGCGCCTCATCCCCATCAGCAAGCTGAGCCTCGAGGGCTGTCTCGAGTTCCTGGCTCAGGACGAGCTGCTGGAGGTCACTCCTGAGAACCTGCGCATCCGCAAGCAGATCCTCAACCACGAGCAGCGCATGAAAGCCAAGAGCAAGCTGAAGTAATTCGTCCCTCTGCCCTTCTCCATAAAAACAAAACGTCCCGTCCTCTGCACTCTATGTGCAAAGGGCGGGATTTTTATTTGTCTTTATTCCTCTTCTCCGGTCATTTTCTGCCGGGCCAGCGCCTGCAGTTCTTCCAGTGAGCTCACCTTCACCTTGTTCGTCTTGTGCTTTTGGAAATGCTTTGCCCCCTTTGAGTCCCGGTGATGGCCGTGTCCCCGATGGGTCGGCTTCGGCGGTTTTGCGGCAGGGACACTCCCCGTCTCCGGGAGCGGACTGTTTTTCCGGTAGAGGTCGTGCTGGACGATGTATTCCAAATACTCCATGATGGTCTTCTTATGAATGGCCTGACTGTGATAGCCGGGGATGTCCTCACTCTCAGTCAGATGGCTCCTATGGGTGTTCTTGTGATAGAGCCAGATCTTATCTTTTCCCTTCCAGACGAGCCGCCACCCGCCGATGGACGTCGTGACGTCGATCTCGCCATCCCGCAGCACACACTGCATCCCTCTCTGGCTGCAGAAGGACTCTATCTGCGTCCGGGTCTGCCCATACCGGATGCCCAGCGGTGAACACCGGTCGCAGGCCGTCAGGCCGAGGGCTGCCGCATCGGCTCTCCCGAAAAGCGGCTTCCACTGCAGATAGTCCGGCCCCTCCCGGAACGGTTTACAGCAGGGGCAGGCACGGTCATGGTAAAGCTTTTGCGGGTCGCCCTCCCGGTAGAACAGCTTCGGTGCCGGCGGATAATTCTGCGGCGTCCCCAGAGCACCTGCGTGAGGCTGGAACTTCACTGCGTGCAGCCGCTCCATCTCCCAGAGATACAGCACCTTCTTCTTTTGGCAGTCTCTGCAGAGAGCGGCCCCTTCCAGCAGCACCTGCGGCGTACAGGGCTGTCCGCCCGCCGGGCCGAGATGACTGCATCCCGGCAGGTGGACGGTGTTTGTCCTGGGGTTAAGGCAGAGTTCTGTCTGCGTCCACTCCTCGCTCTGCGCTGCAAGCTGGCTCACCCTGTCCCACAGCTCAAGCAGAAAGCCCGCCCGGTATTTCGGCTGGTAAAACGTCTCCCGGGTCGTCTGGACATGAAACGCCCTCAGCACCTGCTGAAAAGGCACCCGGCCTCTCTTTCCGGGGTGGACGACTGCTCCCAGCAGTTCTTCCAGCAGAACGACTTTCGCCGTACAGAGGCGATGTCCGCAGTCATGCATCGCCTGCCGGAACAGCTCATACTCTTTCCGGCTCCACAGGACCAGAACGTCATAGGCCGGAAAGGTCTCTGCCACCGTATTCAAAATCTCTTTTCGCAGCTTTGCCGTTTCCAGTACCGTGATGTTGTGGTAAACAGCATCTTTTGTCCACTGCGTCAGGGCGCTCATGTCGTCCAGATGGGTGTAGCGTCCGTACCGCGTCATTCCATTCGGGCTGTAAGACTGACAGCAGACCGCAAAAATATCGCCCGGCCCGGGCATTTCGGCCCGGGCATTCCACATGAGCGTCACAAACAGGTACTTCATTTTTACCGTCCTTTCCTCTGGCTGTGCTCTCTTCTGCCTCCTATTTTACAAATCATCTGTCCGATAAAACTCTCTTTTGAGATTTTTTGCAGCAAAAATGCCCTGGATCCTGCGATTCAGGGCATTTGCCGTTGTATTTTTGAAATTTCAGCCTGCGTAGGCACTGCCGGGCGTCCATGCATTATCGGCAGAATATTTTGCATGGTTACGCAGATAAGTCACCCACGCGCCGTAGCCGTTGCCCGCCGAGAAGTGGACGCCGTCCGGCGCAGCCAGCACCTCTTTCAGGTTTCCCTCGCCGTCGGCCAGCGTCTCCCACAAATCGAGGTAGACACAGCCCTTATCTGCGGCCAGCAGGGCCAGCTGCTCATTCACCGAGCGGATGATGTCCGAGGCAAGGCCCGGCTTTTCCGCTGCGGCCTCGGGGCGGACGGGCGGGATGGACTCCACATAGATGACGCAGTCCTCCCCCAGCGTCTGGCGCAGCACATCCAGCATCTGGCCGTAGTAAGCGAGGAAGCGGTCTGCCGCGCCCACGGTGGTCAGGGTGTTGGTACCCAGCAGGATATACAGCTTCCTGGGCTGAGCAGTGGCCAGCACGTCCAGCGCGACTTCCTCGCCCCGCACACTGCTCTTGACGGCGCTGCGGTTGACGATGGCATCCGGACCGACGCCGGTGTAGCCGCAGATGAGCGCACCGCCGAGGTTGATCTTATAGTCGGAGAAGCCCACCGTCAGGCTGTCAC
>OJSM01001805.1_pt1 | contig 13233 bp, 17 predicted proteins | sample 1599431 | NCBI WGS metagenome assembly OJSM01 (sample SAMN04168659, study PRJEB22393) | human gut metagenome | biome: human gut microbiome; feature: stool | host: Homo sapiens | collected 2014-05-12 | reverse complement strand
CAGAGGACGAACGGGCATTGATTGAGGAAAAAATGGAGCAGATACCGACGATAAACCTATCCGCCTACGCCCGCAAAATGCTCATTGACGGGTACATTATTGTTTTAGATTTGAAAGAAATCAAAACGCATACAACACAGCTTCAGAAAATCGGCGTGAACGTCAACCAGATTGCAAAGCGTATCAACGAAACAGGGCGCATTTATGCCGATGACATGGACGAGATAAAGCGGCTCATGGAAGAAGTCTGGAGATTGGAAAGGCGGCTGCTTCTGCAATTCAAGGGTCTGATAAAATGAGAGTTTGGGAAACTTCCCAATAAACAAAATGTAGCGACGGCAGACGGGCATTTTACGGGAACGGCTATCCGTTCCCTATGCTTGCTACGAAACTGTAAAACCCGATTTCAAAGGAAAGGACGGAAAGGAATGGAACGGAAACGAATACTCAAGAACGGGCATATTGTGGTAAAAAATCCGTTTGCCTATGAATTGCCAAAGCGTGAAGTTGTGATAAAGTCGGGCAGGATGCTCTACCGTTTTACGGGCAGCTATGACGGGCAACGGGCATTATCAAGTAAGGTTTTGCGCCTTATGGAACGGGATAATTTGCAGTCGCCTATTGATAAAAAAGACGGGAGCCGATAAAATGAGAGTATGCAATCCTGTATTGGCAGACTGCCCACCGATAAAGGAGGAACATTCTATGTCAAGGCAGTCTGACAACAAAATTACCGCCCTCTACTGTCGTTTAAGTCGTGATGACGAACTAACGGGCGACAGCAACAGTATTGTAAATCAAAAGGCGATTTTAAGTAAATATGCAAAGGAAAACGGCTTCAAAAATCCCTTGTTTTTCGTGGACGACGGGTACTCCGGGGCAAACTTCGATAGACCTTCTTGGAGCGAACTTGTTGAGAAAATTGAAAACGGAGAAGTGGCGACCTTGATAGTCAAGGATTATTGTGCGATAATAGGACTAAATCAGAAAGACCTTGAAAATCAAGGCATTCTGGCTTAGTCCCTTCTTTTTTTGACCGAAAACAAAGGACTTTCACAATAATCAAGCAAGCCGGAGGGTGCTGCTGCACACTTCCGGCAGAAGGAGGATATAGTGGGTGCTATCAAAGTCTTCTTGAAGGAGGTTCTGCTTCCAATCGCGCTTGCGTTCTGCCTCGCGTCATTTCTCAAGCCGATCTATATGCCTGACGGCGTATGCGACTACTTCCTTATGTGGATCTGCGTTGGATTACCGTTCGGCATCCGGAGGATGTGCCTCTGGCTCGTTCCCAGCGGCTACGGTATCTCCGGCTCAGTCGGCATTTTCGCATTGAACTTAATCATAGGCGGTCTCATCGGAGGACTCGCCTTCTTCATCGGGCTGCTGCTCGGTATCATTCATACCATCCGAGAAATCATCTGAACTACATCGTAAACGAAGAGGGTTTGTTTCTTCTCCAATTTGGAGTAAGAAGCAAACCCTCTTTTTTTGTTGCCCAAAAGCCGGAGTATTTGCTGGCGATGCGGCGAAAGAAAGGAGTTTTTAAGCATGAAACGCATGACAGCCGGTGATCTGCAAGCACTGGAATTGCTGATGCAGACCACACCCGGCTTTGAGCATTTTGACAGCGGCGCGGATGGCATTCTCCCTGAGTGCCGAAGCTGCCGCTTTCATCGCCCCTTCTGGAAATATCAGTCCTGCGTGTTTGCAGAGTGTCCCTACTGCTGCAATCCCGTTTCTACCCTCAAAAACCAAAGTGGCACATCTGCTGCCGGAAAGGAAGTCAATCATGGATAACAAAATCGAAGTCTTCAAGAATGAACAGTTTGGAGAAATCCGAACAGCCCTGATTGAAAACGAGCCGTGGTTTGTGGCGATAGACGTGTGCAGGGCTTTGGAGATCGGCAATTCGTCACAAGCCATTTCACGGCTGGATGCGGACGAGAAGATGATTACCCTCATTTCAAATGAGGGTAATAAACGAGGCAATCCCAACATGACGGTGGTAAACGAACCTGGACTTTACACGCTTATTCTGAGCAGCCGTAAGCCCGAAGCCAAAGCCTTCAAACGCTGGATCACACATGATGTCATCCCCATGATCCGCAAGACCGGCGGCTACATGACGGACTCCCTTCTGGAACGTATTCAGAAGGAACCAGCGGTCATTGTGGAGTTTGCTCAGGCGTTGATTCTGGAAAAGAATCGCGTAAAGGCTCTTGAGTGTGAGCTGAACACGGCAAAGCCCAAAGCCGATTACTACGACGCCTTCATCAATCCGGATGACTGCACCAATATCCGAACGACGGCGAAGGAACTGAAAATCCCGGAGCGCAAGTTCGTCCAGTTTCTTCTCAGGGAGAAGTACCTGTTCCGATCTCCCTCCGGTCAGCTTCTTCCCTACAACAAGGACAGCAATGCCGGACTGTTTATCGTCCGCGATTTTGTGACGTACTGCTACACCGGTTCTCAGACCTACTTCACGCCGAAGGGCAAGGATGTCATCCGAATGAAGTTCCAGAAAAAGTGCGGCGAAGAGCTGCTTTCCAAGATGGCAAGGTGATTTTCGTGGCAGTCTATCGCGTAAACAAGAATCGTGGCTATACCGTCATGGCGAACTTCCACCTTCGAGACAAGAGCCTGTCACTCAAGGCAGTCGGTCTTCTCTCAAAGATGCTCTCGTTCAATGATGGCTGGAAGTTCTCAACCAAGGGACTTTCTGCAATCTGCAAGGAAGGTCCGGATGCCATTCTCTCCGCGCTCCGTGAGCTTGAAAAGCACGGCTACCTTGTCCGGCACCGGCAGAGAGACGGTAAAGGCAGGATGAGCAACACAATCTTTGAGATATACGAAGAGCCGCAGGAGTCTACACCAGAACGGGAAAAGCCACACACGGAAAATCCATGTGTGGAGAAGCCAGATGTGGATAATCCACGCGGGGATAAGTCCGCACAAATAAATACTGATCAAGTAATTACCCAAGAAAGAAATACTCTCTCAAAGAACTATCAATCCATCAATCTTGATGGGATGGACAGGATGGATGAGCGAAGCGAGTATGAAGAGATTATCAAAGAGAATCTTGATTACGACATTCTCTGTCAGGATCCGAAGTTCGATAAAGACCGCTTCCGGGAGATCATGGACATCATGCTGGATGCCGTCTGCTCTACCGCTCCGACCATCCGTATCAATGGCGAGGATATGCCGCAGCAAGTGGTTAAGTCCCGCTTTCTCAAGCTGAATAGCAGCCACATAGAGTACGTTCTGGAAGCAATGAACAAGAACCCGTCAGACATCCGTAATATCCGGGCGTACCTGTTGACCGCTCTGTATAACGCCTCTCTGACGATAGACAATTACTACTCCGCGCTCGTCAATCATGATTTCTACGGGCAGGACAGATCGGCAGGGTCAAATAAGCCGAAGACCTACGATTATAGCCTTTGTGAAGACACTCTTTAATGAATACCATCGTGAGCATTGCTCGGAAAGGAGGACAGTGTAAATGAAAATCATCTATCGCCGGATTGTGCCGCCTTAGCTTCGGCAGCAGTCCCCATAATCATTCCAACGAAAGGAGGTAAACGCCGCAATGCAGGATGAAGTCAACACCAAAGTTGTTGCAATCATGATCAAGGGCGGCAAAATCTCAGCCGAGGTGCTGAAAAAGGCGCTGGACAAGTTCGTTCAGGAGATCGAGAAGGCGCAGAAGCAGATGAAGCAGCCTAAAACCTATCGCGGCAAGCAGTCCATCAAGCATCTGATGAGCCAGAACGCCGCCATCTCCAACATCGAAGTGACGGACGGCAACATCAAATCCTTTGAGCGGACTGCCAGCAAATACGGTCTGGACTTTGCGCTCAAGAAGGACGTTTCCGTTGAGCCGCCCAGCTATCTTGTCTTCTTCAAGGGACGGGACGTTGATGTCATGACCGCCGCCTTCAAGGAGTTCTCCGCCAAGACGGTCAAGCAGAAGGAACAGCCGTCTATCCGGCACAAGCTGGATCAGGAGAAAGCCCAGAGCAAAGCGCAGCACAAAGAGAAAGTCAAGGTCAAGACCAAGGATCGGGGTGTGGAGCTGTGAACAAACCCGATGTGAAGAAGCTCATTCTTCTGAACCTTCCGTATGTCTTCGCCTTCTATTTTGCGGATAAGATTGCCGCCGTATTTCGTCTCGCTCCCGGCGCAGAGTTCATCGACAAGCTGACAAACGGCTTTGCCGTGTTCGGCACTGCCTTCGCAAATCCGCTGCCCAGCTTTCATCCCGTCGATCTGCTCATCGGGTTGATTGCCGGTGCGCTGCTCAAGCTGGCGGTCTACGTCAAAGGCAAGAATCGCAAGAAGTTACGGCAGGGCGAAGAATACGGATCTGCCCGCTGGGGCAAGCCGGAGGACATCAAGCCGTACATGGATCCGGAGTTCTCCAACAACGTCATTCTGACGCAGACGGAGTTCCTGACCATGAACAGCCGCCCGAAGCAGCCGAAATACGCCCGCAACAAAAATATCCTTGTCATCGGCGGTTCCGGCTCAGGTAAGACACGCTTTTTCGTGAAGCCGAACCTGATGCAGATGCACAGCAGCTATGTTGTGACTGACCCGAAGGGTACGGTACTGGTGGAGTGCGGCAAGATGCTCGAAAAGGGCGGCTATGTCATCAAGTCTCTGAACACCATCAATTTCCGGAAATCCATGCACTACAACCCGTTCAGCTACATCCGCAGCGAGAAGGACATCCTCAAGCTGGTCAATACGATCATCGTCAACACGAAGGGAGACGGCGATAAGTCCGGCGAAGATTTCTGGGTCAAGGCGGAAAAGCTCTACTACACAGCTCTCATCGGCTACATCTGGTATGAGGCACCCGATCACGAGAAAAACTTTACTACCCTGCTCGAAATGATCAATGCTTCGGAAGCCAGAGAGGACGATGAGACCTTCAAGAACCCTGTGGATGTCATGTTCGACGAGCTGGAAGCCCGCGACCCTGACCACTTTGCGGTCAAGCAATACCGCAAATACAAGCTGGCGGCGGGCAAAACCGCCAAGTCGATCCTGATTTCCTGCGGTGCAAGGCTTGCGCCCTTCGACATTGCAGAGCTGCGGGAGCTGATGAGCTACGATGAGATGGAGCTGGATACCATCGGAGACCGGAAGACGGCGCTGTTCGTCATTATTTCCGATACCGATGACACCTTCAATTTCGTCGTGGCGATCATGTATTCTCAGCTCTTCAACCTTCTCTGCGACAAAGCAGATGACGTTTACAACGGACGGCTTCCCGTCCATGTGCGCTGTCTGCTGGATGAGTTTGCGAACATCGGTCAAATCCCCAAGTTTGATAAGCTCATCGCAACCATCCGAAGCCGGGAAATTTCGGCGTCAATCATCTTGCAGTCCCAGTCTCAGCTCAAGACCATCTACAAGGACGCGGCGGACACCATCACGGGCAACTGTGACTGCACACTTTTCCTCGGCGGCAAGGAGAAATCCACGCTCAAGGAAATCAGCGAGGTGCTGGGCAAGGAGACAATCGACCTTTACAACACCTCAGAAACCCGTTCCAACAACAACTCCTACGGCTTGAATTATCAGAAGACCGGCAAGGATGTGCCATAATAACTCGTGATGAATTCAGTTGCCCTAAATTCATACGAGCAGGGACACGACCAACTGGATTCAGAGAATGAATACATACAGGAGGTTCTAGTATGAACAAACTGCTTTCTTGCCATTATAACATGGACACCAACCGAGTGGAAGCCCGGTTCGCAGATGGCACTACCCTTGCCATTGACTGCATCGCCATCGAGGATGAGTACGGAAACACTCCCGCACAGCGGGCAGAACTGGACTGGCTGCTGTATAATAAGCCCCTGGAGTATGCCCAGCTTGTGCTAGGTGGAGAGATTGAGCATTATCTCTTGCTCGGCTGTGACCACGGCAGACTGGAAGATTGATCTTTAATTAAAATACCCGAAGCAAAACAACAACCCTCTACTTGCAGTCGTTGCAGATAGAGGGTTATTGTTTTGATTTGATAATTAGTATTCTTTCAGGTTCAAATGAGATATACTTGCTTGATACTCAAGAAAACGAATCGTCCGATGTTCGATATCAAAATCACTTACTCCTCTTGCGATGGTAAGTTCCCACTGGAGTTTAGCACAATTAGAAACCATATAACCTGTTTCCTGTTCAAAAACCACATATATGTATGAATCTGAATCTGGAATATTGTAATATGGCGCATTTTGATCGGTATTTCGCAAATGATACAAACGAAACTTCAATTGGGTAGAATCAGTTATAGCTCCATTATTGAGAAGACAATTTAGTGCATTGTAGTTCAACATCTTGGCAAAAGCATCTGAAAAATCCGTCAATTTCACTTCTTCTATATCTGCTTTTTTGTTTAGCCATTCTTGAAGTTCGCCAACACTAAGAACATTATGATTAGAAGCCATCGTTATTTAACCCAAACCATTCCAGAAAATTCGATGCTTGACTGCCATGTCGCTTTGGTTAAGTTATAGGCTTGTAAGCTAGAAGACTTGACAATGACTTTGTTTATATCGCTGCTCAGTTTGAAATCACCAATTTTAACACTTCCGGTCATTCCCGCAGTCGCGGGACGTGTCACAAAATGTCTTCCCGTACCAAAAGTCGCATACGGTTTTTCATCACCCAACATACTAGTAGTTTTTACCGTTATTTGCTTATACCGGAATGAACTATATACAGCGTTTCCATCCCACTCGATATATAGTTCGCAGTCTTCACTACTTCCGCTTCGAACAACGGCTGCAGAGATAACGGCATTTCCATTTGCATGAGTGGAAACATCCGACTTCAACTGATTAAGATGCCGTTCATACGCTTCCGCACTATCAAAGTATAGCGTAGGAATTTCAACTGTGGAATTTTCTGCTGTTCTACTATCAAATGCAGCTGATGCCGCCAAAGCAGTAGAGATAGCCAGAACAATGGCCATAAGTGCCGATAAGAATTTCTTCATATTGATTTCTCCTTTTAATTTTTTAAACATATTTGAAACTTTGTAATAAAATCTCATTACCATGCATCGAGGAACATACCAACGATAAGCATTAACATTCCCAGAATAACTCGTGCGCCAAAAAGAGCACCATCTGCTTCATTTTTGTCGGTACTTTTAATTGCTTTCACTAAAAAACCGGGGAACATTGCGCCCAAAATTGCCATTAAAACAACTAAAACGTAGTGCATGACTTTCCTTTCTATGATATAAGTCAAACCGTTCCAGCGGTCTGATACCCTTGGCCGTTATATTTAAACGTTGCATTGCCTCTTGCAATAATTGTTGTCTTTTTTTGAGGAGTAAAGTTTATCGACATTCCAACTTGTTTCCACTGAAGCGCAACATCAGCGGAAAACGTTACGCTTACAGTTGAATGTGCATATGCAACGAAAATCTGAATTGTTTCCATATTTGAAGAATTCGATTGAGTACCCACGCCAACGGTTCCACTTATATGTTTTCCATAGGTAGATGTGTTCTGGTGATTGATAATAACAGGAGTTCCAACAACACCCCCACTTTGGCTTGTGTCCATATCCACACTACTGCTCAATCCAGCACTGTTTCCCGTGCTTGCGTAACAGTAGGATACTTCGCCTACAGCACTAGCCGTTTTCGTTGCAAGTTGATGTGAACTAGAGTCAGCTGCTATCCAACCGATGCCAAAACTATCAATGCCTACGTAGATAGGTCTCTCCGACCATTTTATATCATATGCAATTGTTACCTTCTGCCGACTACCACTTCCTGCAAGACCATAAAGGAACTTGACTGTTGCACTGGATCTTGCAATACCGGTTCTTTCATTTGGCGCATACAAATAATCAAATGCGTCTTCGATGCCATCGTACTCTTCAATTATCGCAATTTGCGATTCAGAGAATCCTCGCTCAACCAGTACGGAACTTGGCTGCTCAGCTAATTCAAGCAAATGTTGTTTCAAGTCCTGTGGCGTGAGTTCTCCAGAAGAAAGCATCTCCTCAATCATATCTTTTTCCGAGCCAAAGACTTCTTGAACATCATCAACATATTGTGTTATATCCGTGTTCTCAAAATCGAATATTCCGTCTTTGAGCAAAGGATAATCCGACAAATCTGTTGCCGATGCCGATGCGATAGGAAGTGACTGCAAAATTGGGATAGAAGCACTTACGCCGACCAGTTTCAAAAAATTCCTTCGTGCAATTTTTTTCATAGGAATACCTCATAAAAATTTGTCCCAATAGATGGTCTCACTTACATATTTTTGCTTTCTGCATCGGTAACACCTACTTTCAACCTAACTTTATTTTTTAATGTGTAGTCGTAGATGTGATAGTTTCACTCCGTCCATCAGAATAATTAAATGTTGCGGAATACTCCAGCTTGTAAGATTTTCCCGGTTTGGTATTGTAGTTACTGCTTGCCATGCAGTTCGAGGTCGTGCTTGTATTTGAACAGTTGCTTACTCTCTGCCATGTTCCAAAGGTTCCTTTTTCATAGAGAGTACCGGAAACGCTGATACTTTTTATGCCAGTTCTCGTTTGAGCATCAACCTGATAGTAGGTCTGGTAGATTGAACCGTTAACTGTGCTGTTTCCAATATACCGACCAGACTGCCCTACAGCCAAGGCAGAGCACGCTAGGCTCAAGATCATCACCGCTGAAAGAACAATAGACAAGAAACGTTTTTTCGACATAGACAATGTACCTCCAATTTTTTGCTCCCAATAGGAGCTTTTGCTTAGTCAACGTAATTCGCCTTGTATTTGTGACAGCTTTTTTGAAAAATTTTCTGGTTTTTGTTACATTTGTACACTTATATAAAAAAGCTCCATGCTATTTGTTAATTTCGACAAACAGCATGGAGCTTCATATTAAAATATGTTTTCAGCGATTCTCACGATCTCATCTCGTGAGATGTTTCCCATAATCGTGTTTGAAACGCCTCCTTGCTCCCAGCTTAAAATATAAACGGTATCTCCGCTTTCTCCTACGCTCGTTCCCAAAGTTGCGTCTGCATCTCCAACTTTTACATTCTTATATGTTGTATGCTCATTGTCAAATGAGGACTGTTGCCCCGGCTGTATAATGGAGCATCGAACGGTATATCCCTCACCGCTTTCTTTTGACGAGTAAACGTGCAAAAAGTTTTCAGCTCTTTCAAATTCCTGCTCACGATCTCGTTCAAATCCATCCGGCACATAATGGTCGCTGTATCCATTCGGGAGCTGTTCCAACGGCTCGCCATCTACCTGATATGTCAGCTGCATCTCAATGGGCAGGAACTTCTGAATCATCGTATAAACTGCCTTGCGGAAGTCTGCGCTTACTGCAAGCGCACCGAGGGTCAGAATTACCAGCGTCAGGGCCGCAACAAGCACTCGTTTTAGCACAGGGCGGCGTTTATGCAACGCCGCTTGCAGGCGAGCATCCCATCGGGAAGTATCCGGGTAGCGTTCTTTAAGCTGTGCCGGAGTTGGCAGCTCGTCCAGTTCTTTTTGTGCATCTGCACGGAGTGCCATCATCAACGCTGCATCAAAAGAAACTTCTGTCTGCTCACTCATGGCTGTTCAACTCCTTCCACAATAGTTTTCTTCCACGGAAAAGCCGCATCCGAACCACTTCATCCGTCAGTCCAAGCGATTCGGCAATCTCCCGGTTGGTATAGCCCATTGCCAAAAGGCGCAGTGGATCACGGTACATCGGTTTTATCTGCCCAATCAGTTCTGTCAGATGTTGGATGTTATCGGTGCTGACTACGGCATCATCCGGCACCGGGGCATCATCTGGTGCGTCCGGAACTTCTTCCAGTGGTTCTTCTCGCTGCTTGCGAAGCATATCGTATGCACGGCTTCTACTACAACTAACGAGATAAGCAGCGAGTTCGTGACAGTTTTCTCGATGAATTTTAGAAAAATTTTTGGCAACGTATAAAAACACCTCTTGCAGCACATCCTCTGCCAGATACGAATCGCCCATAATTTTGTAAGCGGTATGATAGACCAGCCGCTTGTAGGTATTATATACATCTATAAATTGTTCTTCATTGCTTTGATCGTCAAGAACAGCTAAGTACAGGGAAAGCAACACAATCACCTCTAACGGATTCGCATGGAATGGATGTAGTGTACCATGAACCAACAAAAATGTCGAATGCTATCCCTCAAAAATAGCAGAAGTCTTTTTAAGTTACTTGTGAATTATGTCAAGAGGGCTGGCACCGTCCAGCCCTCTGTCTTTTTGCCAAAGTTTTGGAAATGTTTTCTTGCACTCTGCCGAAAGTAGCGGATTTTCAAATTTTCTTGTTGACACGGCACGAATTTTATGGTAATCTATCCCAACAATTTAATATAACATATTTACTTAGAGTTTCAGCTCGGCTCCTGAAGGAGCCGGAGCAAGTTTTTAACTTTCTATCGCTACATAACGAACCCGAACCAAGGCCATCCCGGAAGGGATGGTCAGGTTTAGGTTGTTGTGTGGCGTTTTTTTATTGCCAAATCCAGCACCGAACCTTGACAACCGAAAGACCGTCTGCATGGGATACACGGCGATGACCCCGCAAGGGAGAGCCGGAAAACGTCGCCGAAAGGGGGCTGGAAAGCCATGCAGGGAGAACGGCACACTCAATATCAAGTGGTCAAAATGACCACCTGATTGGGGGAATAACACAAAACGTCATTCACCAGAAACATCTTCTACGTTACAGCTCATACCATGTGGACATTTTGACCACATGGAGTGAACTGACGTAGCCCAAGTCAATGTGTTCAAATTGAACACATTGACTCCATCCGTGTTACGCTTAACCTCGACTTGACATTTTGCCAAGCCACGGTCACTCTGTGCTGGGTTACGAAAACCGTAACTCACCACTTTTTTGAGGTAAAGTGGTAAGTGGACAAACTGTCCAGATACCACCTATCTGTAACGCGTAAATTTAGTTGGTGGTCATTTTGATCACCAACCAGACAATCGTAACGCTTTATTGTGTGAAAGTGGCCGTTACCATTTTGATAACCGCCACGCATCTGTAACATTTGGGGCGAATAATGCTTTTCATTATCCACCACACACCCGTAACAGCCAAAGGAGGATGCCTATGACAACTGAACAATGGGAACACGAAAATCAGGACACTCTGATGGAATATTTCATTGATGGCGACCCCAGTGTGCGCAGAATCCAGTGTGAACACTGCCGCAAAATTATCTACACTCAGACCCGAAACCGCAAATATTGCAGCTTCCAGACCTGCGGCCACAAGATGCTGAACTTACGCAAAAGCATCCGAAAGCGTATTGAGCGCGGAACGTACACCTGCCCTTGCTGTGGGGAGCAGTTCCTACCAATTCGGGCAGATGCCAGATATTGCAGCAATGCCTGTCGGCAGAAAGACTACCGCCAGCGCAAAACGAAGAGATACTCTGGCAACTGACAATTTTTGTCACTTGCCAGATTTCATGCTTCTCTTTGAGGAACTTGATAAAGATTGTCAAGTTCCTCACCCACGCTTACTTTTATAAAGTAAAGTGGTACTTCCCATTTTGGGAAGTACCAAAATACCGTAACGCTTAAATTTCTTGTTCCCAAATCCTCAAAATGGGAATTTGGGCTGCGCGGCTGAAATCAGGTTACGCTTTCCGTAACTTGATTTTAGCCGTATCAAAATCAGGTTATCAAAATGATAACTTGATTTCGTCCGTAACGAAGCCACCGGAGTTCTCATTTTGATAACTCCGGTTCTATCCGTAACACGGCAGCTTACACTATCGTAAAAATCAGGTTGCCAAGAAGACAATCTGATTCCATCTGTAACGCTTCAAGGTCTATTGGAAATCAGGCGCTGCCACCCGGCACTTGATTTTACCCGTAACAAAACCAGTGGGTCAAAATGGCCCACTGAAAAAGCCGGACGAGCTGATGGCAGGGATTCGCAAATCTTTGCTTGCCCGGTGCAGGAGTGCAGAGGGTGCAGCCCTTTGCCCCAGTGATATGATGCTGTGCGTCATACCCTACTGGGTATTATCTGGCGCAAAAAGGCGGCAGATTCAGCAGCTTCGCTGCTGCGTTCTCCCCGCCAAGATGTTGAAACGGAGGGATGTCTATCTGAAATTGACACGACACAACGGACGAGCCGGAACCCATGGCACCTATAACCCCAAGCACAATGACCGGAGTTTCAACCTTGCCAACAGCGAACACATCGATCAGGAACGCGCCAAGGGCAACATCTACTGGGACTGCTTCCACGGCTTCCGCTCGGTTCTCGCTCCACCCGACCCGGATGATCTGGCCGCGACCTTTTCGGATGTGGAACGGCGATTCTATGAAACCCACTACACGGCGTTTGTCGAAGGGCAGAATGAACGCAATGCCAAGAATCGGCACACAGAGCGCAACCGTTCCATTCCCGATTTGCTGTCCAGCCGCAAGACCTGCCCGGAAGAAACCATCTATCAGCTGGGAACGCTGGATGAACACGCCTCGGCAGAGGACTTGCTGAACATCGTCACCGAGTTCATTGAGGAGTTCAAGGCCAAGTTTGGCGAACACGTTCATGTGCTGGACTGGGCACTGCATCTGGACGAAAGCACCCCCCATATCCACGAACGTCATGTGTTCGACTGCGAGAACAAGTACGGCGAGGTGGCACCCCAGCAGGAAAAGGCACTGGAAGCGTTAGGTTTCGACTTGCCGAACCCAGGCAAGCCCCTCAGCCGCCGGAACAACCGCAAGATCACCTTTGATGCCGCCTGTCGGAAAATGCTGTTCGAGATTGCAAAAAGGCATGGGCTGCATGCTACCTTTATGCCGAAGCCGAAAGCGGAGGTGAACGGTTCCGGTATGCATATCAATATGTCTCTGTCCAGGGACGGAAGGAATATTTTTCAGGACGCCGGGGATGAAAACGGGCTGAGCAGGGAAGCCTATTATTTTATCGGAGGAATCCTGAAGCATATCAGGGCAATTACGGCGATTACGAATCCGCTTGTGAATTCTTATAAAAGGCTGGTTCCGGGATTTGAGGCGCCGGTTTACATCGCGTGGAGCACGGCTAACAGAAGCCCTCTGCTGCGGATTCCGGCGGCGGGAAGCGAGAAAACCAGGATTGAACTGAGAAGTCCTGATCCGGCGGCCAATCCCTATCTGGCGCTGGCGGTATGTCTGCGGGCCGGATTGGAAGG
>OJSM01001759.1_pt1 | contig 13599 bp, 8 predicted proteins | sample 1599431 | NCBI WGS metagenome assembly OJSM01 (sample SAMN04168659, study PRJEB22393) | human gut metagenome | biome: human gut microbiome; feature: stool | host: Homo sapiens | collected 2014-05-12 | reverse complement strand
TACTTCTTTTATCGGCGACCATCTGAACAGGGACGGCTATCATCTGGATGTGAAGGTTGGACGTTATATCGCTGCCTGCACCTGGTTCGAACGAATCTTCAAACACAATGTAGTCGGGAATCCTTATGCTCCGGAAGGGCTGGATGAGGCGCGGAAAGCTGTTGCCCAGAAAGCTGCCCATGCAGCAGTAAAGCATCCGTATAAAGTGACTGACCTGTTTATTACTAACTAACCGACGAAAATACAAATGAGAAAAAAAGCATTAGTTTACGGAATCTGTTTGTTGGGTACGGTATGTACCCTTTCAGCAAAGGATAAAAAAGGGGGTGCATTATATAAAGACGCAAAGGCTCCGATTGAGAAACGCGTAGACGACTTGTTATCCCGCATGACTCTGGAAGAGAAAGTGATGCAGTTGAACCAATATACCTTGGGACGGAACAACAACGTGAATAATGTAGGCGAAGAGGTAAAGAAAGTGCCGGCGGAAATCGGTTCTCTGATTTACTTCGAGACAAATCCCGAACTGCGTAATAATATGCAGAAGAAAGCGATGGAGGAATCCCGCCTGGGTATTCCTATTATTTTCGGTTATGACGCGATTCATGGATTCCGTACCGTGTATCCTATTTCGTTGGCGCAAGCTTGTTCCTGGAATCCGGATTTGGTGGAACAGGCGTGTGCTGTATCTGCGCAGGAAGCCCGTATGTCGGGAGTGGACTGGACGTTCTCGCCGATGATTGACGTAGCACGTGACCCTCGTTGGGGACGTGTGGCGGAAGGCTATGGCGAAGACCCTTATGCGAACGGAGTGTTCGGCGCAGCTTCTGTCAGAGGGTATCAAGGTGATAATATGTCGGCAGAAAACCGTGTGGCAGCTTGTCTGAAACATTATGTAGGCTACGGGGCATCCGAAGCCGGACGTGATTATGTTTATACCGAAATCTCCCAACAAACTCTTTGGGATACTTATCTGCTCCCTTATGAAATGGGGGTGAAAGCCGGTGCGGCAACTCTGATGAGTTCTTTTAATGATATCAGCGGTGTACCGGGTTCGGCAAACCCTTATACTATGACCGAGATATTAAAGAACCGTTGGAGACATGACGGTTTTATCGTTTCAGACTGGGGAGCTATCGAACAGTTAAAAAATCAGGGATTGGCAGCAACCAAAAAGGAAGCAGCCCGGTATGCGTTTACCGCCGGTCTTGAAATGGATATGATGTCTCATGCTTATGACCGTCATTTGCAGGAGTTGGTAGAAGAAGGCAAGGTATCAATGGCTCAAGTGGATGAAGCTGTCCGCCGTGTCTTACTTCTGAAATTCCGTCTCGGCTTGTTCGAACGTCCTTATACTCCCGCTACAACAGAGAAAGAACGTTTCTTCCGTCCGAAAAGCATGGATATTGCCGCCCGGCTTGCGGCAGAATCCATGGTATTGCTGAAAAACGAAAACAACGTTTTACCACTGACAGATAAAAAGAAGATTGCCGTGATAGGTCCTATGGCAAAAAATGGTTGGGACTTGTTAGGCTCCTGGCGTGGTCACGGAAAGGATACCGATGTGGCAATGCTTTATGATGGTCTGGCTGCTGAATTTGCAGGAAAAGCCGAACTGCGTTACGCATTAGGCTGCAATACACAAGGAGATAACCGCGAAGGATTTGCAGAAGCATTGGAAGCTGCACGCTGGTCTGATGTTGTTGTTCTTTGCTTGGGCGAGATGATGACTTGGAGCGGAGAGAATGCTTCCCGTTCTTCTATCGCACTACCACAGATGCAGGAAGAACTGGCAAAAGAACTGAAGAAAGCCGGCAAGCCTGTCGTACTGGTATTGGTCAACGGTCGTCCGTTGGAATTGAACCGTCTGGAACCGGTTTCTGATGCCATACTGGAAATCTGGCAGCCGGGTGTGAATGGCGCACTGCCGATGGCGGGGATATTGTCCGGACGTATTAATCCTTCCGGTAAACTTGCCATGACCTTCCCTTATTCGACGGGGCAGATTCCTATTTATTATAACCGCCGTAAGAGCGGACGTGGACATCAGGGATTTTATAAAGATATCACAAGTGACCCGTTATATCCTTTCGGTCACGGACTGAGCTACACAGAATTCAAGTATGGCACTGTTACCCCTTCTGCCACTAAAGTGAAGCGTGGCGAGAAGCTCTCGGCGGAAGTGACTGTCACCAATATCGGTGCCCGTGACGGAGCAGAAACTGTCCACTGGTTTATTTCCGACCCGTATTGCTCGATTACCCGTCCTGTAAAAGAACTGAAACACTTTGAAAAGCAGCTTATCAAAGCCGGAGAAACGAAAACTTTCCGTTTCGACATAGACCTGGAACGTGATTTCGGATTTGTCAATGAGGACGGTAAACGATTCCTCGAAACCGGAGAATACAATATTCACGTACTGGAACAGACCGTTAAAATAGAATTGATAGACTAAAACACATGATCACCATGAAAAAGAAAACAGGCATTATCGGTTTATGTATGCTCGCATGCAGCATCTTGACCCATGCACAGACAATTACTCCTCAAGTAGAACAACGCGCGAAGGAGATTGTATCCAAAATGACTTTGCAAGAGAAAATAGAGTATATCTCCGGATATACCAGCTTTTCCCTGCGTGCCATTCCCCGTTTGGGAATTCCTGAAATACGTCTTGCCGACGGCCCGCAGGGAATCCGTAACCATGCTCCTAAAAGCACCCTTTATCCGTCCGGTATCCTTTCCGCTTCTACCTGGAACCGTGACTTGCTTTATAAGTTAGGGCAAGGCTTGGGACAGGACGCCAAGGCAAGAGGCGTTAATATCCTGCTTGGGCCGGGCGTGAATATCTATCGCGCTCCGTTGTGCGGCCGTAACTTTGAATATTTCGGTGAAGACCCTTACTTGACGGGTGAGACAGCCAAGCAATATATTCTTGGCGTGCAATCGGAAGGAGTCATTGCGACCATCAAGCACTTTGCCGCCAACAACCAGGAGCATCGCCGCCACTTTGTGGAGTCGGTCGTGTCGGAACGCGCTTTGCGGGAAATCTACCTGCGCGGTTTTGAAATCGCCGTCAAGGAGGAGCACGCCCGCTCGATCATGACGTCCTACAACCCGCTGAACGGCTACTGGACGGCGAGCAATTATGACCTTGTCACGACGATTCTTCGTGATCAGTGGGGCTACACTGGCCTTGTGATGAGTGACTGGTGGGCCGAGGGCAACGACCGTGGCGGTGCCGGCAGCACCAAGCATGTGGCCGCCATGGTACGCGCCCAGAATGATGTTTTTATGGTCGTGACCGACCCGGAGCATAACTCCGGTGGGGACGATCTGGCAGTCGCATTGAACGAAGGCCGCCTGACCCGAGGTGAATTGCAGCGCAGCGCGGCGAACATCTGTCGCTTTTTGCTGCAAACACCCGCTTTCCGCCGCAGTATCGGCCGCACGAGTACACTGGATGACCAGCTGGAGGCAATGGCCGAGCAGGACATGCAGCAGGCGGCACAAAACGGTTTGCCCTTGACGCTGCGCGATGGCACAGCCATCGACATTGCAGCCATCGACAACGGCTACCGCCGCACGACGGCGTTCCGCGTAACGGCAGCCGAGGGCGGCAGCTACACCCTGCACCTGCGCTGCCGTGCCATGCCGGGCAACAGCCCGCTGGCCCAGATTCCGGTATCGGTGTTCGCAGGCCGTGCGTTCCTGAAAACCATGACCATCACCGGTGCCCAGGCTGACTGGTGCGATTTTTCTGTCGGCTTGCCCGCGTTGAACACAGGAGACGAGTTCTTCCTGCGGTTCTATTTTGGCCAGAGCGGCATGGAACTGAGCGCTGTTACACTGAAAAAATGAGAACTGCAAGCCGAAATGGGAGGGAGGCTGCGGCCTTATGAAGCTCGACAGCATAAAATTTCCAAAGCAGAAAAGTGTGCGCGGCGGTTGGTTTTTATCCTACATCCTTGTGCTGATCGTGCCGCTGCTGCTCTGTTTGCTTTTATATAACTATTCCGCGGGTATTATTACGGCGGAGTCCAAGCGAATCTATGGTTCGGCGCTGGATCAGGCCCGCATCGACCTGGACAGCTACCTGACCGAGATTGAGCAGACGCTTTCCCGCACGATGCAGGATCAGACCGTGCAGCGGATCGTCACGACAAAGAAACCACTGGACGGCTATGACCAGCTGGCGATGGTCAACACACAGAGCGCACTTTTGACTATCGAAACAGGGCATCCGAATGTTACCAGTGTGTGGATCAGCCTAAACAATCTGGACAGTGTGATTTCCAGCCGGGGTTACCTCGACCAGCATTTGTTTTATCTATCCCGGTTCAAAAACAGCAGCTTGAGTGAGGACGCATGGCGCGAGCTTCTGCACGAGCGTCACCCCCGGTGGGAGATGGTTCAGGTGGAGAACGGAGGCGGCACGGACTTCCTCTTTATCCGCTCGGCGTTGACCAGCGGGCCGTCATACGCCGACGCTACAGTTGTGGTGACGGTGAACAAAAAGCTGTTTGTCAAGCGGTTGCAGCAGTTCTGCTGGGACCCGGAGCTGGATTTCTATGTCTTAGCCCCGGACGGCACAGCCCTCTGCAAAACGGCTGAGGGTGACCCGCCCGCCATGGATATTGTGCAGGCGGCGGTCGACGGTTCGTTTGCCTTTGGTTCGGGCAGTCAGCAAGCCTACCTGACCCGTGCCAGCAGCGTGACGGATTGGCAGTATGTGCTGAGCATTTCCAATAAGCTGCTGATGAAAAACACCCGCATGACCCAGTTGTTCACCTGGGGCGGCATGGTGCTCTGTATGATGTTAGGGTTGGGGTTGTCTGCTGGGCTGACAAAGAAAAATTATCAGCCGCTGGGCGCGTTGGTCAGCCCCTATGACGGCACAGACGAGGCTCCCGATCTGATCGAGAAAAACGAGTTTGAGCGGCTGGAATACTACTCCCAAAAGAGTCGCCGCGAGCGCAGCGACCAACAGCATGAGCTGTGGAAAAGTCAGCAGACCCTGCGGCGTTACTATTTGAAATCGCTGCTGGAAAGCCCGCAGGGTCTCAGCCAAGAGACTGCCGAGCGCAGCGGCATTCGGTTTGATGAGCCGTTTTATACGGTGGTCGTCTTTAAAAATCCGATGGCCGACAGCGCACCGGAGGGGGATGGCTCGCTCTTTGCGGCGTTGCAGATCGCTATTATGAACATTTTCCAGGAAATTGCTGAGCCGCATTTTGCGCTGGAACTGACCGCCTTGGGGGAGACCTGCGTGGCCATCGTGGGCATGCAGGAAAGCACCACCGCACAGGACGAGCAGCTGCTGGCGGACATCCGTGAGACACAACAGCAGATTCGTGCCCACTTCCATGCGGACCTGGGGGCGGCTGTGGGCGAGACCCACGCCGGGGCGGCGGACATCCGTGCAGCCTACCAAGAGGCGCTGGAAGCGCTGAGCTATCTGCGGGATGACGGCGAGCCTGTGGCCTACCGTGGTATCCACGATGCCCGCATGGCCTACACATTCCCCTTGGAGACCGAGCGCAAGCTCATGGACTTGATTTCTTTGGGCAGCGAGGAAAACACTGCCGCCCTTATCCGGCAGGCGTTCCCGCTGGATGGCGCGGTGCAGGACCCCAATGTGGCCCGCTGCCTTGCCTATGACATTACGGCAACGCTCATCAAGGGCGCAGCTATGGCCGGACTGGACGACCAGAAGGACATCCGCTTCTCGCCCGGGGATGCGGGCAGCCCCGAGGAATTACAGGCACATTTGATTCAAATTTCCGCTACGCTCTGTGGCCGTGTGCGGCTGCTGAAGGGCAGCACCAGTACGACCCGCGCCCTCTGCGACCGGGTGGAACAGTACATCAGGGAAAACTATGCCGACCCGGACCTGAATATCTCCCAGGTGGGGCAGCACTTTGACATGACGCCCACCTACTTGTCCGCGCAGTTCAAGAAAGAGACCGGGGTGGCGTTGTTGGCCTATATCAGTAATGTTCGCGTTGAAGCTGCTAAGCAACTGCTGGCGCAGGGGCTTTCGGTGGCAAAAATTGCCGAGCAGACCGGCTACCGCGACAGCGGCTCACTGATCCGCGTGTTCAAAAAGGTTACCGGCATGACGCCCGGGCAGTACAAGGCTGCACACAGCGAGGAGTAACCCCCAAAAGCAAAAGCCGGACTGTCGCAGTCCGGCTTTTGCTTTTGCACATGGCACTTATACAAGATGCACAAAAATAGACCTGTGCATTTTGTGCATAAATTTTGCCGTTTTAGAAATTGCCTATGTATTTTTGAAAATTCTCATCTTTGATTTGAGGTTTTGCCTATTTTTTAGGGCTTTTTATTCTGGTTTTACTGCCGGCGGTGTGGTAGGCTCTAAGCACGGAACGAACACCGGCCACCGAAAACCAAATCCATTCAGCGCCACAAAACCTCAGTGGCCGGGCCTCGTTCATAAGTTCATAAGAGAGAAAAGCACTACAAAGAAGGAGGAACCCCAACATGAAAAAAATCAAGCAGGCCACCGCGCTGGCCGCTGCGGCAGCCCTGTCCGCCACAATGCTGGCAGGCTGCGGCGGCAGCACCGAAAGCACGGCATCCACCGCGACCGAGACCGCCAGCAGTGCCTCTACCGCTGCCGAGAGCGGTAACGCAGGTGAGTTCACCTACCCGATGGCCGCAGGTCACAGCATCACCTACTGGTGTAACCTGAACGAGAACATCGGCTCCTATTATAAGGACATGGGCGAAAGCCCCTTTGGCAAGGGGCTGATGGAGAACACCGGCGTGGACATCACCTTCCTGCATCCGCCAACAGGCGGCGAGAACGAGCAGTTCAACCTGCTGGTTGCTGATGGTGATCTGCCCGATGTTATGGAATACCACTGGCAGAACTACCCCGGCGGTCCGGAAAAGGCAATCTCCGACGGTGTTATCGTCTCGCTGAATGACATCATTGACCAGTACTGCCCGAACTTGAAAGCCTATCTCGACGCCAACCCCGAAATTGCCCGCCAGTGCCGCACCGATGACGGCAACTACTATGCATTCCCGTTTATCCGCGGCAATGAGGAACTGCGTGTCACGGAGGGACTGTTCATCCGGCAGGACTGGCTTGATGAGCTCGGCTTGGAAATCCCCACCACTATTGACGAGTGGCACACCGTGCTGACTGCCTTTAAGGAAGAAAAGGGCGCAACCGCTCCGTTCTGCTATGAATGGACGATGGGTGCCTTGACCGACAACAACCCCTTTGCTTATGCTTATGACACGAAACGCGGTTTTTATGTAGGCGAGGATGGAAAGTCCCACTACGGCGCAGCCGAGCAAAACTACAAAGAGTACCTGCAGACCATGCACGACTGGTATGCCGAGGGTCTGCTGGACCCCGACATGATGACTTCCAGCTACGAGACGGTCAGCGCCAAGATGAGTAACGGCAATGCCGGTGCGTCCTTCGGCTGGGCAGGTTCCCGCATGGGTGTCTGGAGCAATGCCGGTGTCGAAATCGAACCCAAGTTCAACCTGCAGCCCTGCCCCTATCCCTCCCGTGATAAGAATACTATCGTCAAGATGGGGCAGATTGACAGCGCCTGTCCCAACCAGGGCATGGTCGCTATCACCACCTCCTGCAAGGATGTTGAGGCTGCTGCCCGCCTGCTGGACTGGGCTTACAGCGACGAAGGTCATATGTACTATAACTTCGGTACGGAGGGTGTTTCCTACGAGATGGTCAATGGTGAGCCTGTTTACACAGACCTGATCCTGAACAACTCCGATGGCATGGCTCCCGGTACGGTTATGACCCATTACCTCCGCGGCAACTACAACGGTCCTTTCGTGCAGGATCTCAGATATCTGAAGCAGTATTACACTCTGGATGGTCAGAAGAAGTCCAATGAGACTTGGGCTGTGGCGACTGCTGCCCAATATGCCATGCCCAATGTTACCCCTACGGCCGAGGAGAGCGAGGAGTACTCCACCATCATGAACGAGGTCGAGACCTACCGCGATGAGATGACCAACAAGTTCATCCTGGGTACCGAGAGCCTGGATAACTTCGACCAGTATGTTGAGACGCTGAACAGCCTGGGTCTGCAGCGCGCCATCGAGATTCAGGACGCTGCTCTGGAACGCTACAACAAGCGCTGATAACACCCTGTTTCGGCAGCCATAACATGGGACGGGCAGCTGGCCCGTCCCACTTTTTTCTCAAAGGGAGAAATTCTTATGAAAACACCTACTGCCAAAAAGACAGAAATACCGACCAAGCCGATCAATCGCAACGGCTTTGCGTTCCGCGCCCGTCGGGACTGGCAACGCAACTGGGAGCTATACATCATTATCATCCCCGTGCTGATGTATTTTATTCTGTTCCAGTATAAGCCGATGTACGGTGCGCTGATCGCATTCAAAAACTACAAGCCTGCACTGGGATTTCTCGGTAGTCCGTGGGTCGGCTTGGACAATTTTACCCGCTTTTTCACAAGCCCGTTCTTTGGGCGTCTTGTCCGCAACACGCTGCTGCTGAGCTTTGAGCTGCTGCTGTTCGGCTTCCCGGCACCCATCATTCTGGCGCTGCTCATCAACGAAGTCCATCATAAGGGTTTTAAAAAGAGTGTTCAGACGCTGACCTATCTGCCCCACTTCATCTCGCTGATTGTCGTCGTCGGCATGATTACCGACTTTTCGATGACAAGCGGTCTGTTCAATGACATCATTGTCTTTTTCGGCGGTGAGCGCAGCCCGCTTTTGCAGAACCCGGCACTCTATCGCACCATCTATGTGCTGTCCGACATCTGGCAGCAGGTTGGCTGGGGCTCCATTATTTATCTGTCGGCTTTGTCCGGCGTGGATGCCCAGCTGTATGATGCCGCTTCCATCGACGGCGCGGGTCGCTTCCAGAAGCTTTTGCATGTCACACTGCCGGGCATCATGCCAACCATCATCACAATGCTGATCCTGCGCATCGGCAGCCTGATGAGCATCGGCTACGAAAAGACCATCCTGCTCTACAACCCCTCCACCTACGACACGGCGGATATTATCTCGTCCTATGTTTATCGCGTCGGTCTGCTGGAACAGGGCTGGAGCTACTCTACGGCCATCGGCCTGTTCAACAGTGTCATCAACTTGATTTTACTGGTGCTGGCGAACAAGCTCAGCAAAAAGCTGGCCGACACGAGCCTTTGGTAAGGGGGGATCCACCATGCTGAATACAAAAACCACGAAGATCAAAATGTCCACCGGCGAAAAGATCTTCTCCGTCATCAACTATATTTTCCTGGCACTGGTGGCCGCTGCCTGCCTGTACCCGATGCTGTATGTGCTGTTTGCGTCTTTTTCCAACAGCAATCAGCTTATGCGCCACACCGGCATTCTGTTGTGGCCGCAGGGGTTCAGCGCCGGCGCGTATGAAATGGTGTTCAAAAACCCGATGATAGCGCGCGGCTACCTGAATACGATGTTCGTGCTTGTCATGAGTTTGATTTTGCAGATCACGCTGACCTCGCTGGGTGCGTACTTTCTCTCCCGCCGCAATGTCATGTTCCAGAAGCCCATCATGCTGCTCATTACCTTTACGATGTTCTTCTCCGGCGGCATGATACCCACCTACTTGAATATGAAGAGCCTGCACCTGACTGGCAGCCTGTGGGGCTTGATCCTGCCGTTCATGATCAGCGTGTACAATCTGATTATTCTGAAAACCTCGTTTGCATCTATTCCGGAATCCTTGATTGAGGCCGCCCGCATTGACGGTGCAAGCCATCTGAAGGTGCTGTTCTCCATTGTGCTGCCGCTGTCCAAGGCAATTCTGGCTGTTATGGTGCTGTATTATGGCGTCGGTGTGTGGAACGGCTGGTTCTGGGCGTCTGCTATCCTGCGTGACCGCGAGATGTACCCCCTGCAGCTCGTCCTGCGCGAGATCTTACTGCAGAACAGCACCTCCAACATGACGGGCGGCACCAGCGTCGGCGATGTGGAATCTGTGGCCGCCACTGTCAAGTATGCCACCATTATGGTCGCAACGGTGCCGATCCTCTGCATCTATCCGTTCCTGCAGAAATACTTTGCCGCCGGCGTCATGGTCGGCGCAGTCAAGGAGTAAAGGAGAAAAAGTATGTCCGAACGTTTCACTGCGCCGCAGGATGATGCGCTGTATTTACAGATGTGCGCGGAAATCGAGGAAAAGCTGCGGCGTGCTGCGCCGCTGTACACCCGCCGCTACCCGCATGTCAGCACTCTGCCCGCCGAGGGGCTGCGCTACACGCCGGAGGAAAACAACCTCTGGACTTCCTCTTTCCTCCCCGGTATGATGTGCTTGGCCGCCAAGCGCACCGGAGACGCTGCGTTCCTGCAATACAAGGACGACTACCTGGCATCGTTCAAGGCACGGCTGGATAACCGCATCGGCATCAGCCACGATCTGGGCTTTTTGTACACCTTGTCCGCAGTTGCTTTGTACAAGCTGACGGGGGCCGAGGAGGCCAAAAAGCTGGCCCTGCGCGCTGCCGATATGCTGTGTGAGCGCTACAACGAGAAAGGCCGCTACATTCAAGCGTGGGGCGAGTTCAATGTCGGCACACCCTATGTGAAAATCATCGTGGATACGATGCTGAACCTGCCGCTGCTGTTCTGGGCCGGCGAGACGACCGGGAACGCCCGCTATGCGGACATTGCCACCGCCCATGCCCATACCTGCGCAGACTATCTCGTGCGGGAGGATTACTCCTCGTTCCACACCTATCTGATGGATCCCGCCACAGGTAAGGCTGTTGAAGGGCGCACGCATCAGGGCTTCCACGATAACACAACTTGGGCGCGCGGACAGGCATGGGTCGTGACCGGGTTTGCGCTGGCCTATACCTACACAAAAGAACCGCGCTTTTTGGAAGTGAGCCGCAAGGCCGCCGAGGTGTTTTTGCAGAACCTGCCCGCCGACTTTGTTCCCTACTGGGATTTCACCTTTAACGACCGCATCCCCGATATTCGGGACAGCTCCGCCGCGTCGATTTTTACCTGTGGTCTGCTGGAACTGGCACAGTATGTGGACGACGCCGAGGCCGCGCGAGACCTCGCCGCCGCCCGGACCATTGTGCGCAGCCTCTACGACCATTATTTTCTGCATGACCCTGACCGCGTGGGTGTGCTGACCGACGCCATCTACCACCGCGACACCGGCACAACCTGCGTCATCTGGGGCGACTATTTCTTCTATGAGACCCTGTTGCGCCTGCTGGGCGGGGATAAATGTTTTTGGTAAAACCAAAAGGCGAGGCGGAAGCCCCGCCTTTTATTGCAGTAAGAAAGGATTGCTATTATGGATGTTTTTGCATCGGCTTTAGCCGCTAACCCTATGCAGACCCGACAGGACGCAGTCACGGCGCTGCTGGATTTGATTCGTCCGCTCAAATCTTTTTACTCACCGGGGGACGCCCTGCTCAAGGTCGGCAACACAGCTGCGCACTACGGTGAAAAGGACGCCCTCATGGAGGGCTGGGCGCGTATCTTATGGGGGCTTGGCCCGCTGTTTGGCGGCGATAACACTACGCTGCCTGCTGAACAGCAGGCAGAAATCGCGGCGTGGGGCGACCTCTACCGCACGGGTCTTATCCATGGCACCGACCCAAGCCATCCCGAATACTGGGGGGATATCTTCGACTATGACCAGAAGATGGTCGAGACTGCCGCGCTGGATCTGGCGCTCTGCCTTGCCCCGGATATGCTTTGGACACCGCTGACCGACGCCCAGAAGCAGAACGTCTACCGCTGGCTCAATCAGATGAATGCCCACCGCATCCACCCCAACAACTGGCGTTTTTTCCGCATCTTAACGAATATGACCTTTGCACGGCTGGGTCTGCCCTATGATACCGACCAACTGAAGGATGATTTTGGCGTTGTCGAGCATTGCTATACCGGCGGCGGCTGGTATTTTGACGGCAACCCCGGCCAGATGGATTACTATATCCCCTTTGCCATGCACTTTTACTCACTCATCTGGTCGGCGCTCTCCCCGCTGGATGCCGATGGCTACGCGACCAAGCTCAAGACCCGCAGCGGCGAATTTGCCGGGGATTTCATCCAGTGGTTTTCCGATGACGGCGCGGAGCTTCCGTTTGGTCGCAGCCTGACCTACCGCTTCGCCCACGCGGCATTCTTTGCGGCCTATGCGTTTGCAGGGGCGCAGAATGAAAGCATCCCATGGGGTGCGGTGCGTCATACCGTGCTGACCAACCTGCACCACTGGTTTCAATACCCCATCACCGACGCGGCGGGCGTGCTGACCATCGGCTACCAATACCCGAACCTGCTCATGAGCGAGCGGTACAACGCCCCCGGCAGCCCATACTGGGCCTTTAAGGCGTTCCTGTTTTTGGCGCTGCCCGCCGATCATCCGTTCTGGACTGCGCCCGATGCAACAGTTCCGCACCCGGCACAGCAGCGGCAGGACAAACCACATATGCTCGTCTGCCACGACGGCGGGCATATCACGGTGTTCCCGGTGGGGCAGCACTGCATGAACCACGGGGCCATCAGCGCCAAGTATGAAAAGTTTGTCTACTCCAACCGCTTTGGCTTCAGTGTTGGCCGCGGCACCGATCTGGAGGATGGCGCGTTCGACAACACATTGGCTGCCAGCCCGGCAGGGATGAACTTCTACCGTATGCGTTACGGCACGGATGACTTTGCCGTGACGGACACTTACACCTACGCCGCTTATACCCTGCTGCCCGGCACCACGGCGCAGAGCTGGGTCGTACCCTGCGGCGGCAGCTGGCATGTGCGTGTGCATAAAATTGTGACGACTTCGCCCGTAGACATTGCCGACGGCGGTTTTGCTCTTTCGGTCGAGGAACCGTTCACCAGCCGTGTCGGAGCCGAGGACGGCAAGGTGCTGCTGCAGCGGGTCGAGGACGTCAGCGGCGGCAAGGCGGTGTTCCTGCCGTGGGGCTGCACGGCGGCGGTCAGTCTGCTGGGCGGCGCACAGACCGAGTTTGTGCGCACTTTCCCCAACACGAACTTGATGGCAAACCTCTGCGCTGTGCCCTATTTGAAAGCCACCTTGCAGCCCGGTACGCATATTTTGGTGGACGCTTTCTACGCCCGCCCGGCGGATTCCGATGAACACGGCGGTTTCGCAGGCAAGCCTTTTGCTACGCGCAAAGGCAATGCAATCGAGATCTCCTGCGCGGATGGCCGCACGATTCGTATTGATCCGGAGGGCTGAACCATGCACAAAGCTCTGCTGCGCCGCTGGTGCGACGCGATGCTCAAATATCAGCTGCATGACACAGGCGATACCCGGCTGGACGGCGGGCTGCTCTGTCCGGCCTGTATGCGGGTACATGGCCGCAGTGCCGATGCGATTTTGCCGCTGGTGACCCAGTGGCAGACCGACGGCGACGAGCGCTGTCTGCATGCGGCGGAAAAGCTGTTCGCATGGTCGGCCAATATGCGCCGCCCCGACAGCAGCATGAACAACGACACGAACAGCAGCTGGAACGGCATCACGGTATTTTACGCAAATGCCTTGGGGGAAACACTGCTTTGGTACGGGGACAAGCTGCCCGCTGCCGACCGCGATGCATGGAC
>OJSM01001749.1_pt1 | contig 13694 bp, 8 predicted proteins | sample 1599431 | NCBI WGS metagenome assembly OJSM01 (sample SAMN04168659, study PRJEB22393) | human gut metagenome | biome: human gut microbiome; feature: stool | host: Homo sapiens | collected 2014-05-12 | reverse complement strand
CATTAATACATTTCACAAGAGAATCTTTCCAATAAGGAATCTCTACACCAAAAGCCAGCTTCAATTTTGTTTTATCTAATACTGAGAAATGAGGACGTTTTACTTTACTAGGAAATTCATCACTATGGCAAGGTTGAATATCACAACTATTTCCACTCAATTCACAGATTTCTTTAGCAAAATCATACCATGAACAAACACCCTCATTACTGAAATGATAGATACCTTGTTTGTGATATTGATCCCCCTCAATCACTCTATAAATAATATCAGCCAAATCTTTTGCATATGTAGGTGTCAATCTGATCAAAAACAACTCTCAATTTATCTTTATCAGCGGTTAACTGTCGCATAGTCTTAACAAAATTCTTACCAAATTGAGAATACAGCCAAGCTGTACGAAAAATCAAATAATTACAGCCCACACGTTGGATGCTTTGTTCTCCTGCTCTTTTTGTTTTACCATAAATACCTAAAGGATTAGTTTCACAGTCTTCTCCACATGGCATATTCTTATCACCTTGAAATACATAATCAGTCGAAATATGAATTAAAGTAGCATTAACTTCTTTTGCAGCAATAGCCAAATTCTCTACAGCTTTATTATTCAATAAGTCTGCCATATCATAATCATCTTCTGCTTTATCTACATTCGTATAAGCAGCACAGTTAACAATTACCTTTATATTATCCAAATGTATCATATTACGAATAGCATCTAAATCTGTAATATCCAACTCTGCAACATCAGTAAATATATAATTATTCAAACTTGTAGCTGCTATGCATCACATTTCATTACCAAGCTGCCCATTAGCTCCAGTTACTAGAATATTCATTATTTAATATAGACTTTCATTATAGTTAAACAACCAAGAAGCATCTTTCAATAATTCATGATGATTATCCTTCTCAGACAAAACAATCTCATTTGCCGGAACTCTCCAATCAATACCCAAATCAGGATCATCCCATGCCAAAGCCCCTTCACTTTGCGGAGCATAGAAATTATCACATTTATATTGAAAAATAACTTCATCCGTCAGCACACTGAATCCATGAGCAAAACCACGAGGAATAAAAAATTGACGATGATTATCTTCTGTCAGTTCTACAGACACATACTTTCCAAACGTTGGTGAGCCTTTGCGAATATCTACCGCAACATCCAAAACAGCACCTTTAATAACACGAACTAATTTACTTTGTGCATAAGGAGGCTTCTGAAAATGTAAACCTCGTAGCACCCCATAACTAGACTTACTCTCATTATCTTGTACAAAATTCACTTTACGAACTTTCTCGTTAAATTCCCGTTGCGAGAAAGATTCGAAGAAATAGCCACGATCATCCTTAAACAAACGAGGTTCAATAATGAACACACCTTCTATAGCTGTTTTAATAACTTCCACTGTGATTATTTTGAAAATTAAGTATTAAGTTTATTTCTGTGTTAACTCATCAATTACCTTTAACAAATATTGTCCATACTGATTCTTTAGCATAGGCTGGGCCAGTTCGCGCATTTTATCAGTAGTAATCCATCCATGACGTAAGGCAATACCTTCCAAGCATGCTACCTTCAACCCTTGACGTTTCTCAATAACTTCAATAAAAGTACTGGCTTCAGATAAAGAATCATGAGTTCCTGTATCCAGCCAAGCGAATCCACGACCTAGCAGCTGCACTTTAAGTTCCTGATCATTCAGGAATTGCTGATTCACTGTCGTAATCTCTAATTCACCACGCAATGACGGCGTGATATTTTTAGCTACTTCCACCACTTTATTCGGATAGAAATAAAGACCGACTACTGCATAATTAGATTTTGGCTGAACAGGTTTTTCTTCTATACTCAGAACATTCCCTATTTTATCAAATTCAGCAACACCATAACGTTCAGGATCGGCAACCCAGTATCCGAAAACAGTAGCTTTATTCTCTTCTTCTGCAGTATGCACAGCTTCTTTCAGCATATGGGTGAAACCCTGACCATAGAAAATATTATCACCTAGTACCAGACAAACGGAATCGTTACCGATAAATTCTTCTCCGATAATAAATGCTTGAGCCAATCCATCCGGAGAAGGTTGCTCTGCATATTCAAAACGTACACCATAATCAGAGCCATCTCCTAAAAGACGTTTAAAGCCCGGAAGATCATAAGGAGTAGAAATTATCAGAATCTCACGTATACCAGCCAACATCAATACCGAAATAGGATAATAAATCATTGGCTTATCAAAGATAGGGAGCAGTTGTTTGCTCACTCCTTTTGTGATCGGATACAAACGAGTACCTGAACCACCGGCTAAAACAATTCCTTTCATTGATTTGTTATTAGTACTCAAGATTTAAGTGGCAGGGTATATATCCTTCCACTCAAAAAAATGAATATTTTATTAAATAAATAGATTACCTTCCGAGATTAAAAAAACAGTTCTAAAGGTCAAACATGAAGTGTCCGACAACAAGGTGTTGAGCAGATGATCGTAATGTTATGATTAGTTGATTTTTTCGCAATACCACTTGGGAATATGTAGCATGACGCCGATAGTAGCTAACGTAACAACTACGTAATAGCTCTTCTTGTATTGCGTGAGTTTGCCTTCAAGTCCGGCAAACGGGCCACGGATCACCCGAACTGCTTGTCCGGGACGGGCTTCTGCTGTTACTGTATCGACATAAAGAGTTCCTTTATAATTAGGATCGCATACGGCACGGAATTCCAACATCTCACAGTCTGGAATCTCATAACACCGCCGTGTACTCCGGTCACGAACAAGCAAAAAAGGTATAGTACAATCTTTTACCCTTTCTAATAGTTCTTTTTCCGTAAATTCTTTCTCGATAAACAGCAGATTGTGTACAGCTGGAGTCAGTTTCCGATGCTTTTTACCATCAAGCGTCTCATGCTCGATATATCGCATCGGAATAAAATAATTTACCCCTTTTTTTTCCAAATATTTCCCCAAATGTTCTTCTTTACAATAGAAGGTTTGTACAGCATACCATGCCTTCCTTCCCTCTGTTTGTCGTTCTTTGTCCAAATCATTCATTATCACCCATTACCCCTTGTTTTTTATTTCATCACTTACTTAAAAGACAAAAGCGCCCTGACTTTCACAAATGAAATCCATTTATGAAGCAGTAGCGCATCTCTTAAGGATTTAGCCTTTTTATCTTATCTCCATATAAGAACCAAGGTTCATAGAGAAACGGATACAGTACTAAAACGATGCAAAAGTAATACAATTTAATAAAAGAACATACTTTTACAGCTTTTATTTTGCCTGCAAAGATGTTAAACTCCTGCCTGCTTAAACAAAAATTCCTCTAAGTGTATCGCAATGAAACACTTAGAGGAATTACACATATTACAACGATATTTCTTACTTCTTAGCTTCCTGACGGCTTTCAATGATTAAGACTCCTTTTTTCAAGCCTTTACCCGTAGCTTCAAGGGTTATTTTGCCTGGCTGCTCTGTCGAAGATACAATAGCAGTCATCATACCACTGAAGACTTTCATCTTCGGACGCTGGAAAGATTCCAAGGAAGCTGCATTACCATTAGCTCCTGCACGGTAACTACCCTCTCCCTTCACTTTGAAACTGATTTCATGTGAGGCATCCGGACACAAATTACCGTCTCTATCTACCACTCGCACTGTCACAAAAGATAGATCTTTTCCATCCGCCTTGATTACATTACGATCAGCTACCAATTCAATATGATCCGGTTTACCGGCTGTATGGAGTTCTTTTTCAGCTACAGCTTTCCCGTCAGCATTATAAGCCACGACTTTCACCGTGCCTGGCTCATATTTTGTATCCATCCACATTAGGCGGTAACGGCTCTGACGTTTCAAGTTCATGATGGAAACAGAGTCAGCACTATTATCAATGGTTACGGAAAGGTCTTTGGTACGTTTCCCTTGGCTCTTTCCGTTGATGAATAATTCGGCTGAAGGATAGTTGGTATATACAAAGACAGGAGTTATCTCTCCCTCTCGTCCTTCCCAATTCCAGTGAGGAAGAATGTGAAGTGTTTCCTGTTCTTTATTCCAGTGACTACGATAGAGATAATAACGGTCTTTGGGCAGCCCTGCTAAATCGATAATTCCAAATAGTGAAGAATGACTGGGCCAATCTGTATAATAGGGAGTCGGTTCACCCAGATAATCGAATCCTGTCCAAACAAACTCTCCTATGCAATAAGGTAAGTCCTCATGCTGAATAAAATCATCCTCAGGCAGATTGGACCATGAACAAGACTCCACATCATAAGAGGAAGACTGATGATCGTCATATTTCTTCATCCATTGCCGGGTAACAGGGAATTTATATACTCCACGCGAACTAACCGTAGAAGCAGTCTCACTACCCAAGACTATCTGTTGAGGAAGTTTTTTATAATTCTCCTGATATTTATGTGGCCTATAATTAAATCCCGCAATATCCATTACTGCCGCCATATTATTATTGACTACAGCATCCGGCGCATCCATCCCCTGTGTGACAGGACGTGTCGGATCTTCACGATGACAAAGTTCCTGTAGAAAATAAGACATCTTAGGTCCTTTATTTCCATCCCATTGTTCGGGAACCTCATTTCCGATGCACCACATCACCACACTCGGATTATTACGATAATGACGTAGCAAGTTCGTCAAATCCTTTACTGCCCATTCGTCAAAAACATGACGATAGCCGTTCTTAACCTTCATAGCCTTCCATTCATCAAACGATTCCGCCATCACCATCATTCCCATCTCATCACAAGCTCTGATTAACTCAGGAGCAGGCATATTATGAGAAGTACGAATCGCATTACAACCCATATCTTTCAAAATACGAATCTGACGACGAATAGCAGCATCATTCACAGCGCCTCCCAAGGGGCCGAGATCATGATGATTGCATACGCCTTTGAATGAAGTTCTCTTTCCATTTAAGAAAAAGCCCTTATTGGGAATGACCTCAATAGTACGAATACCGAAAGATGTTGTATATTCATCCTTCAGTATATTGCCTTCATAGACTTTAGAGACAGCCTGATAAAGAACAGGAGTTTCCGGGCTCCATAAAGCCGGACGACTAACAACAAGTTCCTGGCTGAAGATATTATCATCAAAACGGGAACCTTGTTTTTCATCAGTAGTTACTACTTTTCCATCCTTATCTTTAAGTTCAGTCACTATACGGTATGCATCAAACTGTTTTCCGGAAGGTACGACCAAAGTCGTTTTTATATTCACTTTCGCATAATCATCCTTCACTACCGGAGTAGTTAACTGTGTACCCCATGTCGGAATATGAGCATCTTCCGTTACTACCAGATGTACATTTCTGTAAAGTCCGGCTCCCGGATACCAACGGGAAGATTCTGTCTCATTCTCCAGACGAACAGCTAAAGTATTCTTTGTCCCCTCTTTCAGATAGGGAGTTACATCCAGATAAAAGGTATTGTATCCATAAGGCCAATAACCAGCCTCCTGACCGTTAATATACACACGAGCATGGCTCATAGCTCCGTCAAAAATCAATGTAGCCTTTTTCCCTTTGACAAAAGAGGGAGCATCAAAATTCAGCCGATACCAACCCACTCCGACGAAAGGAAGACCACCTGTACGTCCGGCATGTTCCATCGCTTCTTTTTGTCCGTCTTGCGCAATGGCTGTCAATTGCCTGTCATTATCTATACCAAAAGGTCCATAAATAGCCCAGTCATGGGGTACTACCACAGATTGCCACTTGATATCATTATAGTCAGGCTGAATAAAATCAGCATTATCTTCACGTGTAAACTTCCACCCTTTCTCAAAAGTATACGAGGTTCGTACTTGTGCACTGATCACAGAGAAAGAAAAAAGGAGGGCTATTCCTAATAAGTATCTAATATTTATAGTCATAAATTATACATCTGATTATTTCACTACTATTTCATCTGTAAATATCCATCCGCCAAACTCTTCTCCGGCACGAGCCTGATAACGTATATACCGTCCTTCAGCACTGCCTTCCCATGAAATACTAATAAATTTAATAGCTTCTTTTCTATTTACTTCAAAAGTATATTGTTTCAATTCTGTGAAGTTTGCTCCATCATCAGAAATGGAAATAGTGACAGATTCAGGCAAAAAGACCTCTGCCCCTACCACTTGCATAAAATCAGCAGAGACAGAATGGACAGCAGTTTCCGTACCCATATCAATGGTAACATCCAATCGCTTTTTATCGATAAAACCTTGCCAGGATCCATCTCCATAAGTCCAGTCGCCACGAATACCATCAGTAAGAGCTGTATTTCCCTGCGCAGGATAGTGAGGACTATACGGAGCATTATAAATCACCTTTTTCCCCACAGCCAAATGACTTATCGGCTTCAAAGACTCCGGACGACTTCCTATCTCATTTTTAAGATCAAAAGTATGATATCCTTTCGCTTGCAAATCATCAACTGCTTTCAATGCACGATTATGAAAGTCTGTCCATGATTTACGTTCGGGAGCCGACCAAGCCACTTCTGCCAAAGCAAGGATACGAGGATATATCATATATTCCATATGCTCCGGAGTGGGGATATATTCTGCCCATAGATTTGCCTGCACACCATAAACAAGTTTTGCCTGTTCTACAGTTAAAGAATCTGAAACCGGATTATATGAATAAACCTTCTCCAATGGCAAATATCCTCCGATGGCTTCCGGCTGAGAATACGGAGCATCCTGATAACTATCCAAATAACAATATTGACCGGGAGTCATAATTGCTTGATGACCGGAACGGACAGCAGCAATACCTCCCTCTTCGCCACGCCATGACATTACAGTAGCATTAGGAGCCAGACCACCTTGAAGAATTTCATCCCAACCCAGCAACTTACGTCCATGTGCATTCAGAAACAGTTCAATACGATGAATCAGATAGCTTTGTAGCTCGTCTACATTAGAAAGATGTTCATCCTGCATCCTTTTCTGACATTTCGGACAAGTCTTCCAAGCCGCCTTACCAGCCTCATCGCCTCCTACATGAATATATTCCGATGGAAAAAGCTCCATTACTTCAGTAAGCACATTTTCTAAGAAAGTGAATGTTTCTTCATTTCCAACACAAAAATCTGCGTTTTTATAAGGTTCACCCGAACAGGAGAGTTGCGGATAAGCAGCCAATACTTCTTCTGAATGAGCAGGCATCTCGATTTCAGGAATGATTGTGATATAATGCTGCTGCGCATATGCAATAATCTCCTTCATGTCATCCTGAGTATAATAACCACCGGAAGCACCGGGCTCATCAAAACGGAGATATTTCCGTCCGCCATTCCACCACTTCTTCCAGTTGGCATCAGTACGCCAGGCGGCAAATTCCGTCAATAAAGGATATTTCTTTATTTCAAGTCTCCATCCTGCCGCATCCGTCAAATGCAAATGCAAGCGGTTCAACTTATAACGGGCCATAGCGTCTATCTGCTTCTTGACAAACTCCTTCGGGCGGAAATGACGCGAAACATCTATCATGAATCCGCGGTACCCGAACCGCGGGGAGTCTTTAACCGTCACGGCCGGAACTGTCCAGCCTCCCCGTTCATCCGGCTTCATCAATTGCAGCAATGACTGCAAACCGTAAAACAAACCGGTTGCGGTAGAGGCCGATACCGTCACTATTTCCGGTTTAACTTCCAAAACATACCCTTCGGGATGAATGTCCGCATCGGATATTTTTTGAAAAAATACGACATCCTTGCCCGTATGATCTTTTCCGTGCCATTCTTGTCTCCCCGTAGATAACTCCGCTGCCGCGTAATTGACTAAACTTTCCTTCTCCGCTCCACTCAGATTGGTGTGCCATGCCGTAACTTCCGATATACGGAACTCTCCTGTTCCCGGGAGTACTTCCCTCGGGACAGGAATCACCCTTTCCTCCTGTGCCGACAATGTTCCCCAGACACCCAGGAACACGCTGAAAAACAGATTCCGTACAAACGACATATCTTCCGAATCTTTCTTTAATTCACTACTATTTCATCCACAAACAAAAACGCCGGGTAACCTTTCCCGGGATGCCAATCGGGCATTACATTCTCGGGAGAAGCCATAATCCGCATGTAACGGGCTTTCACCGGGGCAAATGTCTGCTTATGCACGTACAATCCGTTACGGTCGGATTCCTGCATCTCCGGGTATTCCCCGAAAAACACGCGCTCAAAATTTTTCCCGTCCTCCGAAACCTCTATGGCCACGGAACGCACGTCGAATATCCAATCCCCTTTTTCTACGCAATTGTGAAATGTCACGGAAGAGATTTCCTCAACCCGGCATAAATCGATCGTCACATCCATATCATTACCCCGGAAAGCGATCCAACGCCCCGTTTTATAATTGCCATTCCCCTGCAAACCATCGACAAGAGTCGTGATTCCGTTGAACTTGTACTGCTCGTTTATGGGCTGGTTAGCGACTATCGGCTTGCAAGTCGATTTGCCGAAAGTGATCTTTTCCGTCACTACGCGGCTGTTTCCTGAGGGACGCACCGCCATCGCCCGAAACGTTCCGCTTTGACTGACAGACAACACCCCCGCCGTCACCGGCGACTGAACCGTGGGTTCCGTCCCGTCCAGCGTATAATGAATCGGTGCGTCGTCAATCGTGCCCGTGAAAATATCCACCGTCCCGTTTTTCGTGTTAACGCGATAATCTGCCGTCACATCGAATATATGCTTCGCGTAATTATATCCCAGGGCATCGTACAAACGAGTCAGCCGCAACAATCGTTCTAGAAAATCAGCGTAATCTTTCTTCTCCGGTTGGCTCCACTGAATTTCGCAAAGAGCCGCCCAGCGCGGTAAAGCCATGTATTGTAATTGCGGGAAAGTGGTGATATATTCCGTCCAATGGTTCGCCTGCACGCCTTTGATAAACTTCTGCTCGTCAGAAGTGAGCATTGAAGGTATGGGTTCGTAACCATACACGTGTGCTAGCGGGGAGTAACCTCCATTCGCTTCCGGTTCTTCCTCGGTATCCTTGCTCTGGTAATGATTGAAATACAAGTAAGTGTCCGGAGTCATGATCACATCATGATGTTGGCGTGCGGCCTCGATACCTCCACCTTCCCCGCGCCAGGACATCACCGTGGCATTCGGGGCCAAACCGCCCTCCAGTGTTTCGTCCCAGCCGATCATCCGGCGCCCGTGTTCATTTAAAAATTTCTCCGCGTGGCAAATAATAAAACTCTGCAAATATTCCTCCTTCGTGTGCCTGTCGTCACCTTTGATACCCAATGCTTTGATACGGGCCTGACATTTCGGGCATTTTTCCCATCTCACCTTGGGGCACTCGTCTCCTCCTACGTGAATGTACTCGGAAGGAAAAATCTCCATAATTTCTGTCAATACGTCATCGATAAAAGTCAACACGCTGTCGTTCCCTGCACAAAGCACTTCTTCGGACACTCCCCACATTCTCCACACTTCGTACGGACCTCCGGTACACCCCAAATACGGATACGCGGCCAATGCCGCCTGCATATGTCCCGGCAAATCGACCTCGGGGATCACGGTAATATAGCGTTCGGCGGCATAGTCCACTATTTCCCGTGCTTGCTCCTGCGTGTAAAAACCGCCATACGGCTTACCGTCATATTTACCGCTATTATGCCCGATCACCGTTTCCGTGCGACGGGAACTTACTGTTGTCAACTCAGGATATTTCTTTATCTCGATGCGCCATCCCTGGTCGTCGGTAATATGCCAATGTAATCGGTTCATGTTATGCAAAACCATCATATCGATAAACTTCTTCACCTCGTCTACCGTGAAAAAATGGCGGCACACATCGAGATGTACCCCCCGGTAACCGAAACGCGGCTCGTCTTCTATCCCGACAGCGGTTAATACGGGAACACTGTTCGCCTTTACAGGGATAGCCTTGCGCAACGTTTGTATGCCATAGAATACGCCTGCCTCACTTGCCCCGGCAATCACTACTCCGCTGGCAGACACATTCACACGGTACCCTTCCGGATTTTTAATACTCGAATCTAATTGTAACGTTACATTTTTCTTCCCGCGCGAACCGGTTTCCACCCGGTAATCCCGTCCGGTAGCCGCTTTCAGGTAATCCGCCAGAAACAAAGCGTTGTGGCGCATTGCCACGTTCTCTCCCGGGTAAACAATACACACGCCATCATCCAACACGAATTCCCCGCCTGAAAAATTCTCCCGGATTTCCAGCGGGGCAGGAATAATTTCGTAACACGACTCACTCTTTTTCTCTGAACACGCTAAAAACCAGCCGGCTAAAGCAATCACGCTGACTGTTCTAAATAAATTTTTCATAATAACCATTTCATAACTACAAAAATAACACATGCAAATAAAATAGCAAACACGTGCCCGAAGTAATAGGAGAATAATATAAAACGCCATCTCTTTTTTTACCGGTGTTTCGCTTTTAACAAGACCGGATTCGGTTCGGCTGTCGTTCCTGAGTCGTAGGCTTCCTGGGCGTTTCCAGTTCATTGAATAATTTCCCGGTTTGTTGCAGGAGATTTTTTTAATTTTTTCTACCTTTACTGCAATTTTGGTGATGTAATAGATTTCATCCGTTACATAAAAGGGAATCCGGTGAGAATCCGGAATAGTGCCCGCTACTGTGAATCCCGTAATTGATAAGTTTCTTATGCCACTGTCCAATGGAGGATGGGAAGGTCGCTTTTCAGGGATAAGTCAGGAAACCTGCCGGAATTATACAGAAAATAAGCATTCCCGGGGTCAGAAATGTGATCGTTAAATGTCTAATTTTCTATCGATTAATGAAAAAGTGGTGTGCGCTGACAAGCGTTTTGTTGTTTGTCATTGGTCAGGTATGGTCGCAAACGACTATCAGCGGTAAAGTGGTGAGTGTTGAATCCGGGAATCCGGTAGATGGTGCCAATATCCGGGTAGACCATAGTCTTGCGGGTTGTTCGACCAATGCTAAAGGAGAGTTTGTCCTTCGGAATCTGCCCGAAGGAACCCATGAGTTGCGGGTGACTCATGTCAGTTATGCTCCCAGATCGGTTACGGTAAAGAGCGGGGAAAGCCAGGTCGTTGTGCAATTGGAAAACAGCTACATCAATATCGGTCAGGTTGTAGTCACCGGAACGGGAACACACCGGCGGATGAAAGACAGCCCGGTGCCGGTATCGGTTATTACGGCTCAGGATATCCGGGAAGCCAACCTCTCGACCATGGAAGAAGTATTGACTAAGATGAATGCTTCGTTTGCTTTTGTGACGAGCGGTATGGGGACAACCATGAGTTTGAACGGCCTGAATGACGATTATATACTGGTGTTGGAAAATGGGCGCCGGCTGGCCGGGGATGACCGGATTTCCCGTATCAATGTCGCTAACATCAAGCGGGTCGAGATTTTGAACGGTGCTGCCTCGGCGCTTTATGGAAGCGATGCGATAGGAGGGGTGATCAATATTATTACCGACGATGCGAAGAATGTGATGCAGGTTTCCAGTGATACCCGTTATGGGAGTAAGGGGCGTTTCTCGGAGGCTGTGAATGCAGATTTTAACCGGGGTAAATTCGGTTCGTATACCTCCTATCAACGCTTGCAGGCCGACGGATGGCAATTGAATGCTTTGGAGGCTGCTTATGCGACGGATAAAGAGACAAAACGGAAATATCGTAATCCGGAAAAAGACAAGGCAACGGATAAGGAAGCTTCGACAGCCTTTTATTCCAATACAGTGAATCAACGTTTTACCTATGCGGTGAACGATCGTCTCACCCTGGGGATAAGGGGTACGTATTATAATTGGGAGAACGATCGGCCGGCATCGGTGTATAAATACAATATGGAGCATGAAACGTATACTTATGGCGCAGGAGCTAAATATATGATCAATAAATCTGCTTATATCGATGCCGATTTTTATTCCGATAATTTCACTTCGCGTTACGACTCGGTCAGTAAGCCCGGAGAAGCTTCCCGGGGGAAAGATACCCGGAAAAAAGTACATTATTACAATGGTTCGTTAAAAGGTATTTTTAAACTCGGACAGGCACAAAAATTTTCTGTGGGTATGGAGTATGTGAAAGAGACTTTGATGAGTGCTACCGATGATCTGGATGGGGAAAATATGTATACGATGGCTCTTTTCCTGCAGGATGAAATCCGGTTGTGGAAGAATTTTCAGGCTGTGGTCGGGTTGCGGTATATCTATAACGAATTTTTTAAAAACTATGCTACTCCCAATGTTGTCTTGAGTTATAAGTGGGGCGACCTGAATTTCCGGGCATCTTATGCTTCCGGTTTCCGGACTCCTACCTTATCCCAGTTGTATGCCACGGATGTGGCGAAAACGACGGATATGGTGACGATTCCTAATTTTAACCTGAAATCCGAGAAAAGTGATTATTTTATGCTGAATGCAGAATACGTACACAATAGAATTTCGTTTTCTGTATCCGGATATATCAATAAAATCCGGGATATGATCAACTACCGGGGAATCGATCCGGCTATAGCCGAACAGTTGGGGTATGGTAAACACGATGAGGCCCAACAGCGGGATAATATAAGCCGGGCTGAGGTAAAAGGGGTAAAAGCAGTATTGAATGTATATGCCGGAGCCGGTTTTTCGGTGGGGGGAAGTTATCATTTTATGGATACCGAAGATAAGACAACTCAGGAACCGATCGATAAAAGTGTGAAAAATGTCTGGACGGCCAATGCCCGCTGGGGACACCGCTGGGGATTATATCATCTGAATGTCAACCTTAACGGTCGCATCCAGGAAGGGCGCTACTCTAAGACCTATTATTACGATCCTGCTCCCGGTTTTTCACAATGGGATCTGAATACCCGGCATTCTTTTAACTTGAAATCGGTGGTATTGGAACCGGGGTTCGGGGTGGAAAATCTTTTCGACAAAGTCGACGACCGCCCCTGGAATAGTAATTACTCGACTTTGAATCCCGGTCGTTCGTTTTATGTCAGTTTGTCTGTAAGATTTAATTGATGCGACTATATTGTTTTTGAATTTTATATGGAACATATCCTCTTGCTTTTAGCAATATTGGCACTGGTAAAGTCGGTGTGGGTGATGAGTTTGTGGCCCGGGAAACGGTGTGTTTTAGTATTTGGTTGCATATGTGTGGTTTTTATCGTTTCAGTCCATGATTGTGTCATAGAACTGGGAAAGCCTGTCTTTGACCGGTGGATTTCTGATTATGATTCTTTACTGGATCTTTCCCTGTGGGCTATGGCGGATCTTTTATTGACTGCTTTTCAATGCCGGGTTGCTATGCAATACCGGTTCGGCGGTTCTCTGAAGTTTTGGGAAAAAATGCTATTGTATTGTCCACCGGTAATTATTTTCCCTGTCTTATTTTATCTTCATTTCTCTTTTTTTTATTGGTTTCCTGGCCTGAGTTTCGGACAAGGGACAGGTCTGTTCGGTGTTTGTATTTTGGGTATAGTGAGCCGGGGAACCTGGGGAGTAAAGAAGTTGTTGCCTGAGGTGGAGCTGCGTTTGGAATTGACCGTTCTTTTGGCTTTATTTCTTTTGGCAGGGATTGTGGTGTGTACGGTCTTGCATCCTTCGATACAAGTGGTTCCTGCCATCCGGACGGCGGATTGGAGGCAGACGCTTGAAGTTGCCGGAGTAATGTTATTTTTGATTTTCGGAGGTTTTAT
>OJSM01001720.1_pt1 | contig 13935 bp, 7 predicted proteins | sample 1599431 | NCBI WGS metagenome assembly OJSM01 (sample SAMN04168659, study PRJEB22393) | human gut metagenome | biome: human gut microbiome; feature: stool | host: Homo sapiens | collected 2014-05-12 | reverse complement strand
GCCGCGCAGGTCGATGATGTGCTTGCCGCCCTGGATCACCCGCTGTTGCAGGTCGGCCCAGTCGCCCTCGGGCATTTCTTTGCCGATCAGCTCCGAAAGGGGCCGTCCGGCGACGAGCGTCGTCGAGGCGAAGACCGCCATCTGCTCGCCGTGGCCGCCGTAGGTGCGGCAGTTGCGGATTTCGTCGGGCGAGATTTTGAAATATTTGGCCAGTTCCGAACGCAGGCGCGTGGAGTCCAGCGCCGCGAGGGTCGAGACCTGCGAAGGCTTCAGCCCCGCATAGATCAGCGTGATCAGTCCCGTGATGTCGGCCGGATTGAAGACCACCACGACGTGCTTCACGTCCGGACAATAGGACTTGATGTCCTTGCCGAACTGTTCGGCGATCTGGGCGTTGCCTTTCAGCAGATCCTCGCGCGTCATGCCCGCCTTGCGGGCCGCGCCGCCCGACGACACGACGTAAGCCGCATCGGTCAGCGCCTCGCGGATGTCGGTCGTCCACGTGATGTTCGCCCCCTCGAAGGCGCAGTGGTAAAGCTCCTCGGCCACGCCCTCCAGCGCCGGTCCATACGGATCGTAGAGGCAAATGTTCGGCGTCAGGCGCATCATCAGCGCCGTCTGCGCCATGTTCGAGCCGATCATGCCGGCCGCACCCACGATGGTGAGTTTCTCGTTCGTTACAAAGTCCATAGTGTTGTTATTTTATTGAAACCACAAATTCGTCCCCTAAAACCCGCCTCCCGAGCGGACCGGCTACTCGATCTCCCGGCGGTTCATCAGCGCGTGGGTGATCGTCAGTTCGTCAACATACTCCAGTTCGTCGCCGAAACCGATACCGCGCGCGATCGACGTAACTTTCAGCCCCGGGAACTGCCGCAGGCGGTTCATCAGGTAGAAAAGCGTCGTCTCCCCTTCGACCGAAGTCGAGATGGCGAGGATCACCTCCTTCACCCCGCCGCGGGCGATCCGTTCGCACAGCAGGTCGATCTTCAGGTCCGAGGGTGAGATGCCCTGCATGGGCGAGATGACGCCGCCCAGCACGTGGTACATCCCCCGGTACTGGCGCGTATTCTCGACCGACAGCACGTCGGCCACCTGCTCCACGACGCAGATCGTCGCATGGTCCCGTTCCCGGTCGGCGCAGATCGGACACACCTCCTCGTCGGAGAGGTTGTTGCACTGCGTGCAATATTTGACCTCGTTGCGGAAACGGTCGATGCTTTCCGTCATTTCGGCGACCGATTCGCGCTCCATCCGAAGGATGTGGATGGCCAGGCGCAGTGCCGTACGGCGCCCTATGCCCGGGAGTTTCGACAGCTCGCCGACAACGTCCTGTAAAAGCCTCGACATTCAGATGATTTCGATTTTGCGTCCTTCGACCCAACCCTTCTTGCCGTCGGCGATTACGACCTCGCACCACCCGTCGAGGCGGTCGGTGATCGTCACGACCGTACCCTCGTGCAGCACGAAGAGGTCGGTCGACGACTTGTCGGGCGAACTCTTCACCGCCGTGGAGGCGGTCATCACCACGGCCGAGGTGTCGTCGAGCATCTCACGGCGTTCCCCCACGGCGAACCACGTGGTCAGCATGAACAGCAGCGCCGCGACGACCGTGCCGTAGAAACCCGCCTTGCGCAGCGAAATGCGCTGTGCCAGCAGGTAGACCAGAAACAACCCCAGCATACAGGCCAGCAATGCGAGCGAAAGCAGGCTCCACGCCGTGCATCCCATCATGTGGCGGATGTCGCGCATCCACGTGACGAAGAAGAACTCGGGGATATCCTCGATGTTGTCTTTGGTGCGGGCCTCGGCGACGCTGAGGTTGTAACGGATGTCGTCGTTGCCCGGCGCAAGGCGCAACGCCCGGTTGTAATAGAGGATGGCCTTGCCGATACGGTCGTCCTTGAAATAGGCATTGCCCAGGTTATAATAGAGTTTCATGGAGCTCACCCCGCGCGAAAGCAACTCTTCGTAGGTATCGGCGGCCGCATGGAAATCGCCGTTGATATAGGCCGTATTGGCTTTGTTCCACAACTGCTCCGCAGTCTGCTCCCCGGGGGCCTGCGCCTCGGCAGGGGCTTCCCGGGAAACCCGTTGCAAGCTGTCGGCAGGCTCCTGCGCAAAGGATACCGCGGCCAGGGCCAGCGACAACAGAAAACACAAGATCATTCGTTTCATGGCGTTCTTATCTTTTTATCACCGCTTCGATCCGGGAAATGATGTCCACGCCCTCGGCGTACACCTCGCTCATCTGTGCCGATGCAGCAGGCGAATACTGCGCCTCGTCGCACTTGGTGATGATGGACGTGAAGCGCTGCGATTCCTCGACCGACACGCCGCGCTTGTGCAGTTCCTCGCGGACGTTCTCCTTGGTGAGGTTGGCCACCGGGATGTTGAACTTGTCACCCATGTACCCCCACAGAGCCCGGAGCATCTCCTCGTAGAAGGCATGGCGGTTTTGCTCCTCCATATAGCGTTTAGCGACCCGGAAACGCTGCACGGCGACCTTGTTGGCACGCTTTCCGCGCACCAGCGCGGCGTTCTGCGACTCGCGGATCTGCTTGCGCAGCGCCACGTAGACCGCCGTGAAGAAGGCCAGGATTCCGAAGAGCAGCACCCAGTAGACCGCACCGAAAAGGAACGGCTCGCGCACTGGGCGCAACTGCGCGTTGCCCAGCTTGATGAAACGGATGTCCTGGCCGAGCATCTTGACCTCCTCCTTGGACATGCCGCGTCCCTGCACGACATAGGCGTCGCCCCCGCCGCCCTTGGCATCGGGCGTGATCTCCAGTTCGAGCGGACGCGAGCGCAGCGTCATGTACTGCATGCGCGCCGGATCGAAATAGCTGAATTCGACGGGCTCGACTTCGTACGTGCCTTCGGCGCGTGCGATAAAGGGGTATTCGAACTGGCGGTAGCCGGAAATCCCGGCCGCCGAGGCGTTGATCGACTCGGTCGTCTTGACGTTATACTGCTCGAACGAGGCGGGCAGCGTCAGCTTGGGTGCCTGCACGAACGTGAGGTTGCCCGTACCGGAGATCTTCACCGTATAGGTCGCCGCAGAATTGGCTGCCAGCCGGTCAGGCGGCAGCACCGCATCCATCGCAAAACTGCCTACGGCGCCGCTGAAGCTGGCAGGAGCGCCCGCCGGCAGCGGTTTGACCGTGACGTTTATCCGCGGGCTCTGCACCTTGCGGGGTACGTTCACGAAATCGTGCCCGCCCCCGAAGAAGGGATCGAGGCTGCGCCGGCTCTGGATGACGACCTGCGCCACGGCGGTGATCTCGGCAGGCTCGATGACGAGCGTACCGGCCTGCTGCGGATAGAGCAGGTACTCCTTGGCAACGAGCGTCTCGTAGACTTTTCCGTTGAAGGTTTCGCGTTCGCGGCGGGCGTTCTCCGTATTGAGTTCCTGCGCCCAGAAGCCGTTGAACGAAGGGAATTTCACATCGTTATACCCCACTATAGGAACCCGCTCGTAGAGTTTGAAGGTCACGCGCAGCGGCTCGCCTTTGAAAACCGAAGTCCGCGACACGATGGCCCGCAACAGGATGTCGTCCTTGGCGACCCGGCTCTGCGCCGCACTCTCGGAGGAGGCTTCCTCGCGGCGCTGCGGCTGCCCGCCGGCGGCGGAACCGCCGCCTCCCGGCGCCTTGCCCTCATCCACCACCTCGATCGCCAGCGGCTTGGTACGGTAGGTAGTCCCCTCGACCGTCACCTCGGCCGCACCGACGGTGACGTTCCCAGCGCCCTGCGGCACGAGCACATAGGTGATCGTGTAATTGACCACGCGCGTCATCGAATTGTTCACGATCTGGATCGACTGTCCCTGCGCTTCGGCCGGGCCGGCGATCACGTCGAACCCTTCGAACGAAGGAGCTTTGAACGAGCCCGGCTCGGGCTGCGCGTTCAGTGCGAACTCCACGCGGAACGGCTCGCCGACAGCGACCGTCAGCGGAGAATTAGCCTCAAAAGTGACCTTCTCGGCAGCCGATGCCGAGAAGATCGCCAGCACGAAGAGTGCCGTCAGGGATATTTTCGCAATGAAATCTCTCATTGAGCCTTACAATAAAATCTTTCTTCAGATTTTACAACGTAAACTTTTGCCCGTTAGTATATCCGCGGGCCGGTTTTTAATGCTTGAAATCGGCAAAAAAATCGTTGCCTTTGTCATCGACGATGATGAACGCCGGGAAATCCTCGACGTAGATCTTGCGGACGGCCTCCATACCCAGCTCGGGGAAGTCCACGACCTCGACCGATTTGATGGAGTTCTTGGCCAGGATCGCCGCCGGGCCGCCGATCGAACCGAGGTAGAAACCGCCGTACTTCTTGCAGGCGTCGGTCACCTGCTGCGTGCGGTTGCCCTTTGCCACCATCACCAGCGAACCGCCCAGCGACTGGAACAGGTCGACGTAGGGATCCATGCGCCCGGCCGTCGTGGGGCCGAACGAACCCGAAGCCATGCCCTGCGGCGTCTTGGCCGGACCGGCGTAGTAAACCGGATGCTTCTTGAAGTATTCGGGCATCGGCTTGCCCTCGTCGAGCATCTGCTTGATGCGGGCGTGGGCGATGTCGCGGGCGACGATCAGCGTGCCGCGCAGATTCAGGCGCGTCTTGATCGGGTATTTCGTGAGAATCGCACGCACCTTGTCCATGCCCTCGTCGAGGTCGATGTCCACGGCCGGGGACATCGAGGGAGCCTCGGTCGGCAGGAAGCGCGCGGGATTCTTCTCCAGCTCTTCGAGGAAGATGCCCTCGGGCGTGATCTTGGCCTTGATGTTGCGGTCGGCCGAGCAGCTCACGCCAATGGCCACGGGGCACGAAGCGGCATGACGCGGCGCACGGATCACGCGCACGTCGTGCACGAGGTACTTGCCGCCGAACTGAGCGCCCACGCCGCTCTCCTGGCAGATTTTGAGCACCTTCTCCTCCCATTCCAGATCGCGGAAGCAGCGGCCGCCCTCGTTGCCCGAAGTGGGCAGCTCGTCGAGGTAGCCGGCCGAAGCCTTCTTCACGGTCGAGAGGCACATTTCGGCCGACGTTCCGCCGATGCAGATCGCCAGATGGTAGGGCGGGCAGGCCGAAGTGCCCAGATCCTTGATGTGGGTACGGATGAACTCGGTGAGCGTCTTCTCGTTGAGCAGCGCCTTGGTCTGCTGGTAGAGGAAGGTCTTGTTGGCCGAACCGCCGCCCTTGGTAATGAAGAGGAATTCGTACTCCATGCCGGGGTGGCCGCCGTAAATGTCGATCTGCGCCGGGAGGTTCGTACCGGAATTCTTCTCCTCGGTCATCGTGAAAGGCACGACCTGCGAATAGCGCAGGTTGCGGTCTTTGTAGGTCTCGTACACGCCTTTGGCAATGTATTTCGCATCGTCGGCGCCCGTATAGACGTCCTCGCCCTTGTGGCCGATGCAGATGGCCGTGCCGGTGTCCTGGCACGTGGGGAGTTCGCCCTCGGCCGCAACGACCTGGTTGAGCAGCATGGTGTAAGCCACGAACTTGTCGTTGTCGGTGGCCTCGGGATCGTCGAGGATGTTGCGCAACTTCTGCAGGTGGGCGGCACGCAGGTAGAACGACACGTCGCTGTAAGCGGCTTTGGACAAGAGTTCGAGGCCAGCGGGGTCGACCTTGAGGATCTTGCGGCCGTCGCATTCGACGACTTTCACGTAATCCTTCGTCAACAGACGGTACTGGGTTTTGTCTTCCCCGACGGGGAACGGCTCCTGATAAATGAAATCAGCCATAATCGTGATATGTTTTGTGTTTGTTAATGTCCGTTTGTCCCGTGCCCGGCATGCCGCGCGGCGCTTTTCCGCAGGCAGCCCCTGCAGCCGGGAGGCATCCTGCGCCGCCCTGCCGCCCGCAATCAACCGCATGCAGGCCGCACCGGGCATACCCTGCCCGCACACCGGGGCTTAAGGCCATGCAAAAATACAAAAAACTATCCGGATTGCACAACAATTTCCCGCCGGCTGTTATTATTTTCACAAAAAGAGAATAAAATAGCCGGATCGGACGCAATTAATTAGAATTTTTATTAAATTTGTGCGGTTTTTCGAGACAAACAATTCACTGCATAAATTAAATTACTATGGTATCCTACAAAGATTTGGGTCTTGTGAACACCCGTGAGATGTTCGCAAAGGCCATCAAGGGCGGTTATGCCATCCCGGCATTCAACTTCAACAACATGGAGCAGATGCAGGCCATCATCTCGGCTTGCGTGGAGGCTTCGTCGCCGGTCATCCTCCAGGTTTCGTCGGGCGCACGCAAATACGCCAACCAGACGCTGCTGCGCTACATGGCACAGGGCGCCGTCGAGTATGCCAAGGAGCTGGGCAAAAACATTCCCATCTGCCTGCACCTCGACCACGGCAACTCGTTCGAACTGTGTAAGAGCTGCATCGACATGGGCTTTTCGTCGGTGATGATCGACGGTTCGCACCTGCCCTACGACGAAAACGTAGCCCTCACCAAGCAGGTCGTAGACTACGCACACCAGTTCGACGTAACGGTCGAGGGTGAGCTGGGCGTGCTGGCCGGCGTCGAGGACGAGGTTTCGGCCGAGCACCACACCTATACCGACCCCGCCGACGTGATCGACTTCGTATCGAAGACCGGCGTAGACTCGCTGGCCATCTCGATCGGCACGTCGCACGGCGCCAACAAGTTCAAGCCCGAGCAGTGCACCCGCAACGCCGAGGGTATCCTCGTTCCGCCCGAACTGCGTTTCGACATCCTGGCCGAGATCGAGAAGAAGCTCCCCGGCTTCCCCATCGTGCTGCACGGAGCGTCGTCCGTACCGCAGGAGTACGTGAAGATCATCAACACGCACGGCGGTGCGCTCAAGGATGCCGTAGGTATTCCCGAAGAGCAGCTTCGCCGCGCCGCCAAGAGCGCAGTCTGCAAGATCAACATCGACTCGGACGGCCGTCTGGCCATGACCGCAGCCATCCGCAAGATCTTCGTAGACCAGCCCGCAGAGTTCGACCCCCGCAAATACCTGGGCCCGGCCCGCGACGAGCTGAAGAAGCTCTACATGCACAAATGCGAAAGCGTCCTGGGTTCGGCCGGACAGGCTTAATCCGGAGTTCCCGACAGAAAAATCCCGGGCCATCGCGGCTCGGGATTTTCTTTTATACCCGCAAGCCCGGTGCCCCCGGATCGGCACAGCCCGACAGACCAGCACAGCCGCCGTCCCGCAGATCGGCATAGCCCAGCACCTCGCAGTTCGGCACATCCGGCACCCCCGGATCGGCACTGCCGCCCCCGCAGACCGGCAAGGCCGGCACCCCGCAATATACCCCGCCGCCGCGCCAGGCTCCGCCCAGGGCCACCGGCCGGGCCGGAAGGCCGCCTACACGCTGAACCGTTCGGCCTGCTGCCGGGTATTACGCCCCAGCACATCCGACAAAGCCGCCCCGGTCAGGCACGCCTCGATCCATGCCGTAAAATCGAAGTATTTGAGTAACGGCCGCTCGTATTTATCGGCCGCAACTGCCTGCACCGTACCGTACAGCCGTTCCCACAGGCGGCCCCTCTCCCGCCGGCTCCCGGGCAGCGGAAAGAGGCGTACAAACCTGAAAACAAGTTTTTCGACCGAGCTGTTTCCGATAGCGGTACTGCGGCGTATGGATTTGATTTCGTTTTCGGCGAAATCGAACCGCCCGCATTCGGCCTGCAGGAGCAAATTCACCAGCCGCGCAATACGGAAAGCCGGGAAATTATAGAACACGAGCCCGGTCGCCTGGATCCGGGTCATGGCCTTGCGGGCTTCGCCACCCCGGTCGCACACCAGATGCAGCACGACCAGATTGAGTTGCAACAACAGTTGGACATCGAGTTTTTGCTGCGACAGTTTGCGGAACAGGGTCTCCTCATGTTGCTTATAAAGTTCCTGCGCATCGGCGAAAGCCCCGCAATTGATGAGCCGGAACGAATCGTACAGATAGATAAAGGCCAGCACTTTGCGGACAAACTCCTGGGGGTAGTCGCTTTCCGTAAGCCGGTGCAGCTTGGCGATAAAAAAGGGCATCTCATCGTAAAGCCCCGCCGAAAGCAGGCTGTCCAATACCCCCAGCACGGCATCGAGGTAGTGCAACGGAGGGTTGAGCATCCGGCCCGGATTGTGGTCGAACAATTCGAGCAGTTGCTGATAGATGCGGATGGCAGCCTTGTAATTGCCCGACTGCAGGAAATAGGTCGACTGGAACAGCTGGTGGAGTTTATCCACCTCGAACCCGTTGTACGTGTTATTGGCGATCAGGTGCAGCTCGCTCAGCACCAGATCGTTCAGGCTCTGGCACTCCTGTTCGGAACGCACCTTGCTGCGGTAAAGCGCCCGGTACTTGAGGATATCGTAAAGCTGCATGTGCTGGTTGGCGCTGCGCAGATGCTTGAACGTCTCGTTCACTTTCATCTGTTTTTCGACCAGCTGCTTTTCGCTCATCCCCTGATAATCCCCGGCACTCAGGTAACGCAATTCCGTCTGCCGGATCAGCATGAGCAAAGCCGTCATCTCATACTGCCCGGCCAGTTTTTTCGCCCGGCTCAGCTCTTCGGTCGCGGCCTGCAGCAAGCCGCAGCGGAAAAGGATCTCCGCCTCGGCCATGCGGTTGGAAATGCGGGCCTGGATGTCATACCGGCTCCGTAAATGCAGCAGGCAGTCGACAACTACCTTATACAGGTGCTTGACGGCAATGTCGAAGCTGCTCTCCCCGGCATCGACGCCAAAACGCCGGGTAACCTCCTCGACCGAAGAGCACTCCTCCATCAGGGCGAACAAAGTCAGATAGACCTTATCGCCCTCCTGCAGGTTGCTGTAAAGTTTGAAATAGCGTTTTTCCGCCTTCGTCATCGAATGGATAAGTACAAGCAGCGAAATAGCTTTGTTCATGGCCTTGCGGGTTAGTTACACAAAGATAGGAATTATTTGCCGGAGATGAAATCCCGGAAATTCCTGATGGAAGATCCGGGTTATAAAGGAATATTCCCGGACAATTTCGCACACATCCGGATAATCCCAAATTAGGTCATTTCACAGCCAAATACACGCAAAACCGGTATTGTCGCTCTATCGGGCAACTTCCCGAGGTATTTTTTACAGCCACAGGCCCTTATAAACATTAAGTTCGGATAAAATCATTTGAAAACAACCGGATAAAACATATAATAACACCCATAGTAATATAGCCACATCTATAATATTCAATATTTTAAATCCAACAATGCAATACATATTATTTTTAATAAATCACTTTGGGTTTATCCTAATTAAAGTAAAAATACACCTCATTATTAGAACTTTTAAACTTATATTTGTATAACAAACGGCCGGACAAATACGCCAAACGATCCGCAAACAAGGCGACGAACCTATATATTCAATAATTTAATTAACCCAAAATACGCATAACCATGTAACCCAATGCCGGGGCAAAGCCCTCCCACCACCAGTTTAACCAACCAAACCTGTAAAACTATGACCCTAATTCTACGAAAAAACATGCTGCGCACCTGTTGTCTGGCCGCGCTGCTCGGTACGCTGCCGGCCGTCATGCATGCAGCCGGTACCCCAGATTACGACACCTTGCAACAAAACGACACCCGCCGGATCTCCGGCCGGGTAACCGACGACACAGGCAAGCCCCTGATGGGCGTAACGGTCGTTGAGAAAGGTACGACCAACGGCGTCAGCACCACTGCCGACGGCAGCTATACGCTGCGTCTGCAAAATGCGGAAAATGCCGTCCTCGAATTCTCATTCATCGGCTACCGGAACACGGAACTTCCGGCAGGAACGAAAACAACGCTCGATGTGCAACTCACCGAGTCAGTCACGACGATGGACAACGTAGTGGTGATCGGGTACGGTACCACCACGAAAAAAGAGCTGACCGGCTCGGTCTCCTCCCTCAAGAGCGATGATTTCAAACAAGGGAACATCACCAATCCGCTGCAACTGCTCCAGGGACAGGTTGCAGGCCTGAATATCGTACGCGCCGACGGCGGAGACCCCAACGGCGACTTCGAAATCCAGTTGCGGGGCATGACCACAATGGCCGGCGGCGCTTCGTTGGCCCCCAGACGGTGGCTGTTGCTGGCACTCATGATGGAGGCGCGCAGCAGGTTCTGGTTCTTATAGACCATCATCAATACGTTGACGAGGAAAGTCAGGAATAACATATTCCCTTTCGGATTCTTTCCCGGAGCAAACAGGTTGATACCTGTGTCGGTACAAAGAGACCAGTTGTTATGCTTGCCGGAACCATTGACCCCGTTATAAGGTTTTTCGTGTAGAAGTACGTTGAAGTGATGTTTGCGGGCGATTCGTTTCATCAAATCCATGACGAGCTGGTTGTGGTCGTTCGCCAGATTACAATTTTCGAAGATAGGAGCCAACTCGAATTGGTTGGGAGCTACTTCGTTGTGACGGGTTTTGGCGGGAATCCCCAGTTTATGGCATTCAATTTCGAGTTCCTTCATAAAGGCAGTGACACGTGGAGGAATAGAACCGAAGTAATGGTCTTCCAGCTGTTGGTCTTTGGCGGAAGAATGTCCCATCAGTGTCCGTCCTGTCAGGCAAAGATCGGGGCGTGCATTATATAAGGAAGAGTCCACAAGGAAATATTCCTGTTCCCATCCCAGATTCGTATATACACGTGTAATATTCTTGTCGAATAACTGGCAGACTTCCGTTGCAGCTTTATCTACAGCGGCTAGTGCTTTCAGTAGCGGAGTCTTGTAGTCCAGCGCCTCTCCTGTATAAGAGATGAAGATGGTCGGGATACAGAGAGTCGTATCTACTACGAACGCAGGTGAAGAAACATCCCATGCTGTGTAACCGCGTGCCTCGAAAGTATTGCGGATACCACCGTTAGGGAAAGAGGAAGCATCGGGTTCTTGTTGGATCAGCAATTTTCCCGAAAAACGTTCAATTACTCCACCGTCTTCTCCGAATTCGATAAAGCCGTCATGCTTTTCGGCTGTTCCGTCCGTCAAAGGTTGGAACCAGTGCGTGTAATGTGTGACGTTGAGTGACTTTGCCCAGCTTTTCATGCCGTTGGCAACGAGGTCTGCCACTTCGCGGCTGATAGGTGTACCTTTTTCGATGGCATCGATGACAGCTTTATAGGCTTCTTTGGGAAGATACTCCTGCATCTTTTTGCGATCGAACACATGGCTGCCATAATAATCAGAGAGTTTGTTGGAAGGGGCAGTCACTTCCAAAGGTTTCCGGTTGGAAAGTTCTTGTAATGCAAAAAATCTCATTTTAGACATAAATGGTCTTCTTTTTATCGGTTGATGGTGCAAAAATATATGTTTTTTCTGAAAGTACCCCTATTTTAAAGGGGGTATTTTTGAAAATAGATGTGTTTTTGGACGTATACCCCCTTCTTAGGATTGTACTCCTTTAGTTTGATTCGTCCGGTGATGATTCGTAGTCTTTAAGGTTATTCTGTGCAGGGAATTTGAAATTGCAGTGCAGAAAACTATAATAGTTTTATGCACCCGAGTAGTGGTCCCCTTACATGGTGACCAATGTCACATTGTAACGTGACATTAGTCTGCTTATAACGTGACATTAGTCATTATGCAAGATGACCATCTATATCTGAAAGGATGGAAACCACTAAAGATACGAAATTAATCAGTAAAAAGCAAGAGGGAGTATAGAAAATATGAGTTGTTCGGACACAAATCTGTTTATTTCCGTACAGTTATGTATTTATGCCATGTGAAGGTTTTCTTTTGATAACTCTTTTTAGTGTCTAACTCTTCTTGCTTTTCGATATTCTTTTTTATATTTGTCTCCGTTAATGAAGGAGATACGACGATTGAGATATAAAATATTGATAGTATGCATATTGGGGTTGTTCTTTTTTACTTCAAAAGGAACGGCTCACGATTATGTAATGAATCCGTATACGCGTCAGGAGATTTCCGCCGATTCCATCATAGAGCGTGTCATGACCTTTGCCCCTTTGTATGAAACGATCGTCAGTGATTATCGTGCCAGCCTATATATAAAAGGTAAGATGGATATCCAGAAAAAGAATTTTATTCTTCGCTATGTGCCCTCTATGTTCCGTCTGCAGAAAGGTGTACGCGAATATTTGCTCGAAACTTACAGTGATCTTCATTATACGGCTCCTAATATTTACGATCAAAAAGTAAAAGCTTATCAAGGTACTGTGCGGGGAAACAGAGGACTGCCGGGTTTGCTTGAATATTTCAGTGTCAATATCTATTCGTCTTCGCTGCTGAATGATGAACGGTTACTGTCGCCGCTTGCCAAGAACGGACAGAAATATTATAAATATCAGATAGATAGTGTGATGGGAGATCCCAATAATCTCGATTACCGGATACGCTTTATCCCTCGGACAAAAAGCGATCAGTTGGTCGGCGGCTATATGATTGTCAGCAGTAATGTCTGGAGTGTCCGGGAAATACGTTTTTCGGGACGGTCGGAGCTGATAACATTTACATGTTGGATTAAGATGGGAGAGGTGGGTAAGAAAGATGAATTTTTGCCGGTCCGTTACAATGTGGAGGCACTTTTCAAGTTTCTCGGAAATAGGGTAGATGGCAATTATACCGCTTCTTTGAATTATAAATCGATTGAACTGAAAGAAAAGAAAGTACGCAAGAAAGAAAAGAAAAAGTATAACTTGTCGGAATCATTCTCCTTGCAGTGTGATACGAATGCTTACAAGACGGATGCTTCGACCTTTGCTGTCATGCGTCCTATTCCATTGAGTGAGAGTGAGAAGAAACTCTACCGTGATTACCTGCTCAGGCGTGACACGGCGACAACGCATAAGCCATCCAAAAGTCAGGCTTTCTGGGGAACGGTGGGTGACTTGATGGTAGAGGACTATAAATTCAACCTGGCTAATATCGGAAGTGTACGTTTTTCTCCATTCATTAATCCTCTATTGTTCAGTTATAGTGGAAGCAATGGCTTGTCATATCGGCAGGATTTTCGTTATAACCGTCTTTTTAGGGGAGATAAACTGCTCCGTATTGTTCCTAAACTCGGATATAATTTCACACGCAAGGAGTTTTATTGGTCATTGAACGCAGATTTTGAGTATTGGCCGCAGAAACGGGGATTTGTCCGCTTGAATGTGGGGAATGGTAACCGAATTTATAGCAGTAAGGTGCTGGATGAACTGAAAGCCATGCCGGACAGTATATTCAATTTCAACTTGATTCATCTTGATTATTTCAAGGACTTGTATTTCAATTTCCGCCATACAGTCGAGGTTGTCAATGGATTGGATGTCAGTGTCGGTTTCTCTGCCCATAAGAGAACTGCCGTAGAACCTTCACGTTTTGTGATAACCGGTGATTATCCGATGCCTCCTCCGGAGTTTATGGACAAATTCAAGAATACTTATATAAGTTTCGCCCCTCGTGTCCGGGTGGAATGGACACCGGGACTCTATTATTATATGAACGGGAAGCGGAAGATAAATCTGCGTTCATTGTATCCTACTTTATCGGTTGATTATGAACGGGGAATCAAAGGCGTATTCAAGAGTACGGGCGAATACGAAAGAATAGAATTTGATCTCCAGCATCAAATCCGTTTGGGATTGATGCGTAATATTTATTATCGTTTCGGCTTCGGAGCGTTTACTAATCAGGATGAGTTATATTTTGTTGACTTTGCCAATTTTTCCCGTCACAATCTTCCCGTAGGTTGGAATGACGAAATCGGCGGAGTATTCCAAGTGCTTGACGGACGCTGGTACAACTCTTCCCGCCGGTATGTGCGCGGGCATTTTACTTACGAAGCCCCGTTCCTTATATTGAGACATCTGATGAAGTACACCCGTTATGTGCAAAATGAACGCATTTATGTCGGTGCGCTCACTATGCCGCACCTTCAGCCTTATCTGGAAGTAGGGTATGGCATTGGTA
>OJSM01001719.1_pt1 | contig 13936 bp, 10 predicted proteins | sample 1599431 | NCBI WGS metagenome assembly OJSM01 (sample SAMN04168659, study PRJEB22393) | human gut metagenome | biome: human gut microbiome; feature: stool | host: Homo sapiens | collected 2014-05-12 | reverse complement strand
TCACCGGTATGTGATCACAACCGTTGAGGTAGATGCGGTAATGTTCGGAAGAAATATCAAGCCAATAAGCTTTGTTTACAGTGGAATCATTACCTTTGGGTTCTCCATGTTTGTAAATATGGTGATGCATTTTAAGCTGAAAAAGATCAATATGGTAGAGTCACTGAAGAGCGTGGAATAAAATAATGAAATGATAAGACTGCCTGCATACAGGAATTTTACATATTTCCCTGTATGCAGGCAGTTTTGTAATGAATATCCTGAAAGACTGGGATGACCATGATCTGCCTGAAGCTAATTTTGTAAGTATTTCACAATTGAAATGTAAACGTTTTCCTATAAAATGTAACCATAGAATTCTTCCGGAGGAATTTTAAATATGGCAAATATAGATATTAAATTTATCGCGAAAAAAAGCGGGTGTTCGATCGCTACAGTTTCCCGTGTTATCAACCGTTCCAAACCAGTCAGCGAGAAGCTGCAGAAAAGAGTGGTAGATACCATCAGAAAGTACAATTATAATCCCAGCGTTCACGCACAGTATCTGGCTGGTAAGAAGTCAAAACTGTTCGGCTTTATAATGACAAACTACATTAATCAGTATCAGCTTCTGTTGTTTCGGTATCTGAATGAGTTTGCATGTAAGATGGGATATGGCTGTATTATCCGTTATTGCAATTCAGGATTTGAGGAAAAACTGGAAGCATTAAGAGAACTGGAGATCAGAGGAATCGAAGTCTGCTTTAGCCTTTTTCTGCTCTCACGGGAAGAGGAAGCGTATATAAAAGAACATTTTAGGATTAAAGTCTGTCATATGCAGTCACCGGAAATGCGTTTGAATATCATGGAAAAAAATGAAAGCTCTGTCTATGAGACCATATGCTATCTTGCCCAGCTTGGCCACAGAAGGATAGGGGGCATCTTTTGCATTGACGAAATGGACGACAGCTTCCTTATTGCAAGGAAACGGGGATTTTTAAGAGCTGTAAGGCAGATGCAGCTGGATCAAGAAGAATCCCTGATCGGTCAGATCCATGGAGACTATGAAAAAAGCAGTCTGATTTCTGTGATAGAGAAGATATTTGTACCTCAAAAGCTGCCAACGGCATTGTTTTGTTACAGCGATGAAGTTGCGATAGAGGTAATGTCCTGGATCATGAAGCATGGTTACAGAATTCCGGAGGACGTATCTGTAGTTTCGTTTGACGGTATTCCGTTTGCGGAACGCATAACGCCCTCACTGTCTACGATCAGTCAGCCGGTAGAATATCAGGCAAAAAGTATCATAAACGGCATGCTGTATCTACAGGATGGAGTCGAGAGACCATGTGATGAAAAGGAAAATGAATATCTGCTGCAGATCCGTGACAGTGTGGGAATTCCTGGTCATTATGAAAAATAGGAGGAAAAATATGAAAGCGAAAAAATTAATTGCCGCCGGTATTGCGGCATCAATGTCACTGCTGACTCTTGCAGGATGCGGAACAGCCGGAAATGCTGGCAATTCTGGAGGAGACACCGCTAAAGAAGATACCGTCAAGGAAGATACCGCTAAGCGAGGGCGAAGACTCTGATAGAAGCTGCAGAGCACAGCGTTGGAAGCAAAGAAGGAGCAGTATCTGCAAGAATGGAAATCCGAATGCTTCTGGAGGACTATGAATCCAGAAATATACGTCTTCAGGAAGTGATGGGTCTGATTGAAGGATTGGTAAATCAGATTCCAATGGCTGAAAAGCTGTTGGAAATCAAAGGTGTAGGAATCAAGACAGTGTCTGGATTTCTTGCAGAGGTAGGCGACATCAGACGCTTTAATGACCCGAAAGAACTGCAGAAACTTGCAGGTTTAGCACTGGTTGAAAATAGTTCTGGAAAACACAAGGGCAAGACAACAATAAGCAGACGAGGTCGAAAGAGACTTAGATACCTGCTCTTCGAGGTTGCAATGTCGCTTGTAGCGAAGAACCCAGAATTTAGGGAACTCCATAATTACTACACAACTAGAAGGCTAAATCCATTAAAGAAGATGCAGTCACTTATGGCAATAGCAGCGAAGCTGCTTCGTGTTTTTTATGCCATACTGACAAAAGGCGTGGGCTATGATCCCAAGAAGATGGTCAATGACATCAGGAGACCGGCGGCTTATGCGCAGGCTGCGTAAGAAAAACAAGTAACTATAGTGGAGGCTGTCATCTGGGCAGCCACCGAATAAGCAGAATGTAACAGATAACGTCCACTGAACACAGTGCTGGAACAGGAAGCGAGTCAGTAATCAATAATACAAAGAATGAGCCAGTAGTCGGCAGAAATCATTACCAAGGGGCATGACCCCGTAAAGGAGCATAGCTGACACCCTGGTTATGGGCAGGCAGGACGAAGGAAGTTAGGACCTCTGGAGACAGAGATGATCCTGGTGGATATAGGAGGTTAGCTGCCATAGAGGGAAGGGTATACACAAGGCCAGTAAAGCGAAAAACAATGACGTTTTATTTCGTATACCCATTAATCACTATTTCAGTACCCGATACACGGAAATGCTTGTAGCTGAGGCCTATTCACTGAGATATAAAAGGTTGAAAAACCTTGAATTTTCAATAAAAAACACTTGATTATATGAGGAGGAGACGAGCATGAAAAAAGTATTATACGAGGAATTACTTCCGGAAGAATGTGTACAGAGGATAAAGGAGATGCCGGTTGCCTATCTGCCACTTGGCACACTGGAATGGCATGGTCCGCATATGCCTCTTGGAGCTGACGGGATCCAGTCAAAAGAACTGTTTGTCCGGGTGGCAGAAAAGGTCGGTGGTGTAGTGCTTCCGATGCTGTTCATGGGACCTGACCGTTTATTTGATGATCGGGGAACTGTATTTTATGGAATGGATATCAATACAGAGGGCGCACTGAATACTTATTGTGCCCAGCAGATGAAAGGCAGTGCTTACTGGATGGAAAAGGGACTGTTTCAGGATCTGCTGCGCAGTATTTTTGCACAGCTTTCCAGAGCAGGAGTCCGCATCGTTGTGGGACATGGACACGGTCCGTCAACAAATGCATTTCAGGAAATGAAGGAAGAGGCAGAAGAAAAATACGGACTGTGCATTATGACAGCATGGACCTATGCGGATGATGAGAGACTGAAATATCAGAATGATCATGCCGGAGCAAATGAGACCTCTATTGTAATGGCTGTTCGGCCGGAACTGGTTGACTTTGGACAGGTAAAAGAAGATGAGAGTAATCTGATCGGTATTGCAGGACGTCATCCGGTCCGAGAATCATCGGAAGCATTCGGAAATGAAATTCTGGAATATACAATGAAAACACTGATCGCAGGCATTGAGAAGGAGTACAAAACAATAAAAGAAAGATAGATAAAAAAATATCTCCATTGGAAAAAATAACCGGTGGAGATATTCTATTTTATTTTGATTTTTACTTTTGAAATAAGGTCTCTGTCTTGACAAAAAAAGAAAATTTCATTATAGTAGGAACATGGCAAAGGTGTTGAATAAGAGGAGTATGCAGATCTACGCTGACAGAGAGAAATGCACAGACGCAAGAGAAGCGCAGGCTGAAAGGCATTTTCAGATGGAGGACTGCAGAAGGTAGCTTAGGAGCCGGGAAACTGAAAGCAGAAATGCAGAACAGATGCAGATGCTGCTGTGTAGGTTTTCACGTACCCCGCGTTAAGGGACAAGAGATAGACGGGAATAACAGATGTTTTTTCCGGATAATGAAGGTGGTACCGCGAGAATGATCGCCCTTCGCACATTAGTTATTGGCTTTTGTGTGGAGGGCGTGTTTTTTCTTGCAGAGAACAGGAGCATTTTAAGGTTCCTATAATCAGAAAGATTCAGGAGGAAAACATGAGTAAAGAACTTGCAAAGACTTATGATCCCAAGGGTATTGAGGATCGTCTGTACAAAAAATGGGAAGACAACAAGTATTTTCATGCGGAAGTAGACGAGAGCAAGAAACCGTTTACCATCGTCATTCCGCCCCCGAATATCACTGGACAGCTGCATATGGGGCATGCGCTGGACAATACCATGCAGGATATTCTGATCCGTTTTAAGAGAATGCAGGGATATAATGCACTCTGGCAGCCCGGAACAGACCATGCGAGCATCGCGACAGAGGTTAAAATTATCGAGACCCTCAAAAAAGAAGGCATCGATAAGCGTGACCTCGGCAGAGAAGGATTTTTAAAGCGCGCCTGGGAATGGAAAGAGGAATACGGCGGGAGAATCATCAATCAGTTAAAGAAACTGGGTTCCTCCTGTGACTGGGACAGACTCCGTTTCACGATGGACGAAGGCAGCAATCAGGCTGTTACAGAAGTATTCTGCCGCATGCACGAAAAAGGCTGGATTTATAAAGGAAACAGAATCGGCAACTGGTGTCCTGTCTGCAAAACTTCTATTTCTGATGCAGAGGTTGTATACGAAGAACAGGCTGGTCATTTCTGGCATATCAAATATCCGCTGATCGATGAAAACGGAGAGGTAAGCACGACAGAATTTCTGGAATTTGCGACCACCCGTCCGGAAACCATGCTGGGCGACAGTGCGGTTGCAGTTAACCCGTCCGACGAGCGTTATCAGCATCTGGTTGGCAGAAAGGTTCTGCTGCCGATTGTAAACCGTCAGATTCCGATCGTTGCGGATTCCTATGTAGATATGGAATTTGGTACCGGCGTTGTAAAGATCACTCCGGCACATGACCCGAATGACTTTGAGGTAGGAAAACGTCATAACCTGGAGCAGATTAATATCTTAAACGATGATGCAACCATCAATGAAAACGGTGGTAAGTTCGAAGGCATGGATCGCTATGAAGCGAGAAAAGCCATTGTGAAGGAATTAGATGATATGGGTCTGTTAGTCCGGATCGAAGACTACAGCCATAATGTAGGCACCCATGACCGCTGCGGCACGACCATCGAGCCTATGATCAAAAAGCAGTGGTTTGTAAAGATGGACGAGCTGATTAAGCCCGCAGTAAAAGCAGTTCAGGATAAGGAAATCCGTTTGATTCCGGAACGCATGGAAAAGACCTACTTCAACTGGACGGACAACATCAAAGACTTGCACATCCTCTTCGTGAGCACCGCGGACAACCGCGTAAAGGCGGCCCGCGAACTTCAATTGCCCCAGGACGGCACAACCGGCACCCATAATTTCGTACTCCAGAACATTCCGGCCAGTCCGGCGGGCGCCCATTACAACGTGTACGTAGTCGCCAACTCCGCGACCGGAAACAACATCGAACGCACCTGGGAACCGGCCGCCGCCGTAGGGTACGAGATCAGCACCCTGCTCATGAAACTCCAGGAGAAAACCCTCGGGGAGAAACCGGCTCCTCCGGCCGAGAATCCAGAGAAGGATTCCAAGGGGTACGAGGAACCCGCGGAGATATTCATAGGCGTCCTGCCCAACGTGGATATACTCGCAGACCAGAACAACACGCTCAGCACGATCACGCTGAAGCGCGCCGTGAGCATGATGCGCGTGCGTATCAACCAGAGCCTCTCGGGCAATGAGTCAGTCCAGTTCGACGTAGACGAGGCGAGTTTCCGTATCCGCCGCGTCGGCACGAGCGTCAACGTGCTCAGCACGGTCGGCTTCGCTTCGCCCAAGCGCGAACAGGCGGTACTCTATGTCAAAGGCAAGTTCAACGACGCGGATCCCGAAAGCGGTTACAGCACGGGAACCATACTCGACCCGACCAACAAGCTGACCCTGTGGAAAGACATCAGGCTCCTCCCGGGAGGAAGCGAAACGGAAAGCAAGGAGAAGTTCGATATCGTGCTGATCGGCAAAGCGCCCGCCGGCTATATCCCGCTGTCACACACCACAGGCCTCACGGCCCCGGCCCTGGTGGCATGGAGCGGCGCCGTGCAGAAAGGCGTTACAGCCAACAACATCCTCGAAGTAAACCTGACGCTGAATTCCCGGGGCAAGTGGCTCGATGATCCCGACGATCCGGGTATTCCCGAACCCGGACAGTACGGCGACGTAACGATCGACGTCAATCTGGCGGACTGGGGAAGCATCGAGTCCAACGACATCCCCCTGTAACTCCCTCCCGGAGCAGCAATCCGTGGTTTCACGGACTGCTGCTCCTTAACCTTAACATCCGATGAAAAAAACTTTTTACTCGATTTTAGCATACATCTTTCTGGGGCTCACCGCTGTAATCTGCATATACGCCGTTTACGCATATGCGACCGGGGAAGGATTCTCCATGTGGCTGCTCTTAAAGGGGTTACTCGGATTGGCCTGCGGACTGAGCCTGCTCGCCGAGGCCCGCAAACCGGGGGAAGGGGAAGAAACAGGAGAAAAAAACGAATAACCGGACAATCCGGAAACGAAATGCTGAAGGAACGGCTGCGAAAAGTACCGCAGGGAGCCCTCGGCATTTATAGATTCCGGCAGGGGGAAATCCACACGCCCAAAATAAATGAAAATGAAATTCTTGCCGAAATATACGCGAATGACTGCCGGGATACTCCTGCTCTATTCCCTCGCATCATGCACATACGACTATTTCGTAGACGAAAATAACCTCTGGATATACGTTCCGCAGGTCAAAGAGGGTACGATACGGGACTTCTACATCGCATTCCACGACGAAGCGGGCAGCCATATGCGCAGCAGCCATATTTATGCCCCGTTCAATAAAAACGAGCTTATGCTCGACGGAACGTTACGCTTCAAACTCAAGCCGGGAGAAACCAGCGTCACCTGTTTCGCCCAAATCGGGGACATGCCCGTAAGCGAGGGGCAGCTCTACTCGGACTCCTATCTCTCGGCAAAGCCCCTGAAGGGCGCCGAACACACGTTCACACCGCTCCCGGCAGGCTCCAAAACCGGTACGCAGAACAAAAGCACGGCCACGGGCAAGCCGACCGACCCCGATCAGCCCCGCTTTTCCAAAACCAGGCTGTCGTTATACCCCATCGGGCATCCCGACGCAAAAAAGATACATACCATCGATATCAGCGAAGAAAATTCCTACAACGGAAAAATCACGAACGAATTCAAGAATTTCGCCGGGTTGGGAGTCACCCGCATAGAAATACATTACACGGGACTTGCAACCCGCCTCTGTTTCGACGGACACTTCGACAATTTCACGCCACAGGACAAAATTCAGGTAAGTTACGACCTGCCCGCCGCCGGACAGGCCGGGCCGGATTACAGCTTCTCAGAGAGCTATTTCCCGTCATCGGGCTATGATATAGACGCTCCCGACGCTCCCGGGACGGCCCTGACTCCGCTGAAAGTCGTTACATATTTTTATGATGACAACGAAATCATCGGACGTTTCGCGTTCGATTCGGGCAATCTGAACGACGGCGGCATGGAACCTCCCGTCGACGAGAACGGCGACAAGATAGACGGCCCTGTTTATTTAACCCCCGGGGCTCAACTCACCTTCACTTACAAGGGTTTCACACTCGTGGCGATCAAACTCTCCGAGTGGGGCGATATCGGTTCAGGAGGTACGACGGATATGTAAATTCCACATGAAAACCCAAAAATACAAACCATAAAAGTCCGATGAGAAAACTATCACGAATACTGGCACTGGGTTCCATTCTCCTGTTCACAGCACCGACAGCGAAAGCCCAGGCGATCAAGACCAATCTGCCGCTCTTACTGGCCGGCACTCCTAATGTCGGCGTGGAATTTATGCTCAGCCAGCAATTTACGATGAATGCCGACATTCTCTGGATGCCCTATATGTTCAAGAAGCACGAAGAGGTCTTCCGCGCCCTGATCGGCAGCGTAGACATGCGTTACTACGTCAAGCCGCGTTACTACTACACCAACAACATGTACGACGGTTTTTACCTCGGGCCTTACGTCGCAGGAGGCAATTTCAATATCGGATTATGGCAAGGCGAGGACAAAGAGAGTTACCGCCGCAAAGGCTGGGGCCTTTCGGCAGGCATATCACTCGGCTATAAGTTCTACCTGTCGAAACATTTTCGCCTCGATCTGAATCTCGGCATCGGATACGCCCACCTGCAATTCGACAAATACCTGCTCGGAGGCGAGTGGAACGGATATGCACTGGAATTAAAAAACACGCGCGCATGGTTCGGGCCGACAAAATTCGGAATCCACCTGACTTACAACATCTTCAAATAATCGGGCAACATAAATTACGTCTATGAAAAAATATCTTCTACTAATATTGCTCGGCACCTTGCTTGCCGGAAACGCATTCGGCGCCCGCAAAGAAATTCCAGACCGTGTACCGAAAGACCAAATGCCCCCTTCGGCGGGGCGGCTTTTCCGCACCGGGCGCATTGAACGAAGCGCGGACGTCAATTTCGTCCGCGGGGATTTCCGTCGTGCAATGACCCTTTACCGGCGTGCGCTCGCTGCCATCGAGAAAAAGTACGACAACGAACGGCTGACCCTGGAGCAGCGTAAAGCACTCTACGGAGACCGTAACGTCCTGGCCCTGAAAATGGCGAGGAACTACATCCTGCTGCAAGACCCCGAAAATGCAGTAACATATTATGAAAAGGTCTGCGCAGCGGCCGACACGCTGATGACGGTCAACGATGTCTGCTTCTTCGTCGACGCCCTCCGGCGTTTAGGAAACAACCAGCAGGCGGAAATCGCAGCTCGCAACTTCGCTTTCCGTCAACCCTACTCCCGCAACCAGCGTTACATCAATACGCTTGCATCTCTTTCCAACGTGCAGCGGTACTACGGCCGTGGGGATGCGGATTACAGGGTGACCCTGCAGACCCTGAATACCCCCGAGGCCGAATACTGGCTCGGGGAGTGGAAGGGCAAACCGTTTTATGCCGTAAGCCGCGGTCAGATGCAGGATCCGCTGAAGATCTTTTATCACCGCACACAATTCTATTCGCTCTACGACGGAACCGTCCCCGAAGTGTTCCGCGACATCCCCCGGGAGTTACAGCGAGGGCCGCTGGCCTTCAGCCCCGACGGGAAGACGATGATCGCCACGGCACTGGTATACCGTAACACCGACCGCATCATATCCACCGATCTCGACGCCGGCCTGTTCGTCAACCAACTCTATTATTCACGCTTCGACAGCGTACGCGGCCGCTGGAGCGATTTCCAGTCCCTGTTCGAGCATCAGGAGGGACACTCCTACGGCCACCCGGCTTTCTTCAACAACGGAAAATCCCTGATATTCTCTTCCGACCGGGAGGGCGGCTACGGCGGCATGGATCTCTACATGACGCATTGGGACGAACAGAAGGGCAATTGGGGTGAACCGGTCAACATGGGACGCGCCGTCAATACCGAGGGAGACGAAATTTACCCTCGTGTAGTGGGCGACGCCCTCTATTTCGCGTCCAACGGCATGGAAGGGTTCGGCAGTTACGACATATACCGGATGAGTATGGTAGACGACATACTGGTTCCGGGAACCCTTTTCCATTATCCGTATCCGGTCAACTCGGTATACAACGATTTCGGAATATTCTTCGACGGGGCCAAAGGCTATTTCATCTCGGATCGCCGTGGCATCGCCGGGAAAGATGACATCTATACGTTCGACAATACGATTTCGCCGCTGAGCAGCAAGTCGGCGATAGGTGTTTCGGCCGAGTACTCGGCCATGGTCGGCAACCTGAACCTGATCTCAGGACTCGGCAACAGCAACACCGAAAGTTACGAAGCCCAGATCATCGAGTCCGAAATATACCCGCAGCCCTCGGTCGGGGACATACTCATAAGCGTTTTTTTCGATTTCAACAGCGACGCGTTGAACAAAGAATCTCTGGATAAACTTTGTAACGTAGTGGAATCAATGGCATTCAACAATTTGAAGGAGATTTCGGTCTTCGGGTACGCAGATGAATTCGGGACTGAGAAATACAACCTCGGCCTGTCGGAAAAGCGGGCCATGGCCGTAGCAAAGGCACTTGTCGAACTGGGAGCCGAGCCTACCCTCTACCCCGAAGGCAAAGGACGGCTGAAGGTTCCCCGCGAAGCATTCATGGAGGCGCTGCGCAAAAAGAAAGAGCACAGTACGGGAATCAACGTCCCGGAGGATCAGCACATCCCGGTTGCCCTCACGTTCGAGGAACAGACCGAGGTGACTCGCAAAGCTCGGCGCGTGGATGTTGTCGTCAGGAAAAAATAATAACCCGGAATTCGGATCGATCAAAAAACTTACAATACAATGAAAACAGGAAAGAATATCTTTTGGGCGTTCGGCATGGCGATGGCGATTTTTGCCGCCAGCCGGGTGCAGGCACAGTTCATGCCGGTCGTGTACGACCGTTCGTACGGCAAGGAAATCCACTATGAACAAGTTTGCCCGGATTTTAGCAACGGTGACGTCGTTGCTGTCGGGGAGAACGGCGGGCATCCTATGGTGATATGGCTCAACCGCTTGGGCGAAAGTATCCTTTCGCGCAAGTTTCCGGCAGGGGATTTTGCGAAAATCACGAATGTCTTTCCCCTGCAGGACGGCAAAGTGCTGCTGGTCGGCTGCCGCACGGTTCCGCCGCGCGACAACCGGGGTGCCACGGGACGCGCCATCGTCCTGACCTCCAATGGGGTCGTAGAGCAGGACGTGCGCGTGGGAGAGCCCGGGTCGTGCATCACATTGGGGAGGCAGCTGGCGGACGGCAGTTTGATCCTCGGCGGGGACTCCCCGGCCGTAACCGGGGGCCGCAAACCTTTCGTATGCAAAATTTCACCCTCGGGACGCGTGATATACAATTATATTCCCACCGCGGGCGAAGTTTGCGTCGGGCTGAACGTATTGGGCAGTTCCACTGAGTACCTTCATGTGGCATTCTCGTCGAAAGACAACGAAGGCAGCTGCGTGGTGCGTCTCGACGAACGTGGAAAGCCGTTCTTCATTACCCAGCTTCCCGACCGCACATTCCATATCGAGAAGATGGCTTCGACCGTTGACGGCGACCTCTATTTGGTTGGCGAGGGCCAGAAAGCGGGGGGAGCAGTAATCAAAATACGCCCTGAAGGCGATATTGTTTTCCAGAAACAGATCGTCCCCACGTCGGTAGAGACAAAACTCGATCAGTTGATCGTCTGCCCCACGGGCGAGATCATGGTCGGCGGAAACGACCTCACCAATTCATATTATGCCCAACTGCGTCCCGACGGGACGGAACTCATCTCGCAGGTGGATCGCGGTGTGATCGCAGGCATCACGCACGACCCCGTATCAGGCTCCTGCGTGGCAAGCCTCTACAATCCGGAAACCTCACAAGGCAAAATCGTCAAGTTCTCACGGCAGGGACACCGCATGTACGAAAAGAACACGGCCGCCAGCTACACTTCGTTACGCATCAACGGCAACGGGGACTTGCTGATGGGCAGCCCGACGACGGGCCGCCTGAGTATGCTTTCCTCGCTGGGCGAACTGCTTTTCGACCGTTACGTCGTCGAAAACACACCGACGCCTTTCGCGGCAGCATCCCTTCCAGCCAATGGCGAAGCGGTATTCCTCTCAGACGGAAGCCGCATCATAAAACTGGCACACGGCATCTACATGAGCGACATCCAGGTCAGCAAACCCATCATGGGAAGTGCCACCGCAACATTCACCGTAACCCTTTCCGGCTACTCCTTTACGCCCGAAGGCGCCCCGCTGCCCGTAACGGTCGACTACAAAACCCGTCCGGTGACCGCCTCAGAGGGCGTTAACTACGACCCCGTGGCGGGAACACTCTCGTTCGTGCCTTCGACGGACGGCAGCGATCGTTACCTCAATAAATTCGCGGTAGAAGTACCTATCAATGCCAACGATTTGCTGGAGGGCAGCCGTACGTTCAACCTCGATCTTTCGAACATCAGCAACAGTTATCTGATCCGCTCCTCGAGCCAGGCCCTGATCAAAGACCAGCCGGCCATAGTACGCCTGATCGGCACCAAGGCTGGCATCGAGGGTGAACAGGACATCGTTTATGAACTGGGCATCTTCAAAACCAACGGCGTGGCGCTGACCAACGCCACGCGTGCCAACATCGTGATCGACGGAATCTACGGCAAAGGCACGGCCGACCAACTGGACTTCGACATGGGACGGCTCCCGCGCCTGACCATCCAGCCTGACATGCACAGCGGGCAGTATCGTGTGCAAACGAAGGAGGACACCCGCTATGAATCGGTCAAAAGCGTCGTCATAGATTTCAGCCAGATTTATGCCATGAGCGACACAGACGTCCACTTCAGCAGTTCCGTGCTGAGCTGCAAGGGAGAACTTTACGACCAGCCGGCGTTAGTAGCCATCGAGTCGTTGGGCGATTTCGGCCGCAAGAACAATGTCGTCTCCGGCTTCTTTAAGGTGTCGCTGCTCCGGGCGAAAGACGGGGCGCTGCTAACCAACTGCAGCGGCGGCGATATCCTGATCGACGCCGCCATCGACCAAAGCACGACAGGCCAGTTGGGACAGGATTTCGTACTGACCAACCTGCATGACCTGCGCATCTGGGGAGACGACAAGAGCAGCACCGTTAATATCAACGGTATGGTACTCTACTCGCCGGACTCCGCCTCACGCAACGTAGTCGTCAAACTCAACGGCGCAAAAGCCGTGGCCGACGGAGGTAAAATCTCAGTCAGTCCCTCCAAGGCCATTTCAGGGTTCGTTATCCGCAACAAATAGGTTCCGCGGAAATGAAATCCTTCCAGTTACTTCTCTTAATCGGGTTTCTCCTGGGTGTGCAATGTATGCGCGCCCAGGGAGATACCCTCAGCCGTATTCCTCCGGTTCTGCACAATGTGCGACAGGGGCATATCTCCACAGGCGCCCAGGAAGCCAACCACCGCCACTCCCTGTCCCTGCAATGGGGTGTGTATATCCCCACGGGCAAAGGTTTCCTGAATCGTGCGACCACCATATCCCCGGTTCTCGAATGGGAATGGCGCGCTTCGAACGCGGTTTCCATCGGAGCCGGGATTGGATATACCCGCGGAGCCGAGCGTAATTACACCCGGGATACGTATGAAGGCGACCTGGTGACAGGGCCGTCCGACCGCAGCCTGACACTCATGCCCCTTACGGCCCACTTCCGCTGGTTCCCCACGACGTCGCCGCAACACCGCCTACGGCCGTTCATCGGAGCCGGAATAGGCGTACAGTACGCCGTATTCCGAATCGAAGGCGAACTGATCAACAAATCGGAAGTCCAGTCATGGGGTGCCGTAGTAAGGCCAGAGGCGGGCGTCAGCTTCTGCCCGCAGCAAAACGGCCGTATCTGCATCGAAATCAAATGCGGCTGGCAGTATGCCACCAACAAGTTCCCCATAATGAGCATAGAATCGCTTCAGGGCGTGCAGATCAGCGCCGGCGTGCGCTACAAGTTTTAGACATTCTCCGCAGAAGGAAAGACAAAAACAAAAAGGCTATGAAGAGCAAACTGATTCGATATACATTACCATTGATGACATTCCTTGCGGCTGCTTGCTCCAAGACCCTGGATCAACCTCCCGTGGAGACAAAAGAAGCCCCCGTTACGATCCGCACCCAAGCCAACGGAGGGAATGACACCAATCAACTCAACGCCTCGGAAACCGCCGTAAAGTCGGTGCGCATCTATATTTTCGACGGCGGCAAACTGGATCGGATGCAATACTTCGACACACCGGACGGCGGCATACAACTGAAAATGCGCGCCAAGGTCGGTTCCGGCAAGACGTTCTGCGCCGTAGTCAACGAACTGCCAGAGGTGAAAGACGAACTGGACAACGTCGGGACGCCCGGCCAGCTAAACGCCGTAATGTACTCACTGGCTGGCTATATAGCCCCCGACCGTAATATCGGGATGGGGGACGCCTCGCAGACCGAAAGTTATTTCCTGCCTTTTTACGGGCAGACCGACAACGTGACGATCACCGAGGACGGAGCCGCCCTGTCGCTCGAAATCGAGCGCGCCGTAGCACGCATGGACGTATAC
>OJSM01001653.1_pt1 | contig 14476 bp, 8 predicted proteins | sample 1599431 | NCBI WGS metagenome assembly OJSM01 (sample SAMN04168659, study PRJEB22393) | human gut metagenome | biome: human gut microbiome; feature: stool | host: Homo sapiens | collected 2014-05-12 | reverse complement strand
TATGCCTGGCTCTATCATTGAATAGCTGTTCAGACTTTCTGAATGAGGAACCGGTGAGTGAGATCCCGGCAGGTGACATGTGGCAGACCGCCCGCGACGCTAAGGCAGGTATAAATGAAATCTACGGACTGTTGCGTTCCACTTTACGCGAGAATTATTTTTACTGGGGTGAGTTCCGTTCGGATAACGTAGCTCCCGGAGCACCAGTGATGGCCGATCAGGCACGTGTGATCAACAACCTGATGTCTACGGACGAGAAATGTGCGAAATGGACGACCTTGTATCAGATGATTAACCAGACCAATCTGGCCATCAAATATGTTCCTAATATCAGTATGCCTGATGTGGCAGACCGTAATGATTACCTCGGACAAGCGTATGCGTTGCGTGCTCTGGCTTATTTCTATGCTATCCGTGTCTGGGGAGACGTACCTTTGTTTATAGAACCTACTGAAAAGTATTCGGAGGCTATCTATAAGGAACGTACAGATAAGAATTATATTCTGGAACATGTTATTCTTCCTGACCTGAAAAAGGCGGAAAGCCTGATTAACCGTAATAAGAATTACGAACGCAAGCGTATTTCTATCTGTGGCGTATGGGCTATCATGGCGGACGCTTATATGTGGGCTGAAGAATATAATCTGGCTGACCAAACCATTGATAAAATGGCAACTATTGCCTCCAAAAAGGGTGGACGCTTTGTAGACTTCGAACCTAACATTGCTACTTGGCATACCATGTTTACAGAAGAACTGAACAATAAGCCTTCGGATGATACGCCCGAAAATGATGAATATAACTCCAGAGAGTTAATATTCCTTGTTCATTTCAACATGGATGAAGTCGGCACGAATGGTTACAGTTATATGTATCAATGGTTTTCCGGTTCAGGAAACCGTGCGGCAGTTATGTCCGACAAGTTTATGAGCATCTTTGATGAAAAGGATATGAAAGGTGATTTGCGCAAAGATTATACGGTGAAGAATTACCAGAATGGAAATGAATTGCGTAAATATATGGCAGGTGACATCAGTAACTCTTTGAATAAGACATGCGAAGTAGCCTATCCAATTTATCGTTACACAGATATGATGTTGTTGCAAGCAGAAGCTCGTGCTCATCAGGGAAAATGGGGTGAAGCTTTGGATTTAGTAAAAACTGTACGTGACCGTGCCGGATTGAACACGTTGACTGAAAATGATTTTGCTTCTGAAGACGAAGTCGTTAATTATATATTGCGTGAACGGCAAGTGGAATTAGCCGGCGAAGGACGCCGCTGGTTTGACTTGTTGCGTACCGGAAAGTGGAAGGAAGTGATGAAACCGATTAACGGAATGGAACAGGACGGAAACGAACTCTTCCCGATTCACTATTCACATATCTTGGAAAATCCGAAGATTGTGCAGAACACGTATTATGGTAATACTAACAACTAAAAAAGGTAGAAACAATGAAAAAGACAATATTATATAAGACCCTTTTCTTTTGTTGGGCGATATTGGCATTGACCGGCTGTGACCTGGACTTGCAGAAGAATTATGATTATGAGCCTTCGGTGGATGATCCGTATGTAAAAGTGACAGCGTGGGAATATTTCCAAGATCACAAAGATATGTTCTCGGAGTTGATAGCAGCTATTGAGTATACAGGTCTGAAGGACTATTATACCCAGACTGACAATAAATATACTTTTCTGGCTTTGAATAATGCAGGTATGCAGTTGTATCGTGAAAATGAATTTGCAGGTGCAGCATCCATTACCGATTGTGATAAAGAGAAAGTAGCGAACATGTTGCTTTATCACATTGTAGACGGTGAATATAGTTCTTATGGACAGTTGCAGGTGGAACCGATGTTCGTATTGACGATGCTGAAAGGAGAGAATGGACTGATGACAATGTCTGTATGGAAAAACCCATGGCAGGCTGCAGTAGGTAAGATTCTGGTGAATCAGACCGGAAGCAACGGGAAATCTCCACAGCGTCAGGCTAAGACTAGCAACATTCTGCCGACGAACGGTGTGATTCATATATTTGAGAACTATTGCAAATATTCCAAATAACCACAGTTAATTAAAAAGAGAACTAATTATGATTCGTAAAATATATACCTTATTAATACTAGGACTTTGCCTGGGCTTTGCTGCCTGTAGCGATGATAATGATGGTCTGGATCCTAATGCGGCTGCTCCTGTGATTAAATTCCCGATGGAACAACTGGATGTGGATTTAAATAAAGTAGATAATCTGCCGGTAGTGGCTGTCATAAAGTCGCAGGCCGGACTCCAGAGTGTGACAATGAAATTGCAGACAGTGGAGGGGGTGACCGAATATAAAACGGTGACTGAATTTTTTAATCCCAATTCTTACAGCTTGTCTGAAAATCTGGAATACAATGCAAATTACGAAGCCTTTATCATTGAGGCTACGGATAAATTGAATCATGTTACGAGCGGAACTTTACCAATTGCTGTTACCGATGTAATGGCACGTCCTGTCATAACATTCGACCCGGAAGAGATTATATATGATGAAATGGATGAGAATCCGGTAATGCCTCGTACTACTTTTAAAATTGTTTCGGAAGCAGGTTTGAAGAAAGTGGAAAGATTCTTGGTCTCTACGGACGGACAAACACCGAAAGGCAGTGATATACTGAATGGCGACAAAACGTATGAGCACGATGAACTGATAGAATATAAAGAAGGCGATAAGGGCTTTAAAGTGAAAGCGGAAGATATCTATGGTAATATCACAATTTCTACTTTGCAGGTGTCATATAAGACTGTTCCGGTTCCTGTATTGACTTTGGGTAAAGAGCTTATTACTACTGATGAAGGAGTAGATACGGAAGTTCCGATGCACATCGAATCCGTTCGCGGTGTAAAACAGGTAGCTATCTTCCGGGTGGAGAATGGAGTAAGTACAGAAATTTTCCATGAGCAGATAGTGGGCGATAACAAGAATTTTGATTATACCCCTAAGGTGCAATTGACAGAAGAAACATCTCAACTCAAGGTGGTTGTTTCTGATGGTCGGGAAGGCAAGGAAGTTATAGGGATCGTAAAGACCTATGTGAATATGGAAGTTGTCCAACTTAAGGTTGGCAGTCATGTATTGGCCAATGCCGAACCGTTCGCTCTGATTTCGTTGAATGATATGAAAACGTATTCGGTAGATGAAGCTATCTCCAGTGTGGAAAGTGCTAAGAATGTTGATATAAAGTTCTTTATAAATTCTGCTAATAGTGTTCTTTCTTTCCGTTTCTATTCGATGGAGAATGTAGATAGCAAGAATAGTCTGTATAAAGGATCGGGCGGAAAGTCCTTGAGCAATCTGCCGGCTAAGAATATGACAAAATTTGTGTTATTCCCGGCAGGCTTTGATTACGATGCGGCTTCTCGTTCTTCTATTAAGAATGAATATTTGGCCGGAAGTGCCGATCAGAAAGTGTATATGACAATTGATAACTTTGTCGGCAGTGTGATTGGATTTAAGACTAGTGGTAATTCAAGTGCCGGTGGAGAAAGATACGGTGTCATGAAGGTACTTGATGTCTCCGGAAAGATGGATAATAATACGACCAAACAGATAGCAACGGTTGAAATCAAATTCCCTAAGAAGAAGTAAGCAGGGTAGTATTACCTACCGTCTGAAGTCTTAATAGAAAACTTCTTTTCTATTAAGACTAAACTTCCCTTTCATTGGGAATAAAGTTGTTCTCTGTCCGATACAAACTATAAACGAAGCTTCCGTTTTTATAAATGCAAGTTGCGTTTATAAAAACAAAGATTTCAATTATAAAAACAAAGCTTTCGTTTATAGTTTATGTTAGGGATAAAAGAAGTTTGCAACAAGGGGGAAGGGAGTTCTCTCCTTGTAGAGAATAACTTTTCTATTAATAGCCAACGCGAGAGTTAGTAACAGCTATCCGGTGAACCGTAGATAGAGTATACGAAAGATGCGACTGATAACAAATACGATGGTTAAGTAATAATGTGCAGTAGCTGAAAGTAATATGAGAAAACATATAATATATAGGTATTTCCTCTTTTTATCTTTGGTCGGACTGATGCAGTTGACGTTTAGCTGTTCCTCCTCTTCCAACGAAATAGAACCTTTGAAACCGGAAGGAGAAGATACTCCTTTGGAAAAAGATGAATATACTTTTATGAATGTAGAATACCGGAAGTGGCAGAACGGAACTTTCCAGGCATGGACAACGGCAGATTCAAGGGAAACACGTACCATTGATAATATGAATTGGTATACTCCCTCTTCGGGTTATAGCCGGACTGCATGGGGAGGACGAATCGGTTTGCAACCTTCATCTGTGGTTGGAAAAGAAGGCTTTTTCCGAGTGGCTTATTGTGGAGGCCGTTCTTATTTGCTCGATCCGGATAATGGAGCTGTTATCATTCATGGAATTCAGCATGTTCGTCCGGGAGAATCTACTGCTCATAAGAAGGCTTTCGGTACTCGATACGGTAGTGAGGCGCAATGGAGTGAAGAGACTGGCAAACTGTTAGCAGGCAATCATATAAACTATATTTCGTATGGCTCGAACCGTATTGAAGTATTTCCTGCTGCAGTACGTGGTAACTTGTTGACCCCTAAGACGCAAAAGATTGCTTATGCAGAGAATCTGTATCTGCTTCGTACCTTTATGTGGGATATGAGTAAGAATTTGGGCTACGCGTTTGATGATGACAAATATAATCGCTTAGTTCTTCTTTTTGAACCCACATTTGCTACGTACATAGATCGTCTCGTACAAGAGAAGTCAGCTTTATTTGCCGGTGACCGGCATTTTATAGGTTTCTATCTTGACAATGAATTGCCATTTGCCAGTTATCAGAATGCTGACCCTTTGCGAGGAATTGATCTGAAACATTTCTTGTCTTTGCCCGAACGCTATAAAGCTGCTCGTGAGTATGCAGAAAAGTTTATGCGGGATAACGGTATAGCTTCTACCGGAGTGATAACCAAGAAAAATCAGGAAGATTTCCGGGGGATGGTTGCTGATTATTATTATCAGTTGACCACCGCTACCGTCAGACGATATGATAAAGAGCATTTGATATTGGGAACACGTCTGCATGATTGGAGTAAATATAATCAGAAAGTGGTGGAAGCGTGTGCTCGTTATTGCGATCTTGTTTCCGTCAACTATTATGCACGTTGGCAACCGGAGGCAGATTTCTTGGCAAACCTGAAAGTCTGGTGTGGAGCGAAACCTTTTTTAGTTTCAGAATTCTATATAAAAGCGGAAGATGCCAGTTATCAGGGAACTGGATATGCTAATACTGAAGGAGGTGGCTGGTTGGTGCATACACAAAAAAATAGAGGTGAGTTTTATCAGAACTTCTGTCTTCGTTTGCTTGAAACTCGAAACTGTGTAGGCTGGGTACATTTTGAGTATAATGATGGTTACGATTCTAACGGAAAAGCTTCTAATAAAGGAGTGGTTTCCATCGAATACGAACCTTATGAATCTTTTCTGTCGCACATGCGGCAGTTGAATCTTTCAGTTCATTCATTGATCGATTATAACGATACAAAATCGGTTCAATAGATTGACGGAAACTTTAAATAGACAAATTGAATATTTAGAATTAAAATAGTTATGACCATGAAGAAGTTTAGTTTATTTGCAATCCTTTTAGGATTTAATATAGCTTTGGGAGCATGTTCCGATGATGATGCCGCTCCTGTAGTAAAAAATGAAATCTTTCAACTTCCGGAAAAGGCTTATGTACTGGCGGAACAATCCAGACGGGCTATTGTCATCAGAGATGCGGAGACGCACCGCAATATTTGGAGTTGGGATCCTTATACAGCCTGTGTTCCTGCTGCACAGCAGGGTTGGTTTGTTAATCCGAGTGAAGTAAAACCGGTTTTCAATAGACGCTATATCTTGATGACTGCCTCCGGCGGAGCTGTGGCTTTAATCCGTTTGTCCGATCATAAATTAATGTTCTACGCAAATTGCGGACAGAATCCCCACTCTGCGGAGGTATTGCCCGATGGAAATATCGTGACGGCAGAATCTAAATCCGGTGAAATCAATACCTTTGTGGTTGACACGGTTAAGGTATTGGGAGCAAAAGCTAATACGGTGAAGTTGGGTAATGCGCATAATGTTGTTTGGGATAAGAAAAGATCGTATCTTTATGCTACAGCTACCAAAAAAGAGGGAGTGACTGCATTATTCCGTTTTAAGTACGATGGCAACCGGAGTAATCCCAAGTTAATAAATCAGACTACCCTTTATACATTCAGCAATGAATCGGGTGGGCATGATTTGTTCCCGGTATATGGTGAAGAAGATAAATTATGGCTTACTGCTGCTTCGGCTGTCTATAAGTTTGATTTGACTGGAGTTACCGACGCTACGACTAATGACTCTACCGAACCTACTTGCGAGAAAGTTTACAGCATAGCCGATATAAAAAGTATCTGCAACGGACCGGATGGAATCCTGATGTTGAAACCGACTGAAGAGTGGTGGGCAGAAGGACTTGTAAATGAGAAGGGAGAAGAACTTTTCAAAATGGACGGAGCCAAGATTTATAAAGGCCGTTGGATGATAGACAATCTTTTCAGTTATCCGGAAAAGCATGATTTCGTGTTGAGTGAGGACTGATTAAGTATGGTGGAAGATTGATTAAGTACATAAGTTGAATAATTAAGTTTGGAACAATGAGGAAACTTCTTCTTTTTTTATTGGTATCTATCGCATTACCGGCCTTGGCGCAGAATGGAAAGAAAGTGTATGCCGACTTCCACGGTGTACGTTACACCCGGCAGCATGACGGAAAGTTGGGCCGTTGGGAAATGTATGCCAATACGGAAAAATCAAGTACCGGAAGGAAGTCGCTGTGTTATAATGCCGATCTGATAGATAGTGAAGGGCGGCATGAGATAGCGGCAGTGGCTTATCCCCAAGTCGGAATGCAGTCCAATCTCGATCCCGATTATATCGAATATCAGATATTGTCGGCAAAAGCGGCTAAGATAGATGGATTCTTTATCGAATGGGGGTTCAAGCCTCACGAAAATGACATCTTGCTGCGTGAGATGCAGAAAGTGGCAGCAAAGTATGACTTTGAAATCGGCGTAAACTGGTGCGACGGTTGGTTATATTATGACTGGATTACGAAGATTTATCCGGAAGTTAACACCCGTGAGGCAAAGACCGAATACATGGCTAAATGTTATCAATATCTGGTAGATAGTGTCTTCACAGGTCCGACTGCTCCTATGGTGAAAGGAATGCCTGTTTTTTATCATTTCGGTCCCGGAGCGAAAGTCGATGAATACAAGAAAGTGTTATCACAAGTGAAGTTTCCGCAAGGAATGAGGCAGCCCGTTGCCTTACGCCGTTGGGCGGATTGGGGAAAACTGGAAAATGATAAATACATTCCCGTCACCCGCAGTGATGATATGGATGCTTGGGAAAAAGTGGGAGAAATACCGACTGCATGGCTTCCTGCCCGTGTTCGCACAAGAGATCAGGCACATGCTGAATGGGATAATTATGCCACACAGGATGATGTTATTGAGTTTATGAAACCTTTCCGTGATTCAATTTGGCATAGTAACAATCCTGCTTATACCATTAAGTCGGGATTTGCCATGCCGGGAATGGATAACCGGGGCTGTGCAGGCTGGGGACGTGGACACTTCTATTATATCCCACGTAACAATGGAGAAACTTATCAAAGTATGTGGAAGTTCTGTATGGCAGAGAAGGACAGTCTGGACATGATGTTTATCGCTTCGTGGAGTGACTATACCGAAGGACACGAAATAGAGCCGACCATTGAAAACGGTGACCGTGAACTACGTACGACTTTAAAGTATGCGGCGGAATTCAAAGACGAACAGGCGGACGAGCGTGGATTAACCTTACCTTTAATGCTTTTCCGGCTGCGAAAAGAAGCCCGTTTCCTGGAAAAGACGAAGATGGACGTATCCGCTTGTCAACGTTCGCTCGATAAGGCGGCATTGTTGATTAGCCAGGAACGTTATCCGGTGGCAATAGGCTTGTTGTCACAAATAGAAAATGATGTCAAGACGGCAAAATCCGCTTTGGCGGTTGAGATGATGCGTTTGCGTGAGTCGGACATGAAGATTCAGGGAAAGCGAAAATCCGGTGGTTACAGTGCCGAAGAAACTCTCTCTATCTCTTTGCCCAAAGAGCTGGTTTCCAAATTACAAATGAATAACTATGTAGGGTATCTCTATTTTGAATACCTGGACAAGGGAAATGAATCTCTTTTTATACGTTCATCTACACAGCGCGAACCGAAAGAGCCGTTTAAAATTGTATCCCGGATACGTACCGACAATACAGGTGAATGGAAAAGCGCAAAAGTAGAATTGTATAAGGATAATATCGTGAATGGATTCAATATGCCTACTTTCTATTTAAAAGGAAATGTCGTAGTTCGTAATTTGTCATTGGGTTATACGATCTACACAGTCAAATAAATGCATGGATGAAGAGTTTTAATTGGTTATTAGTTTTATCTGTACTATCCTGCATCGGATGTTCCTCTCCGGTTCATGAAGACGGTAGGGGATGTGCTTTCGTATCTGACAGTATTCAATATCGGGTTGAGTTTATGTCGGCGGGATGCGTGCGGATTCTGTCTTTTCCTGAAGGTGATACACTGGTAACAAGAAGATTGGTGGTCGATTCGGAAAAGCCGGCTTTTAAAGATTATAAATGGGAAGATACAGGACAGAAGCTGGTCTTTCGCACCCGTGAACTTTCCGTAGCTTTTGATAAGGCAGATGCGGCTTTCACTTTTCAGGAAACATCCACAGGTAAGTTATTACTAAAAGAGAAAGGCGATAGGAAGGCACGGAACTTCAAACGTTCGGTTGCCGGAGGTGAACAATGTCTCGAAGTCACTCAACGCTTTGTTCCTACCGAGGATGAGGCCATTTACGGACTGGGACAGTATCAGAATGGAATCATGAACTACCGGGGGAAATCCGCACTTCTGTTACAGGCCAATATGGATATTGTCAATCCGTTCCTTATTTCGACCAACGGATATGGTGTCTTATGGGATAATTATTCTTCTACGAAGTTTGAAGATACGAAGGAGGGCTACTCATTTACTTCCGAAGTAGGTGATGCCTCCGACTATTATTTTGTCTATGGCAAGAATATGGATGAAGTCGTTGCCGGTTATCGGGAATTGACGGGGGACGTGCCGATGTTTGGAAAATGGGTGTATGGCTTCTGGCAGTCCAAAGAACGTTATAAGTCGTTCGATGAATTGAAGGCAGTCGTTAAAGAATACCGTAAACGGGGAATTCCGTTGGATAACATTGTGCAGGACTGGGAATATTGGGGAGACAAACCTCATTGGAACAGCCTGACCTTCCATCCGGCAAACTTTAATCATCCCCGTCAAGTTATTGATGAACTGCATCAACAGGACCATGTTCATTTTATGCTTTCCGTATGGCCCGGATTCGGACCGGAAACGGCTGTCTATCAGTCTTTGGATTCTATCGGTGCATTGTTTAGTGAACCTACATGGGCAGGTTATAAGGTTTTTGATGCCTACAATCCTGCCGCGAGGGATATTTTCTGGCAATACCTCAAGAAAGGACTCTATGATATGGGTGTGGATGCTTGGTGGATGGATGCAACGGAACCATCTTTCCGGGATGGATTCACACAGTTGAAGCAGGAAGAAAAGACCAAATCAGCTGGTAATACTTATCTGGGTAGCTTCCACCGTTATCTGAACACTTATTCTTTAGAAATGCTAAAGGACTTCTATCAACGCCTGCGCGCCGAGAGCGATCAGAAGCGTATATTTATCCTAACTCGTTCCGCCTTTGCCTCGCAACAGCATTATGGTACAGCCGTATGGTCGGGTGACGTTTCGGCTTCATGGGAGAATATGCACAAACAACAGGTTGCCGGCTTAAACTTGTCTATGTCCGGTATTCCGTATTGGACTTCCGATACGGGAGGATTCTTTGTTACAGAACGGGATGCAAAATATCCCGACGGACTGAAAAGTAATGATTATAAAGAGTTATATTCCCGTTGGTTCCAGTTTAGCGCATTTACTCCTATCTTCCGTGCTCACGGTACGAATGTGCCGCGTGAAATTTGGCAATTCGGTGAAGAGGGGACATTATCTTATGATAATCAAGTGAAGTATATCCATCTGCGCTACCGTCTGTTGCCATACATTTACTCAATGTCCCATCAGGTAACCGCCAATAATTATACCATGTTGAGAGGTTTGGCAATGGATTTCACAACAGATACCCGGACATTTGATATTGATAATGCCTATATGTTCGGTACTTCCTTATTGGTGCGTCCGGTATTTCATCCGCAATCGGAAGAAAAGAACATCTGTATTTATCTGCCGGAACACAGCGGTAAATATTGGTATGACTTCTGGACCGGAGAAGCTTTTGAAGGAGGAAGAGAACAAATGCAGACAAATATCCTCGACATACTTCCGCTCTATGTGAAGGCTGGTTCTATCTTGCCTTTGGCAGAAGTGAAACAATATGCGATGGAATATCCCGATCGTGAACTGGAATTGCGTATCTATGGAGGAGCGGATGCTGCTTTTTTATGGTATGAGGATGAAGGTGATTCCTACCGCTATGAAGAGGGCGTATGTTCGAAAGTGCCGATGCAATGGAAAGATTCGGAACGGACATTGACTATTGGACTGCGTGAGGGAACTTATCCCGGTATGCCGGAACAAATAAAAATGCATGTGAAATTATATCTGCCTGAAGGTGCAGCTCTTGATAGCAAAGAGTGCGTCTACACAGGTAGAGAAGTAAAAATAAAGTTTTAATTATAAGTATATATCGATTATGAAGAAGTTTCTCTATATTTTTATTCTATTGTTTATTGTGGGATGGGCACAGGCGCAACAGCGTGTGGTATACACAATCAACGACGGATGGAAATTTACAAAAGGATCTCCGTTTGAAGCGCAGCTGGCCGGCTGTGACGACTCTTCTTGGGAGACGGTCAATATACCTCATACATGGAATAATAAAGATGCAGACGACGAAACTCCGGGATTTTATCGGGGACCGGCTTGGTACCGGAAACAATTGTTTGTAGATAAAAGCCAGGAGGGACGTCAGGCAGTGATCTATTTTGAAGGAGCCAATCAGGAAGTGCGATTTTATCTGAACGGTCAGTTCGTGGGAGAACACAAAGGAGGGTATACCCGTTTCTGTTTTGACATCACTTCCCATTTGCGTTATGGACAGGAAAACCTGTTTGCCATTTATGTGAACAATGTCTATAATCCGAATATTCCTCCCTTATCTGCCGATTTTACTTTCTTTGGCGGTATCTACCGGGATGTCTATCTGCAGTTTATGAATCCGGTACACATTGCAACGAATGATTATGCTTCGTCAGGAGTTTATATCCGTACACCCGAAGTGAACAACTCCGCAGCCTCGGTAGAAATTACTACATTACTGACGAATAATACACTCCAACCTGCAGAAATCAGGGTGGAAAATATAATCTGCGATGCGGATAGTAAGGAAGTGAAAAAGACTCATGCGGAAATAAAGCTGGCATCCGGTGAAACAAAGACAGACATCTCTAAAAAGATAAAAATAGATTCGCCCCGTTTGTGGGATATAGACGATCCTTATCGGTATATGGTATATACGCGTATTCTCGATAAGAAAAAGGGTACTTTGCTGGATGAAGTGGTGAATCCGTTAGGCTTGCGCTGGTTTAAATTTGATTCGGAAAAGGGCTTTTTCCTGAATGGCAAAGGACGTAAACTAATCGGAACTGCCCGGCATCAGGATTATTTTCAGAAAGGAAATGCCTTGCGCGATGAGTTGCATGTACAAGATGTACTGTTGTTGAAAGAGATGGGAGGGAACTTCCTGCGTGTGTCACATTATCCCCAAGATCCTGTAATCATGGAAATGTGTGATAAACTGGGTATTGTGACTTCGGTTGAAATCCCCGTTGTCAATGCTGTTACGGAAACTGAAGAGTTTTTGCAGAACTCCGTTGAGATGGCTAAAGAAATGGTACGTCAGGATTTCAACCGCCCTTCTGTTATGATTTGGGGGTATATGAATGAGATTTTTCTGCGTCGCCCTTATACCGAAGGCAAGCAATTGGAAGATTACTACCGCTTTACTGAAAAAGTAGCCCGTGCCTTGGAAGCGACCATCCGCGAGGAAGATCCTTCAAGATATACCATGATGGCTTATCATAATATGCCTCAATATTACGAAGATGCCCATCTGACCGAAATTCCGATGATTCAGGGGTGGAACCTGTATCAAGGCTGGTATGAGCCGGATATCAATGAGTTTCAACGTTTGCTCGACCGTGCCCATAAGGTATACAAGGGAAAAGTGTTGATGGTTACGGAATATGGACCGGGAGTAGATCCGGGACTTCATTCCTACCAGCCGGAACGTTTCGACTTCTCACAGGAATATGGTTTGGTGTATCATAAACATTATCTCCGTGAAATGATGAAACGTCCGTTTATTGCCGGTTCCAGTCTGTGGAATCTGAATGATTTTTATTCCGAATCCCGTGTCGATGCTGTTCCTCATGTAAACAATAAAGGAGTTGTCGGATTAAACAGGGAGAAGAAGGATGTTTATTGGTTTTATAAGACAGCTTTGTCGCGTCGTCCGATACTTGTTATAGGTAATCGGGAGTGGAAAAGCCGTGGGGGAGTGGTGAATACTGTACAGAAAGAATGTATTCAGTCTGTTCCTGTATTCTCCAATGCGGAAGAAGTAGAGCTGTTTGTGAACAATAAGAGTCTGGGAAAGAAAAAGGTGGAAGATAATTATGCTTTGTTCGATGTACCGTTCGTTGGTGGGGAGAATCTCCTGGAAGCAGTTGCCGTGGCTGGTGATAGCAAATTGCGGGATATGCTCCGGATTCAGTTCCAGTTGGTAGGCTCACAGTTGAAAGACGAAGCAATTCCATTTACGGAAATAAATGTAATGTTGGGTTCTCCGAGATATTTTGAAGACCGTACAGCAAATGTAGCATGGATTCCCGAGCAGGAGTATAAGCCCGGTAGCTGGGGATTTGTAGGCGGAACTTCTTATCGTCGTAAAACAGGATTCGGCAGTATGCTTGGTTCGGATATTGACATTCTGGGAACGGATATGAATCCAATCTTCCAGACTCAACGTGTTGGAATAAAATCTTTTAAAGCTGATGTACCGAATGGAGAATATTCCGTATATTTGTACTGGGCAGAATTGGAGTCGGACAAAGAGAGGGAAGCGTTGGTTTATAATCTGGGAGCTGACTCGGAACAGACGTTTGCCGGAAACCGTAGCTTCGGAATTTCAATGAATGGAACGACTGTTTTGGATGATTTCAACATAGCTCGTGATTACGGATATGCCCGTGCTGTTATCAAGAAGTTTGTAGTAACGGTGAAGGATGGAAAAGGATTGAGTGTTGACTTTCATAAAAAAGAAGGAGAACCTATTCTGAACGCTATCCGTATTTATAGAAACTATTAATCATAAACACTGTCAATATGCTTAGGTCTATTTATTTACTGTCTTTTCTCCTCCTGCAATCTTTATTTGCTTTTGCCGGGAATGTAAAGGAGAATGTTCCGTCTTCTTTTGACTTGTATGTATGCATCGGACAATCCAACATGGCGGGGCGTGCAACATTAACTCCGGAAGTCATGGATACCCTCCAAAATGTGTATCTATTGAATGATAAGGGGAATTTTGAACCGGCAGTAAATCCTCTCAATCGTTATTCTACAGTTCGGAAAGATTTGTCAATGCAGCGTTTGGGACCGGCTTACGGCTTTGCTAAAGAGATGGCCCGACAAACGAAACGTCCTGTCGGACTGGTAGTAAATGCGCGTGGAGGCTCATCCATCAACTCCTGGCTAAAAGGGAGTAAAGACGGATATTATGAAGAAGCTCTTTCCCGGGTTCGGATTGCAATGAAGCAGGGAGGTGTTTTGAAAGCAATCCTTTGGCATCAGGGAGAAGCCGATTGTTCGAATCCGGAAGCGTATAAACAGAAACTGATTTCTTTGGTGAAAGACTTGCGGGAAGATCTGGGCATGCCGAATCTACCGGTTGTTGTAGGACAGATTTCTCAATGGAACTGGACAAAAAGAGAAGCTGGTACAGTCCCCTTTAATCAGATGATTAAAAAAGTTTCTTCATTTATTCCCCATTCTGATTGGGTATCATCGAAAGGATTGGGATGGTATAAAGATGAGAAGGACCCTCATTTTAATACGGAAGCACAACTGTTATTAGGAAAACGTTATGCGAAAAAGGTACTGAAGTTTTATAAACATCAATAGAATACCCTCTTTCGAAAGAACGTAAAAGCCGGCTGATTCATGAGGAATCAGGCTCAGTTGTAATTCTTGGGGGATTAAGTTTAGTCAATTCCCTTCATGCATATA
>OJSM01001593.1_pt1 | contig 14854 bp, 10 predicted proteins | sample 1599431 | NCBI WGS metagenome assembly OJSM01 (sample SAMN04168659, study PRJEB22393) | human gut metagenome | biome: human gut microbiome; feature: stool | host: Homo sapiens | collected 2014-05-12 | reverse complement strand
ACCTAACGGCGGTGTCATTATCCACGGTACGCCGTCGTTGATTTTACTAACGACAATGCGTTGACTGTCCGTGATGAGGGTGATAGAATGGAGTTACCTACCAAAAGAGTGAAAGAAGGGGTGTCATGTCGCGCATTATTGAGTTTAGAAAGTCTGCTCAAAAAGCTGAAAAGCAATCCGTTCAAGGCAAGAGTTGTGCGTTTACCGGTCATAGACCGCAGAGTCTTCCGTTCGGCTTTGATGAATCCGATAAGCGCTGTACTTCTTTGAAGTCTGTTATGCGGGATCAGATTGTAGCACTCATCGAGAACGAGGGTGTCACGCATTTTATTACCGGCATGGCTCTTGGCGTCGATATGTACGCTGCGGAAATTGTACTCGATTTGAAATCAAAATACCCTCACATTACTCTGGAAAGTGCAATCCCTTGTGAGACACAAGCGATCAAATGGTCTGTGGCTTCACGGGAACGGTATTATAATATCGCGGCAAAGTGTGACAAGGAGACCATGCTGCAACGGGAGTACACGCCGGACTGCATGGACAAGAGAAATCGGTACATGGTCGATCACGCCGATTATATTCTCGCAGTATGGAATGGATGCCCCAGCGGTACCGGGAACACCGTGAGATATGCCCACAAAAAGGGCAAATCTATCATCGTTATCAATCCGGTTTCCCTTGATGTCACGCGGGAATAAGGCAAAAATCCCACTCCTGAATCAAGCGTTGCGAAAACCGTGAAGTATTTCCCGATAGTGAATACACATTGCACTACTCGGTGATTATTGGAAACGTGTACGGCGTATGCTGCCCAGTGAACATCTCCACGGAACACATCGAATTTTCACGGCTTCGTAAAACGGAAAGTGTCACCTTATGAACAGTCCCTTGCCGAGAGAAAAATAAATCGCTGGAAACGGGAACGCCCCCGGCACTGTGCGTCTGGCACAGTGTCGGGGGCGTTTTTCCGTGTCTTAGTTATGAGCCAGTTCATTTAGGAGCAGCTTTCGATAGCCCACATCCAAGACGCAGCGATGGAAGTCCATCAGACGGTGTTCGTCGAACAGCTTTTCACAGAGCTTGGTCAGCGGATGATTCATCAGCTTTGCAGAAATGCCAGTCTCGTTGAAAAACCTTGCCCATGTGAAGACCTCTTCTAAATCCTCCTGCCCAAGCGTGGCAGGAATGATGGCGTTGCAGAGACGGACAATGGGGCTGTCCGCAAATCGCTCTGCGACTTCCTCCGGTGTGCATTCATAGCGGTCACAGTCAAAGGAAAGCGCATCCTCAATTTTAAGATAATTTTCGGTTTCATCCCGCGTCAAGGTTATGGTGTAGTCTCCCATACCGGACGGCACATCAATATTCTCCATGACATCAAGCTCGTAACGGGAGCCGCCGATGATCGCCTCAAAGGAGAAGGACTGACAGATTACTGCTGGGTTCTTGTCTATCTTGTCCTCATTCAGAAAGGACAGCGGATTGTACTCTGTTAGTTCCCAGTCGATTTTTCCTCTCTCTGTTTGCTCGGCAATCTGCTGGATCAGATGTTGTTCTTCTTCGTGCAGATTTTCATTGTACAACATGATACACCTCCGTTTTCTGATTGTCGTTTTTTTGGGGGGCTGCTCTATGTTTCCGAAGAGACTGCCGTTTGTATCATCATTCCTTGGCTGAGGGCAGACCTTCGTAAAACTTCCTCAGTTCGTTCAAACTGCTTGTCCGATTTTTGATGGGCAGGGAGTCCCATGTAATGTCATGATAGCGTTCCGGCGGCTCATCCCGCAGTCTTCGGTCGATGATGCAGACAATGCCGGTGTCTGTGAAATTGCGGATCAATCGCCCGATGCCTTGCTTGAGCTTGATAATCATTTCGGGAACGCGAACATCCATCAGAGCATCCTTAGCAACGGAACACTTATACTCGATAATCGGATCGGGGACAGGGAACGGAAGCCGGAAAATGATGACATTGGAAAGGCTTTTTCCTTCAATGCTGATACCTTCCCAATATGCACCCGTCCCCAGAAGCACGGAGTTCGTATCTTCCTTAAACTCATTCAGCACCTTGTCCTGCGACGATCCCGGCTGCTGCATCAAGATTTTGTACGGAAGATTTTTCTCACTGAGAATGGAGTAGACCTCTTCCATGTCGGTCTTTGCCGTAAACAGCACGAGTGCCTTTCCGTTGGAAATGCTCAGGATCTCAAGCAGTCGCTCCACACCCTTTTCAATGAAGGCTTCATGTTCTCTGGTCGGGTGCGGGAGATCGTCGCAATAGTAGATCATGGCGTGTTCATCGTATGGATATGGGGAAGGCTTTGGCTCGGATAAGCAGCCGCGGTCACCAGCGGGAAAGCCGGTATTGCTGATAAAGTAAGAATACTGTTCTTCCAGAGACCCGCTCGTGGCGTTCGTCAGCGTGGCAGAGGTCAAGATGGTTCTTTCATCACCATTGAAGTATAGGCGGCTCACAATTTCTTTTGTGTTTTTAGGGCAATAGACGAGTTCCGTGTTGCTGCCGTGCTGCTCAATCCAGATCAGCATATCGTCTATCTGGTCAAGAAGCTCTGAAAGGGACTCGCTGACGGCATCCAGATCATCAGAGGCAGCAAAGGAACGGTTGTTTCTGAAATCCATGCTGGAATAAATCTGAATGCTGGACGAAAGGTTGTGTATGGCGGCGTTCATCTCGGTAAGCAGTTCAATCGCACTGCCATTGTTGTCGAAGAAAAAGCGGTCAGCGTAGCGCATATCCTGTTCTGCCTCGTTGATCTGCTTTTGGACTTGTGCTTTCAGGCAGTTATAGAAGGCGATGATTGCGCTCTCTGCCTCTCGCTTTTCACCTGACACACTGCTCTGGTCAAAGGATCGCAGCTCATAGAATGCGCTCTTAATCATTCCAAAGAGCATACCTTGCCCGAAACGCTCCGTTGTGGCACTCCGCACCTTATCATCCAAGTTGTGTGCTTCATCCACGACAAGCAGGTCAGCGGCGGCGTTAATCAGCCTTTCCTGACCGCGCCGGAGTTTCATGAGATGCTGGGTTAAAAAATCCTGATTGCACAGTACCACTCCATCCGTAAACTTTAATGCTGCGCGGACTTTGTAATACTTGCACTTCTTTTCACAGGAGCCACAATTCTTCATGCTGAACCGCTGCACGTTTACCTTGTCCCAGACTCCTTGCGGCAAAACCTCCGGGAAATCCTTGCGTTCCTCATACCCTTGCTTGATTCCTTCTTTGATCGCGTCCGGTGGGTCTGCTTTCGGGTCACACATATACTCATCTGCGCGTTTGTTGCAGAGATAATGGGTCTGTCCTTTTGCGAGGATAACATCTCTGTTCAGCCCAAGAAGGGGCATTACCGCGTGGACATCGCGCCAGAGCTGTTCTTGAAGCGCAATGGTCGAGGTTGCGATGATAACCGGCTTGTTCATGCGTTTGCTGTACAGCAGCACCGGCACAAGATAGCCAAAGGACTTTCCAATGCCCACGCCAGCTTCAATCGCAAAATGCTGATCGTTTATGAGGGCGTCCACAATCTCAAAGGACATATCCTGCTGCCCTTCACGCATTTCCAAGCCATGCTGCGGGGCTTCATCCCAAAAGAAGGTGCTGACTTGCTCACTCATGGAGTACAGCTCTGCTTTTCTGCGCTTTTTCCGTTCCTCCGATGTATTGAATCCAAAATAGAATCTGTTGTCCATCCACATTCCTCCCGGAATAGAAACCAAGGCTATCCGCGTTTCAGCTCAATGCTGACGTTTCCGTTCTCGTCGATAGTCAGCGTCATGTGCCTGATGTGCTTCTCATAGAACTGCCGCCGCTCTGCGGGAGACATTTCGATCCTCGTGTTTCGCAGAGCTGCATCAAACATATCGTTGACATTCAGGTGAACGGAGTTGTCAATCCAGCGGTACATCTCCTTGAACAGTGCGTTTTTCTTGATGTCCTCGCTGTTGCCGGAGTAGAAGTCATCCAGATAGCAGTAGAATATCCCTGATTCTGCAAGTGCTGCCTTCATATCCGGTCCGCATTTTTCCCGCTCAATCATGACAAGGAATCTGGCGTCCGGTAAGGAAGAAATCAGCCCCCAGTAGTCGGAATCGCTTGAGACGATGACGAAGGAATCTACTTGCTTTTGGTAGTGTTCCTGACAGGCTCTTGCGGTGAGCTTGATGTCTACCAGTGATTTGTTCTGCTTGATCCGCTCAATCATGATATGTTCAACGGGGATGCGGGTGTAGTTTTCAAGAATCCGCCATGCCGTAGCGGTGTGTACGTCATCAAAGAGAATGATCGCCGTAATTTTCTGCATGACCTCATAATCAAGGTTTTTGAGCGTGGCGCACAGCTTGTACGGGTCAGAGTTTTCGCAGTCCACTACCAATACAGTCTTCTCACTGTCATCTATGAAGTCGTAGATATTGTTTTTTACAAAAGCCCCTGCATCGGAGACTTTACTGTATTCCGTGAAGGCGTCGCAATGCCATTGATAAAGCAGGGTAGCAAACTTCTTATCATTATAGAGGACATTGCCCTCGTCCATCGGTACCCAGTTGATGTACATTTGATAGGGGTAGTAGGAGAGACTTGCGTAATAGATGTCCGCAGCATCTTTCGTTCCGTCCTCTGTCAAGCCGTTTGGCATAATGAACAGCTCTTTTATGTACGTCCAGTTAATCCAGATTGGAAAGAGGCTTTTGCAGTTGTTAATGCGGTCTGAAATCAGCCGGTTGATCTCGATAATGTGGTGGCATAGCTTTGTACTCGACTTTTTGATAAAGCTGATTCCGTCATTTGAAAGCTGCTGCATACTGGATGTTGGAAGGATCTCAGGCATCGAAAGAAGCCCACGGTATTCCATCCGCATGATGTCATTTATTTTCCGGTAATTGCGCTCAATGGCGGTGCGGATAATACATAGATTACGAATGATGCGGGCATTTTTATCCTGCTCAAGCCGGTTGTATATCTCTATCTTCGGCGGCTCGTGTTCATTTTGAAAAATACGGAGCGGGACGCCGATCAGGTAGGCGACCTTTGACACAAGCTCATAGGTGCTGTCTTTGTAGGCAATCTGCTCTCCGGCATATTCGACGCCATTCAACATGACTGAATTGCCCATGATCTACTCCTTTCTCGTAGGGGAGTTAAGCGGTCATTACATTGTCCGTCCACATCTCACACTGGCTCATGACAGTCTGGACAGCATCATCCATACCCTCAGGCGGATATTTGTGTTTTTTCAGCAGCCTTTTGACAAGGCGGCGCATTCCTGCTCTTGCGCTCTCTTTCTTTTGCCAGTCTATTGTCTGGTTTTTGCGAAGCAAATCTGTCAGTTCTTTCGTGATAGCAATAAGCTCATCATGCTCGTAAAAGTCCTTGATTGCTTGCGGCTTCGTCAGAGCATCATAGAAAGCAAGCTCGTCCGCTGTCAATCCGAGTTTTTCACCCTCGGCGGCAGCAGCGGCAATGTCTTTCGCCAGCTTGAGTAATTCTTGAATAACTTCCTCGTTGGTGAGCATTCCGTTCAAATAGCGGTTCATCGCGCTCTGAATGATTTCGGAGAACTTTTCAGACTTGACGATATTTGTTCGACGGTAAACAGAAACCTGTTCGGAAATCAGTCTTTTCAGGAGTTCGACTGCAAGATTCTTCTCCTTCATGTTTGCCACTTCTTCAAGAAACTTCGGATCGAACAGTGAAAACTCAGTCTGGACATCAGAAAAGAGGTTGATAACGCCTTCGCTCTTGATGCTGTGCTTCAAAAGCTCGTTAATGCGCTCATTTACTTCCGGAAGCGTAAACTTCTTTCCGGTACCGCCTGAAACCAAGCGCACGGTCATTGTTCTTACGGACTCGAAGAAAGCCGCCTCCATGCGAGTTTGCTCATCTACCAAGCTGCTGCACAGCGAAAGTGCCTGCTTGAGAAGCAGGGCTTCTTTGATGAACACATTCTGTGTCTTCTCATTGTCGGGAAGCTCGTACTCTGCAACACTTTTGCCGAGTATGAAGTTCACACCTCCGCTGATGAGCTTTGCCCTGTCGAGGTCGCTTCCGGTCATGAATTTCTCATAACTGAATCCGTGGAACAAATCTCTGCAAATAGAGAGCTTTTCAAGGAACTTCGGATATGCAGCCTTGCCTACATCTGTATCACCATAGTTCTTCTTGTCTCTGGCAGTATAGTCGTTCATTGCCTGTTTCAGTGCAGCCGCAATACCGACGTAATCAACAACCAAACCGCCTTCTTTATCTTTGAAGACACGATTGACGCGGGCGATAGCTTGCATCAGGTTGTGTCCAGCCATCGGCTTATAGACATACATCGTAGCAAGGGAGGGAACATCAAAGCCGGTCAGCCACATATCCACGACGATAGCGATTTTCAGCGGAGAGTTGTTGTCTTTGAATTTCCGCGCCATATCGTCCTTATGGGCTTTGTTGCCAATAATCTCACGCCATTCTTCGGGATCGTTATTGCCTTGCGTCATGACCACTGCAATCTTTTCCGTCCACGCTGGGCGTAGCTCAAGAATGCGCTTATAAATCTTCATTGCTATGGGACGCGAATAAGCAACGATCATCGCCTTGCCGGTTAGGATATTCTCACGGTAATTCTCGTAATGATCAAGAATGTCATTTACCAAGGAATTGATCGTCTGGTCGGCGCCGAGGATTGCTTCCATCTGACCAAGTTCCTTTTTGCTCTTTTCAATGACATACGGATCGGCGTTGTCAGCCATAATGTCATACTCATTATCGATCAGATGGAGGGTGTTCTCGTCGAGTTTCAGGTGAATCACACGGCTCTCGTAGTAGACGGGTCTGGTCGCGCCATCTTCAACTGCCTGAGTCATATCATAGATGTCGATGTAATCACCGAAGACCTCTCGTGTACTGCGGTCTTTTGTGGAGATCGGTGTTCCGGTGAATCCAATGTAGGTCGCATTAGGAAGCGTGTCTCTTATAATGCGGGCAGTGCCGATAACGGTTTTCGCCTCGACTTCGCCGTTGTCCTTCTGCTTGACCACAACCTTCTCATTGAGACCATATTGCCCGCGATGCGCTTCATCAGCCATCACGATAATGTTCCGGCGTTCCGAAAGAGCTTCGTTGCTTTCTTCAAACTTCTGCATGGTCGTGAAGATTATGCCGTTTGCCTGTCTGTTTGCAAGCAGTTCTTTCAGATTCTTGCGGCTCTCAGCGTGCTGCGGCGTTTGCCGGAGGAAGTCCTTGCAGCGGGCGAATTGTCCGTAAAGCTGGTCGTCCAGATCGTTACGGTCGGTAATGACAACGATAGTGGGGCTTTCTAACGCTTCTTGCAGATAATGAGCATAGAAGACCATAGACAACGATTTTCCGCTGCCCTGTGTATGCCAGAAGACGCCACCCTTACCGTCCGTCACTGTTGCGTGTTTTGTAGACTCAATCGCCTTTTTGACTGCGAAATACTGATGATACCCGGCGAGTATCTTGAAAGTATTCTGTCCATCCACATTAAAGCAGATGAAGTTTTTCACGATGTCAAGGAAGCGGGTCTTCTCAAACAGTCCTACAAAGAATGTGTCAAATGATGCGTGTTGCGTATTCTCATAGCTGCCGTCTGTTGTTTTCCACTCCATAAAGCGGTCTTCGCCGGACGTGATTGTACCAGCCTTTGAAGTGGTCAAGTCGCTCATGACACATACCGCATTATAAATGAACATAGAGGGGATCTCATACATATAGTTCCGGAGCTGGCGGTATGCTGCGGAAGCATCGGTTTCTTCGCGGGACGGAGACTTCAACTCCACAATGACGAGTGGGAGACCATTGACAAAGAGAATCACATCTGGTCTTTTTTCGGAGTTCTCAATGAAAGTCCATTGATTCGCAACTGTGAACTCGTTACTGGCAGGATTTTTGAAGTCTACAAGGTAAACAAGGGTAGAGCGTTCTTCACCCTTGTCATAGTATTTTACCGGGACTCCGTTTTGGAGGTAGTCCATAAAGACCATGTTCTTCTGCAAAAGCATTCCGGTTTCAAAGTTCTTGAGCTTATAGATTGCCTCCGTCAGAGCATCCATTGGCAAGTTTTTGTTGATTCGCTGCAAAGAGGGCAGCAGGACATCCTCATAAAGCGGAGAATGATAATCGCGCTCCACATCTGGTCCATAGACATAGGTATATCCAAGATCCTCATTGAGAAGCTGCAAGACGGCATTCTCATAATTTGATTCGGTAAAATAGCCCGACATTTGTACTCAACTCCCTCTATATAATATCCGCATAGATGCGGTTTTCAGCTTTTGTGAAGATTACCTCAGCAGGAAATAAATCTTCTCCTGTATTTGCCATTGAAACCAGCGTCATTGCCCATTCGTTCAACTGTACAGGCAGCCTATAACATAGATTTTCAGGTGATGCCTCAACAGTGACTAATGGGATGCCGCCCTTTGCAATACCGACAGAAAGAACTACAAAGGCGTTTTTTCCTTTGGTGAGTTCCAGAATGGGTTGTCTGTCTACATCGTGATAAACTTTTGCGCCGCGTCGATTCCTAAAAAAATCCTTTTCTTGATCTTTCACCGGCTCAACAGGCAGCTTGTTTTTCATCTGCTCAAAATGGGTTTCAAGTCTTTGGCAGATGCAGCTATTACAATACTCCGGGTGCATATCAAAGTCTTGTTCGATGTCTTTAGCTGAATTGAAAAGATTCATGAAATCCAGCAGTCCCAAAAAGCTAACAAGGTCATCTGAATAATTACCGGCATAGACCTTATACCAATCATTGTTGATCTCGAACACGATATGATAAAGCTGCTTGTATAGCTGTAACTGCCCATCGGTTAGTCTGAACCATTCTTTGCTAAGAAGAGTCTTCGCAATGCGGGGACTGTCCTGCGTCGGTGTCAAGGAATGGTATAGCGATTTCATCAGTTTGCCGATAATTCCTACCAGCATATCAGCCATTCTAATTCCAAAGTGGTCTATCGAGTCTGCCTCTTCGCAATTCTTCAAACTGGCTTCTTTCGCGGCAATGAGAGTTTTGCTTTCGGCTCCTGCTTCACCTTCCTTGTCAAGCAAGACTGAATAATCAAGAATGCCCTTGCTGCTCAGGAAATTTCCAAACCCGACAAACTGCGAATGGTAGTCCCAAGTGAGGGACTGCGGAACATCGACGTTATTCAGGACATAAAGGACGGCTTCAAATGCCGTGTTTTCCTGCGCCTTCAATTCGCGGTTTTCTTTGTTACGCCTAATCCGGTTCGTCAAGAATGTCATTAACGCAGCTACAAACTCCGCTGGACTTTTATACAGGCTTTCAATTACCTCTGTGGGTCGGTATGTAACTATCGCTTTGACTATTGAGTAGCGTGCAGCGTCCATATCAAAGAAGACGCTATTGCGATAGCCTTTGAAAATCTGGGTGATAACGTATTCGATTTTGCTTGCACAGAACAGATAGATATAGCTGTTCTCATCAAAGATGGAGAAGAAATCTCCAAGCAGCTTTACATTTGCTTCATTGAGAGAGGCAAATCCATGAACTAACTGCTTCGGCTTTATCGTTCCACTTTTCAGCTCCCCTTTTTTCTTTCTGTCAGCGTATTTTCCTTCAAAAGCAAGATAACGCTGTTCAAAAGCTGTTTCATAATCGCTGCGCCACCCGATAATAGCTGCCAGAAAACCATCATAATACGTCTCGCCAGCAACGGTTGAGAGATTGATGACCCTGCTATGCTCAGACTCATCGTAGTAAAAGCAGTATTCCATCTTATCCCTCCTAACGTAAACGATAATTTATACGCTCAAGCCAAAACGATCTTTGACGACCATTTTATCAATATTGACGTCATCCCTGCCGGATGGAGAAAAGGCAATCTCTTAGACATTGCCAATTACTTGAATGGACTTGCCATGCAGAAGTTCCGTCCTCAAGGAAATGAAACAGGTCTTCCAGTATTGAAGATTAAGGAACTCCGCCAAGGTTCATGTGATGACAGCAGTGAACTATGCTCCTTGAGCATCAAGCCTGAATACATCATTCACGATGGCGACGTCATCTTTTCTTGGTCCGGAAGTCTGCTTGTTGATATATGGTGCGGGGGAACTTGCGGATTGAATCAGCACCTTTTCAAGGTAACATCAGATGTCTATGACAAGTGGTTTTACTACTTGTGGACAGCTCACCACCTTGCCCGTTTTATTGCAATCGCTGCTGATAAGGCAACAACAATGGGGCACATCAAACGCGAAGAACTTGCCAAAGCAGAGGTCTTAATCCCTTGCGAAGAAGACTATACAAGCCTCAGCTCTATCATGCAGCCTATTATTGAGCTGATGATCTCGAACCGGATTGAGTCTCGTAAACTGGCTGCACTTAGGGATGAACTACTACCCAAGTTGATGTCCGGCGAGATCGATGTCTCTTCTGTCCACCTCTAAGCCGCTAAATTATCGTTTATCCTTTCGTTGTTTTCAATTTTGGTATCAAGGCTATCCAGCACAGCAGCAATTCGTTTTTGGTAGCTGACATCTAAGGGAATGCGTACCTTAACAGCCCTCATCGTTTTTCCTGATACTTCCTTAAAGGTGGTTCCGCTTCCCATCGCTTCGATAGCGTCCTTGTTGTACTTCAAAAGGTAGTAAACAAATAGCGGATCAGCTTTTTCATTTACGACAATACTCTTGAATCCCTGATTGGTACAAACACTTTGAGAAGCGATTGCGACGTAACCAATGGGAGCGCGTGATGTGAAGAGAACAGCATCTTTCGGCATCATTTGTGCAGAACATGACGCAAGTCCCTTTTCGGTTATATTTCTTTCCCCGCTGGTTATGTATCTTCCTTTGAAAGAAGATAGGTCTTTGGGCGTTATCCACGGAATACTGCCTCCGTAGTAGTCTTCACATTTTGTAGATGGGGTTGCCCCACCAACTATTTCTCCTAATTTATCAAGAGTACACTCAATCCATTCTGTCATGCGGTACACCATCCTATCCGATGTATTTTCTATGTGCCAGCTTCACATTCTGTTGTTTCACCATTGCATAGTGCATGGTGGTGTCGATTTTCTGATGCCCTAAGAGCTGCTGGACTTGCTCTATGGGCATTCCCTTGTCTATGGCAGTAGTAGCCAGTGTACGTCTGAATTTGTGAGGGTGAACCTTCGGGATATTCAGACGTTTTCCCAACTCCCGAAGGCGTGCCTCCACTCCGCCGATCATCAGCCGGTCAAAGGGAGCTTTCAGGGAAACGAACAACGCAGGGTTTTCATCCGTTCTGCCCTCAAGATAGTTTTGAAGGTGGATCTTCGTCCTTGCATCGAAGTAGACCAGTCGTTCTTTATTGCCTTTGCCGATAACCACGCATTCGCGTTCGTTGAAGTTGATGTCTTCGCGGTTTAGCGTGACCAGCTCACCAACACGCATTCCAGAGGAAGACAGAAGATCAATCATCGCCAAGTCTCGTGCCGTTTTGCAGTTGTCACGCATCAGCTCTAATGCTTCATCGGTGTAGGTGTCCTTGACCACTTTTGCAGTCTTGACTTTATGAATCCGGCGTACCGGGCTTTTCACGATGAAGTCCTCATCCTCAAGCCACGAGAAGAAACTGGACAGAATACGTCGAATGTTATCTATGGTCACTTTGCTCGACCTACGATGAACCTGATAGTCGGTCAGATAGCGGCGTAAATCATCTGTGGTGATCTGTTGTACAGACTTCCCAGCTCCGGCAATCATAGCCTCAATCGTCTTCCGGTAGTAGCTCAGGGTTTTCTCCGAACAGCCTTCGATCCGCTTTGCCGTGATAAATGCTTTGACTGCATCTGTTTCTTCTGCTGGAATTGAGCTACTATCATAGATAATCGTTGCCCCTTCCAAAGTCTCAGCCATTGCATCCCGAAGACGCATGAGCTGTTCGTTGTTGAGATACGGCAGCATTTTTCGCTGTATCTCCGTGATGAGTTGTTCTGCCATTGTCGTGTCTCCTTTCAAGGTAAGAGAACGACATTCAGTGGCAGTCCCTTTTGTAAAACTCTCGCCACTGGTGAGAGTTATTCAGACGGTAAACGATAATTTAGCGGCTTAGAGCTGGACGGCAGAGACATCGATCTCGCCGGACATCAGCTTCGGCAGCAAGGAATCCCGTAGTGTTGAAAGCCTCAGATTTTCGATGCAATTATTAAGCACCTTTTGAAACATTGGCTCTGCGATACAGAGAAACGCCTTGGCATCATCATCAGATAGCTTCATGATTTGCTCTGATTCAAAATCTCTGGTGGTAATCGCATCAAATACAGCTCCGCTTGCTTTGTGCTTGAGCCTATCAACGGCTTTGAGTGTGTAAAAATATACAAGAAGCTGATGTGTCTCTTTACCGACAAGCGCGTAGCAGGACTGGTTCATAGCCATCGGAACACCGGACATACCAACTTTGCCAACAGTGCCTCTTGCAGTGACGAAAACAGTGTTCACAGGATATAGTCGGCTGTTACAATGTGAAAGCCCCTCTTCGGTGATAGTCTTTTCTGTGATAAGGGTATATGGTGTGCCAACATCTTTTGGGGTGAAGAAGGCAATATTACCGTTCCAATAAGTGTTTTCGCCTGTTTTGGGAGTTCCACCACCGAGTATCTGTATCAAATCGGTGAATCTAACCTCGGTGTTTGTCCGATCATAGAGGCTCGAAAACAATGCGGCTGCTTGCTGCTGTAAATTATCGTTTAGCTCTTGATTGTTCGCAATCTTTTTTTGAATTGTGGAAATAATCTCGACAACACGTTTCTGAATACTTAATTCAGGCAATACGACCTCAATCTGTTGAAAGGTCGAAGATGGTCTCGCCAATGCAGGGACGCCAACCTGTGAGGCATTGCTTAGAAGTTTATGCTGTCCTATTGGAGTGTGGAAGTAATAGACAAGGTATTCGGGCAAAACCTTGTCGTTGCATCGCACCCTAAACTGAGATTGCGAAATCACATACCGGTCATATTTTGAATCTTGAGGAATAAACACTATTTGCCCAAGCGTTCCTCTGTGCGTTATTACAATATCCCCGCGATGTGCATTTGCCTTGTTAAGAGAGTCAGCTTTTTCCCTTGTGACATAGCGGAATGTCTTTTCGGATAGAGAAAAGCCCTCAAGATTACTACCATTTAGGACAGGTACGCCACTATCCACAAAACACGAGACTTTAATATTTGATCCGAATGGACCCATCGCAATTTCATCAATTAGGTCAGCAATACGATACGTTTCATAGCCCATATCCAATCGCCCCCAAACGTTCTTTGATCTGAGCTTCAAGCTCATGAGACTTAGTGAAAAGCTCAGACAGTTCAGAAGTCAGACGCCCCATTTTCTCTTCAAACGGTTCGTCATCATCTTCCTGTTCTTCAATGCCAACATACCGTCCCGGCGTGAGAATGTAATCCTGCTTTGCGATGTCCTGTGTAGTAACAACAGCACAGAAGCCCTTTTCATCTTCAAGCGTTCCTTCAACGAATGCGTTGTAGGTGTCGGCAATTTTCTTGATGTCTTCATCCGTCAGTTCGCGCAGCTTCCGCGTAACCATAGTGCCGAGTTTCCGTGCGTCGATGAACAGCGTTTTGCCTTTTTGCTTCTTGTTCTTTGCAAGGAACCAAAGCGATACCGGGATCTGCGTCGTGTAGAATAGCTGCGTCGGCATTGCAACGATACAGTCCACAAGGTCAGCATTGATAATGTTCTTGCGGATTTCACCTTCACCGCCGGACTGCGAAGAAAGCGAACCATTTGCAAGCACCATACCGATACGCCCATTCGGGGCAAGATGCCAGATCATGTGCTGCAACCACGCGAAGTTTGCATTTCCAGCAGGAGGCGTACCATACTGCCAACGGACATCATCAACGAGCTTATCCGCACCCCAGCCGGAGAGATTGAAGGGAGGATTCGCCATAATGAAGTCTGCCTTGAGTTGAGGGTGGCAATCGTTAAAGAACGTGTCCGCATTAAACTTGCCGAGGTCGGCTTCTATACCGCGAATGGCAAGATTCATCTGCGCCATCTTCCATGTGGTCGGGTTGGAGTCTTGACCAAAGACGGAAATCTTGTTGATGTTGCCGCCATGATTTTCGATGAACTTTGCGGACTGAACGAACATACCGCCAGAGCCGCAGCACGGGTCATAAACACGTCCATTAAACGGTTGCAACACTTCAACAAGGGTACGTACAACGCAAGAGGGAGTATAGAACTCACCAGCAAGTTTGCCTTCTTGCTCGGCAAACTTGGAGAGACAGTATTCGTATGTCCGACCAAGAATGTCCTTACTGTTTCCATGCTCGATCATCTGAATGTTGGTGAAGAGATCAACCACTTCACCAAGACGCCGCTTGTCCAGCTCTGGACGGGCGAAGTTCTTAGGAAGAATATCTTTGAGGCGCTTGTTTTCTTTCTCGATACTGCGCATTGCGTCATCAATCACCGTGCCAATTTCCGGCGTGTGAGCGGCAGCAGCAATCGCACTCCATCGTGCATTCTCAGGGACAAAGAAGATGTTTTCGGCAGTGTATTCGTCCTGATCCTCTTCAAATCCATCGCCTTCTTCAACCAGTTCCTTGTACTTTGCCTCGAAGCGATCAGAAATGTATTTCAAGAAAATCAATCCGAGAACGACGGACTTGTATTCGGATGCGTCGATGTTTCCGCGCAGGACGCAAGCCGCGTCCCAGATTTGTTTTTCAAAGCCGATATTGCTTGTGTTATTCTCAGCCATTTCAGCAACCTCCAAAGTTATAGTTTCACACTTACTATTCTACAAAAAGAGCTGTACGAAAAACCGGACTCAGTTCTTGTCCGTTCGCACAGCCT
>OJSM01001590.1_pt1 | contig 14874 bp, 8 predicted proteins | sample 1599431 | NCBI WGS metagenome assembly OJSM01 (sample SAMN04168659, study PRJEB22393) | human gut metagenome | biome: human gut microbiome; feature: stool | host: Homo sapiens | collected 2014-05-12 | reverse complement strand
GTATGCCACACCGGCAGGCCGCTGCGCTTGAGCACCCGCTGCATCACCCGCTGCATATCCAGCAGGGAGATGTAGGAGGCTTCGTTCATCTTCTTAAACGAGATCCTTACTGTAATCAAAGCACGGTCCTCCTAACAGATGGTTTGCGCCGCAGCCGTGGCAGGCACGGTTGCAGGGCTGAGTGGTCTGAGCCGCGAGGGCCTTGTTGTACTCCCGCACCAGATATTCGTGGGTGACGCCGTAGTCCATGTGGCTCCACGGGGTCACTTCGTCCAGACCGATCGCGCGCTGGCAGTAGAACTTGGGGTCAATGCCCATGTCCTCGAAGACCTGCATCCAGGTGTCGTACTTGAAGCACTCTTCCCAGCCGTCGAAATAGCAGCCGCGCTTATAGGCCTCGAGGATGACGGGAGCCAAGCGGCGGTCGCCCTTGGCAAAGACGCCCTCGAGGAAGCTGGTGGTGCTGTCGTGGTAGTTGACCTTGATCTTGCGGCTGTGGACGCTTTCGAGCAGGTGCTTCTGCTTGGCCTGCAGCATCTCTTCGGTGTCCATCGGGACGAACTGGAAAGGGGTGTGGGGCTTCGGCACGAAGCAGGCGCAGCTGATGGTCACCTGCACGCCGCGGCCCTTGGCGTGCTTGGGATTGGAGTAGAACAGGTCTACCACCTTCTGAGCGGTCTCGGCGATGCCCTCGATGTCCTCCATCGTCTCGGTGGGCAGGCCCATCATGAAGTAGAGCTTGACGGAGGTGTAGCCGTTGGCGAAGGCCAGCGAGCAGGTCTTTTCGATTTCGTCCCAGGTGACGTTCTTATTGATGACGTCGCGCAGGCGCTGAGTCCCGGCCTCAGCGGCAAAGGTCAGGCCGCTTTTGCGCACCTTGGTGGTTTTTTCAATGAGGCTCTGGGAAAAGTTGTCCATCCGCAGAGAGGGCAGCGACAGGCTGACGTGCTCTTTCGGCGCCCACTCGTTCAAATCGTCCAGCAGCTCTTCGAGCTGGCTGTGGTCAGAGGTGGACAGGCTGGAAAGGCTCAGCTCCTCGTAGCCGGTGTTGGCGCAGAGGTCCTGTGCGGCCTTGTTCAGCAGGCTGGCGTCGCGCTGGCGCATGGGGCGGTAGAGGAAGCCTGCCTGACAGAACCGACAGCCGCGCACACAGCCGCGCAGCACCTCGACGCTGGCGCGGTCCTGGATGGCACCCACCATCGGGACGACAAAGTTGGTCGGGGGCGCAAAGTCGTTCAGGTTCTTGATGATGGCCTTGGTGATGACCGCCGGGATGCCCGGCTCGTTGGGAGTGATGGACTTGACGCGGCCATCGTCGTAGTATTCGATGTCGTAGAAAGCCGGGATATAGACGCCGGGGATCCTGGCGATACGGAGCAGCAGCTCTTTCTTGGAGACGCCGCCCTCTTTCTTAGCCTTTTCGATCTCGGCGCAGATGCCGGGCAGCTGGTTTTCGCCCTCGCCCAGCTGGACGACGTCGAAGAAGTCGGCGATGGGCTCGGAGTTGCAGGCACAGGGGCCGCCCGCCACGATGAGGGGCCAGCTCTCGTCGCGGTCTTTCGAGTAGAACGGGATGCCCGCCAGATCCAGCATGGCGAGGATGTTGGTGTAGGACAGCTCATATTGGAGCGTAAAGCCCACAGCGTCGAAAGCCGTGAGGGGGTCTTTGCTCTCCATCGTGTAGAGGGGCAGGCTCAGGCGCTCCATCTCAGCCTTCATATCCAGCCACGGCATAAAGGCGCGCTCACACCACCAGTTTTCGTGGCTGTTCAGCAGCTCGTAGAGGATTTTTTCGCCCAGAAAGGACATGCCCACTTCGTAGGTGTCCGGGAAGCAGAACGCAAAGCGGACGTCTACCTCGTCTTTATTTTTATAGACGCTGCCCGGTTCGCCGCCGGTGTAGCGGCCCGGCTTCTGCACCCGGGACAGCGCTTCTTTCAGTTTCGGATCAAACATCAAGTTCCTCCATTTAACAACACGGATTGCATATTTATATATTTTACCCTATTTGGGCGAAGATTGCAACAGACATCGCAGCATTTGAGCTCCATCCAGCGGTGGGACAGGCAGAAGGTTGAACGTCCCGGTGAGCAGATTGGCCGCAAGGAACGCACTGCCCCGGATGGTTGCACACTGCTCCATCCTCATTGCCCAGATGGCGGCCAGGAGGCCATTCATGCCCGGCCCGGCGGCAGCGAGCAGAAAGGTCTGCCCCCGGGTGAGGGTCTGACCCCATGTCCGCATACAGAAACCGGTCATGGTCACTTCGATGACGGGAAAGCGCCGGAACAGAAGCAGATAGACGAAGATATGACCCATTTCGTGGAGGACAGCGGCGCACAGGCCGATGCGCAGGAAGCCGCTGGCGTCGAACCAGAGCAGCAGATACAGCGCCCCGCAGAGCAGCAGCGGGTCACGGAACGCCAGCGGCCCCAGCCGGACGAGCCGCCTCATGGCAGGCCCAGCAGAGCCCCCGCATCATAGCGGACGCCCTGTTCCAGAAGTTCAAAGTGAAGGTGCGCCCCGGTGGAGCGGCCCGTCTCCCCCGCTGTCCCCAGCGGCTGACCCGCCTGCACCACCTCTCCGGCCCGAACGAAGAGGTATTGCAGATGGGCGTAAAGCGTCTCCTGCCCGCCGCTGTGGCTCAGGCAGAGGTAGTTGCCGTAGGTCGCGCTCCGCCGGGCGGCAATGACGACGCCGTTCATTGCCGCCAGCACCAGCGTGCCTTCCGAACATGCAAGGTCAGTGCCGCGATGGAACGCCTCTTCGCCGGTGATGGGGTCGGAGCGCCAGCCGTAGGCGTCCGAGACCCGCCACGCCGTCGTACCCAGCGGGAAGCAGGCCGTCTGCGCGGGCCTCACCCGTTTCAGCGAACAGCCCTCGGGCGCGGCTTTTGCGGCACAGGCCCGCAGCGCGGCCATGCAGAACAGGACAGCGCAGAACACCGCAAAAATCACCCACCCTTTTGTTCTATGCTGTCTTGTCCCCATCGGCGTCCCTCCTGTTTCCTGTACTGTATGCGGCAGGACAATATAAAATGCCGCCGGCCTTGCAGGCCAGCGGCATCGGGGATTATTTCAGGAAGTGCTCGAGCAGGCGGCCCAGCAGACCGGTGCGGCGGGGGCGGCTCTCGGTGACGACAATGGGCATCGGGGCGGGAACGGCCTTTTCCGGCTGTACTGGCTGTTTTTCCGGTTGTACGGGCTGAGGTGCCGCCTTTGCCGGTGCGGCAGGCTTTTCCGGAGCCTTGACGGGCTGGGGCTTCGGCGTCTCAGCGACAGAAGCCGGTGCAGGCGCTTTGTCGCGGGCCGTCCAGTCGTCGCGGAGAAGGTCGTACATTCCCATCTGGCTGTTCACCAGCGGCTCGCCGGGGGCGGGCTTGACTTTCTGGTAGCTGCCGTCCGGCTGCATCTCGCGGGCGTTGACGTTGTCGCTGAGCTGGAGGCGGAGGATGCTGTCCAGCTTCTCCTTCAGCACGGGGTCTTCCACCCGGACGCCGACTTCCACGCGGCACTCGGTGTTGCGGGTGAGAAAGTCGCCGGATGCGATATAGATGCGGGTGTTCACGCCGTCATAGAAGCTGTAGATTCGGCCATGCTCGAGGTAGCGGCCCACGAGGCTGCGGATGTGGAGGTTTTCGGTCTTGCCCGGCACACCGGCGCGGACACAGCAGATGCCTCGGACGATCATGTCGATGCGGACACCGGCACAGCTGGCTTCCTCGAGCTTGAGGATAATATCTCTATCGGAGATGGAGTTGTTCTTCAAAATCATGGAAGCCGGGCGGCCCAGACGGGCAGCGTTGATGACCCGATCCATCTCATCCAGCAGCACGCTCTTGAAGCGGAGGGGTGCTACCAGCATCTTTTCGCTCTCCTCCGTCAGTTTCTGCACGGCAAGGTTCTGGAAGACGTTGGACGCTTCCTCGCCGATGCCGAGGTCGGCGGTGATGAAGGAGTAGTCGGTATAGAGCTCACTGGTCTTCTCGTTGTAGTTGCCGGTGCCGATCTGGGTGATGTAGGAGTAGCCGTGGGCGCTCTTTTTGGTGATAAGAGTCAGCTTGGAGTGGACTTTGTAGTCATCAAAACCATAGATGACCGTGCATCCGGCCTCTTCGAGGTGCTTCGACCAGTCGATGTTGTTCTGTTCGTCAAAGCGGGCGCGCAGCTCCACCAGCGCCACGACTTCCTTGCCGTTCTCGGCGGCTTCCACGAGGGCCTGTACGATTTGAGATTCACGGGCCATGCGGTAGAGCGTCATCTTGATGGAGATGACGTCGGGGTCCTGCGCGGCCTTTTTCAGCATCGCAATAAAGGGGCGGATGGACTGGTAGGGGTAGCTCAACAGCACATCGTGCTTTTCCACCTCGGCGGCAAGGTCGTAGTCCTGCGGAGGCAGCATAGGCCGGGCAGGCGTATAGAACAGCTCGGGGTGGCCGTCGGACTCCATGCGGGAGGTGAGCTTGTAGAAGAAGCTCAGGTCAAGAGGACTCTTCTGGACGAAGACCCGCTTGTGGGTCAGCTCGAGGCGGCTGCAGAGCAGCTGAGCGACCTGCGGTGCGGCGGGGATGACCTGCAGACGGACGGCGGCCAGCTTGCGGCGGCGCTTGAGCAGATCGGCCATGATCTCGCGGTAGTCGATGTCATGGTCCATCATGCCCTCTTTCACGTCGATGTCGGCGTTGCGGGTGACCCGGAAGAGGCACTTTTCCTGCACGTTCTCCTTGCCGAAGATGAGGGCCGCATAATGGAGCACCAGCTCCTCCGTCAGGGCAAAGCAGGTCTCATTGTCCTTCCGGACGAAATGCATCCGCTCCATCTGGCTTGAGATGGGTACGATGCCGAGGGTGTGCTCCGAGGTGTGCTTTTCGTGAAGGAGGACGCCGAGATAGATCTCCTTATTGCGCAGGAACGGGAACGGGTGGCGGCTGTCCACGATCTGGGGGCTGAGGATGGGGAAAAGCTCGCTCTGGAAATACTTTTTCCAGAAGTGCTCGTCCTCTTTGCTCAGCTTATCAAAATCCACCTTGCGGTAGCCGCAGGCCGCCAGATTTTCCAGCGATTTGGCGTAGTATTTGTCGCAGTCCTCCTGGAGCTGAGCGGTCTTGGGCATGATGGCGGCAAGCTGCTCTTCCGCTGTCATATTCGTCTTGTTTTCCCGCTTTTCCTTCTTGCCGCGCATGAGGTTGGCGCGCTCCTGGAGCGAGCCGACGCGCACCATGAAGAACTCGTCCAGATTGGAGCCGTAGATGGCCAGAAACTTGAGCTGTTCGGCCAGCGGGACATTTTTATCCTTGCCCAGCACCAGCACGCGGCGGTTGAAGTCCAGCCAGCTCAATTCCCGGTTGATAAAAATGCTCTCTTCACTCATGATAACTCCTTTTTCCCGAGAAGGTCTCCCCTCTCAGCTCACATAGGCGAGGCCCTGCCATTCGTCTATCATATCCTGCGTAACGCCCGGCACCTGTGCCACCTCATCGAGGCTCTGGAACCGGCCATGGGCAAGACGATATTCCAGAATGGCTCTCGCCTTCTTCTCCCCGAGGCCGGGCAGTGTGGTCATAGCGTCTATCCCGGCGGTGTTGAGGTCCACGCGGAAGGACTCCCGCAGAGGCTCGACTGCCGCTGACGAAGCCTGCGCCGGGGATGGAGGCACGGCATACCAGAACGCCAGACTGACAATACAGACCGCCGCTGCTGCCGCCAGTGCCAGAAAGCGGCGTTCGCGGGGTGTTAACATAGTTTCTTTCATTGTACTCGAAATCCTTCCAAAAAGAAAGTCTCCTGCGGAAAATTTGCAGGAGACTTTACACAATTTTTACGATGCAGCTTCGGCACTTCGCACAAGGCCATAGAAAAACTCTGCGGCGGCGCCGGTGTCGTGGTCGGTCAGGGTCGTCTGGCCGGCGGCAAGGCGCAGCTCCACCGGAGCATCAGCCGGAACGACGCTCTGCTTGGCCTGACGGACCAGCTCGAGCATCTGGCTGCACCCGGCGGCGACAGTGAGCTGGTCAGCCGTGCAGTTGACGGGCAGGCAGACCGCACCCAGCATTGCTTCCGCCGAGACGGCACCCGGTGTCAGCACCATAACATCCATGCCGGTGCGCTCCGAGCGCAGCATGGCGGCATTGTCCCCCAGCGCCTTTTCCAGCAGGGCCTGAATGGGCAACTGCTGACGGTCCTGATAGAGCAGGATGCGCAGCACGTCCTCACCCTTGACGTCGGCGGGGCTGCACAGCGTAAAGGGGGTGAACTCCCGGCGCAGATGGCGCTCGAGGGCGGTGCTCATCCGCAGCACACGGGTAGAACCGTCTGTCATCTGCAGTGCGATGCCAAGGCCCACGGCTGAGGGAAGCTTCTGCAACACGGCTTCTTCCCGTCCGGCAAAGCTTTGCACGCCAGGCCACGATTTACGGGTTCGACTCCAGCAACGCAGCGGGAAGCGCCAGGTTTGCAGACTCTGTGCAACTTTACTGCCCAGTACGCCTGCGCCCAAAATGCCGATGGTAAAATCTTCCCGATGATATTCAGGCAGCGGTTGCCAATGCGAACTATTTTGCTGGAGGCGGTAATCGTCAAAACGTCGAAACCAATGCAGCACCTGACTGACAGCATATTCCTGCATTTGCTCGCCCATACCGGTATCTTCCAGGCGAAAAAGTGGAACAGAAGGCTTCAGCATTTCAGGGTGAGCCTGTAGCTTGCTCAAAATAGAATCAACACCTGCCCCAAGTGCAAACACCGCTTTAAGATCGCGCCCTGCCAGCATTTCAACAGGAGGATGCCAGACTAAAGCATAATCGGCTGATTCATTGTCTCCGCTTTTCCATGCTCTGACTCTTGCCTGAGGAATAGCTTTGTGCAGTGCCTCAATCCACCATTGGGTATCGAACGTTGGGTGATAAAAGATGATATCCATACTGACTCCCGAAAAGCGTTGCGCGAAATTTATTCGCACTTATCGTTATGATCTACAAAGGCCACCAGCATAACAAATCCGTGGTCGGTGACAAAAAAAGCAAATTTCGCTTATTAAAACTACATATTGATTGAAGTTTGAATAATCGAGCGATTTTTTAAAAAAGTTTGTTGACCTCAGGTCATGATTTCCCTAAATTAGCGCCCGTTCCAGCAAGACAGGAACGACAATTTGGTGAGGTGTCCGAGTGGCTGAAGGAGCACGCCTGGAAAGTGTGTATACGGCAACGTATCGGGGGTTCGAATCCCCCCCTCACCGCCATATTTAAAGAAGAGCTCGTACGAAAGTACGAGCTTTTTTTTCGTATATTGCATACACCGGGGGGATGAGAAGCCCCAGGCGGAGGTTGACAACTAGCGACAGACTCATTCATCATCCTTGCGGTTGATAAGAATTTCTGCCTCTTTTACTACCACCTTATTACGCCCGGTCTCTTTCGCCTCGTAAAGTGCGTTATCAGCCAGTTGATAGATCTCCTTAGGGTTTAACTCATTTTTCTGCGTTACAACAGCGCCAATACTAATCGTCACTTTTTGTGGTATGGCGTATTCAGGATTATCGCCAGTTAAACGTTCAACATTTTCCCGAATCCTTTCCGCTAAAGCTTTCGCACATTCAGTATCGATCTCCGTCAGCAAGACGCCAAACTCTTCGCCGCCAACGCGCGCTAAAAGGTCATCTGGTCGTATGCTTTTCCCAATGATATTCACCACTGTCTTTATCACTTGATCGCCAACCGGATGTCCCCAGGTGTCGTTGACTTTTTTGAAGTGGTCAATATCCATAATCATGACGCAATAAGGTGTTTTTTTGGCCGATGCTGATTGAACCGTCAGTTCATTAAAAAAATAATTTCTGTTGAATATATTGGTTAAGGGATCGCGATGTGCAATGTCCTTTGTTACTCGTAGCGCACTGAATATATGGCACATAAAAATTACCAAAACGGTTAACTTACTGACTACTTCAATAGTGCGACTAATATACCAAATGGACACGCTATACCTGCTCATAAATAACAGAGAGATATTGTACAGCACGGCACAAAAAGCAATCACCGACACCCCGTTCCAGATATCACAGCGTAAACCATTAAAGTATAGATTAACCGAAAGCAAGGTTAACCACATGAAAATCATTATGGTAACATATGAGGCTTTCCAAACCACCTGACCATTTTCATTGGTTAACTCGGCAATGTGTAAATCGTAGCTCTCATAATGGCTAGAAAATATGTGAGCAACTATCGGCCCCCCAAGAACAAAAAACAAACTTATGCACAAAGTCACTTTTTTGGAAAATAAATTGCGCTGTTTTGTGTTTTCACTAACTTTATTTATCAATGCCAGAAATATTAACATGCACAAACTCATCTGACGAAACAAATAATAAATTGCAATGTCATTTTGAACAACACTGCTTGTCAAACGCCCCTCAATAATTTGCTGAATGATAATGACGGTTTTAACAAAGTAAATCAAACAACTTAGAAAAGCCAAACTAAGTATACAGTTTGAAAATTGCCTACGGTCATAAATGAAATACAACTGCATAAAAATAAATGCAACAGTATCGATAAAAAATAAAGCAATCATAACCATCAGATAGGTTGATCGTGGAACAACTTCCTCAACGGTTGGCTGATTGAACCAACTATTAACCAAAACCAATGCAAGCCCAAACAATAAGCTCACTAATACAGTACTACTAATTCCCAAATAGTCTTTTTCCATAAAGCTACACCAACCTGTAGGTTGTAGATCCCTTTTTATTATTAATAGATATAAGAACTGTACTGTTGTCAATATGAAAATCCACCCACAAACAATACCGATGATGATAGTTGCAGAATGCAATTATTATCACTTTAATGCTTTATACATTTTTTGCTGCAAGGCAGGCGCAAATACTTATAAAAGATTATAATAAAATCCTTATAAAGCATTAATTAATAGATACATTAGGAATAACAATTAAATCCGTGAGTGCAGTAGCGCTGCCTTTCATCAGGACTTTCGAAAAATCCGAAATCATGCATCGGAATTTACTGATTTAATTATTTTAATCCTAATTTATTTTGAAAAAGGTATTGGGATTTATGCCGTATTCCTGAAGATCCTCATCATTGGAATGGATTTTCGGGCGAGAAAAGGATTTTATATGGACACTCTGCTCATCATTTCTTCTTCTCATCATCAACAATTCACGTCTCTCTTCCGCGTTTAATAACGGATTATGAGATGCAAAAATATCTTTCTTTTCAGTTACCTGTAATTAGATACAGAGAGAGATTTTGGCAATACATGGAGTAATACAGGATGTATTCAAGTAGCAGAAAAAGGTGCCCGAAAACCAAATGGGCTTTGAAAATTCTTACTGCTGCATTTTTAGCAGCGAGTCCCGCGGCGAAGAGTGCTGTTAATAACGCCTATGATGCATTGATTATTGAAGCTCGCAAAGGAAATACTCAGCCAGCTTTGTCATGGTTTGCACAAAAATCAACACTCAGTAATAACCAAATTGCTGACTGGTTACAGATTGCCTTATGGGCCGGGCAAGATAAACAGGTTATTACCGTTTACAACCGCTATCGTCATCAGCAATTACCAGCGCGTGGTTATGCAGCTGTCGCCGTCGCTTATCGTAACCTGCAACAATGGCAAAACTCGCTTACACTGTGGCAAAAGGCGCTCTCTCTGGAGCCGCAAAATAAGGATTATCAACGGGGACAAATTTTAACCCTGGCAGATGCGGGTCACTATGATACTGCGCTGTTTAAACTTAAGCAGCTTAAATCTGGAGCACCGGACAAAGCCAATTTACTCGCAGAAGCCTATATCTATAAACTGACGGGGCGTTATCAGGATGAATTACGGGCGATGACAGAGTCATTACCTGAAAATGCATCTAAGCAACAATATCCCACAGAATACGTGCTGGCATTACGTAATAATCAACTAGCTGCCGCGATTGACGATGCCAATTTAACGCCAGATATTCGCGCTGATATTCATGCCGAACTGGTCAGACTGTCGTTTATGCCTACGCGCAGTGAAAATGAACGTTATGCCATTGCCGATCGCGCCCTCGCCCAATACGCTGCATTAGAAATTCTGTGGCACGATAACCCAGACCGCACTGCCCAGTACCAGCGTATTCAGGTTGATCATCTTGGCGCGTTATTAACTCGCGATCGTTATAGAGACGTTATTTCTCACTATCAGCGTTTAAAAAAGACGGGGCAAATTATTCCGCCCTGGGCGCTATATTGGGTTGCGTCGGCTTATCTCAAAGATCAGCAGCCGAAAAAAGCACAGTCAATAATGACCGAGCTCTTTTATAACAAGGAAACCATTGCCACGGATTTATCCGATGAAGAACTTGCGGATCTCTTTTACAGCCACCTGGAGAGTGAAAATTATCCCGGCGCGCTAACTGTCACCAAACATACCATTAATACTTCGCCGCCTTTCCTTCGGCTAATGGGCACGCCTACGAGCATCCCGAATGATACCTGGTTACAGGGGCATTCGTTTCTCTCAACCGTAGCAAAATATAGTAATGATCTTCCTCAAGCTGAAATAACAACCAGAGAACTTGCTTATAACGCACCAGGAAATCAGGGACTGCGCATCGATTACGCGAGTGTGTTACAAGCCCGCGGTTGGCCTCGTGCGGCAGAAAATGAATTAAAAAAAGCAGAAGTGATCGAGCCACGTAATATTAATCTGGAGGTTGAACAAGCCTGGACAGCATTAACGTTACAAGAATGGCAGCAGGCAGCTGTCTTAACCCACGATGTTGTCGAACGTGAACCGCAAGATCCCGGCGTTGTACGATTAAAACGTGCGGTTGATGTACATAATCTTGCAGAGCTTCGTATCGCTGGCTCAACAGGAATTGATGCCGAAGGTCCAGATAGTGGCAAACATGATGTCGACTTAACCACCATCGTTTATTCACCACCGCTGAATGATAACTGGCGCGGTTTTGCTGGATTCGGTTATGCCGATGGACAATTTAGCGAAGGAAAAGGGATTGTTCGCGACTGGCTGGCAGGTGTTGAGTGGCGGTCACGTAATATCTGGCTCGAGGCGGAGTACGCTGAACGCTTTTTCAATCATGAGCATAAACCCGGCGCGCGCCTGTCTGGCTGGTATGATTTTAATGATAACTGGCGTATTGGTTCGCAACTGGAACGCCTCTCTCACCGCGTTCCATTACGGGCAATGAAAAATGGTGTTACAGGCAACAGCGCACAGGCTTATGTTCGCTGGTATCAAAATGAGCGGCGTAAGTACGGTGTCTCCTGGGCTTTCACTGATTTTTCCGACAGTAACCAGCGTCATGAAGTCTCAATTGAGGGTCAAGAACGCATCTGGTCTTCACCATATTTGATTGTCGATTTCCTACCCAATCTGTATTACGAACAAAATACAGAACACGACACCCCATACTACAACCCTATAAAAATGTTCGATATTGTTCCGGCATTTGAGGCAAGTCATTTGTTATGGCGAAGCTATGAAAATAGCTGGGAGCAAATATTCAGCGCAGGTGTTGGTGCCTCCTGGCAAAAACATTATGGCACGGATGTCGTCACCCAACTCGGCTACGGGCAACGTATTAGCTGGAATGACGTGATTGATGCTGGCGCAACGCTACGCTGGGAAAAACGACCTTATGACGGTGACAGAGAACACAACTTATACGTTGAATTCGATATGACATTCAGATTTTAAGGATAAATATGTTACGTAATGGAAATAAATATCTCCTGATGCTGGTGAGTATAATTATGCTCACCGCGTGCATTAGCCAGTCAAGAACATCATTTATACCGCCACAGGATCGCGAATCTTTACTCGCCGAGCAACCGTGGCCACATAATGGTTTTGTGGTGATTTCATGGCATAACGTTGAAGACGAAGCTGCCGACCAGCGTTTTATGTCAGTGCGAACATCAGCACTGCGTGAACAATTTGCCTGGCTGCGCGAGAACGGTTATCAACCGGTCAGTATTGCTCAAATTCGTGAAGCACATCGAGGAGGAAAACCGCTACCGGAAAAAGCAGTAGTGCTGACTTTTGATGACGGCTACCAGAGTTTTTATACCCGTGTCTTCCCAATTCTTCAGGCCTTCCAGTGGCCGGCTGTATGGGCTCCCGTCGGCAGTTGGGTCGATACTCCAGCGGATAAACAAGTGAAATTTGGCGATGAGATGGTCAGTCGAGAATATTTTGCCACGTGGCAACAAGTGCGAGAAGTTGCGCGTTCCCGGCTCGTTGAGGTCGCTTCTCATACATGGGATTCTCACTACGGTATTCAGGCTAATGCCACCGGCAGCTTATTGCCTGCATATGTAAATCGTGCATATTTTACTGACCACGCACGGTATGAAACCGCAGCAGAATACCGGGAAAGAATTCGCCTGGATGCTGTAAAAATGACGGAATACCTGCGTACAAAGGCTGAGGTAAATCCACACGTTTTTGTTTGGCCTTATGGCGAAGCGAATGGCATAGCAATAGCGGAATTAAAAAAACTCGGTTATGACATGTTCTTCACCCTTGAATCAGGTTTGGCAAATGCGTCGCAATTAGATTCCATTCCGCGAGTATTAATCGCCAATAATCCCTCATTAAAAGAGTTTGCCCAGCAAATTATTACCGTACAGGAAAAACCACTACAACGGGTAATGCATATCGATCTTGATTACGTTTATGACGAAAACCGCCAGCAAATGGATCGCAATATTGATGTGCTAATTCAGCGGGTAAAAGATATGCAAATATCTACCGTGTATTTGCAAGCATTTGCTGATCCCGATGGTGATGGGCTGGTTAAAGAGGTCTGGTTTCCAAATCGTTTGCTACCAATGAAAGCAGATATTTTTAGTCGGGTTGCCTGGCAATTGCGTACCCGCTCAGGTGTAAACATCTATGCGTGGATGCCGGTATTAAGCTGGGATTTAGATCCCACATTAACGCGAGTAAAATACTTACCAACTGGGGAGAAAAAAGCACAAATTCATCCTGAACAATACCGCCGTCTCTCTCCTTTCGATGACAGGGTCAGAGCACAAGTTGGTATGTTATATGATGATCTTGCCGGACATGCTGCTTTTGATGGCATATTGTTCCACGATGATGCTTTGCTTTCAGATTATGAAGATGCCAGTGCAGCGGCTATCGCGGCTTATCAGCAAGCTGGCTTTAGCGGGAGTCTGAGCGAAATTCGACAAAACCCGGAGCAATTTAAACAGTGGACCCGCTTTAAAAGTCGTGCGTTAGCTGACTTCACTTTAGAACTTAGTGCGCGCGTAAAAGCCATTCGTGGTCCACATGTTAAAACTGCACGAAATATTTTTGCACTTCCGGTAATACAACCTGAAAGTGAAGCCTGGTTTGCACAGAATTATGCTGATTTCCTAAAAAGCTATGACTGGACCGCTATTATGGCTATGCCTTATATGGAAGGCGTCACAGAAAAATCGGCTGATCAATGGTTAATACAATTGACCAATCAGATGAAAAGCATCCCGCAGGCTAAAGACAAATCAATTTTAGAATTACAGGCACAAAACTGGCAGAAAAATGGTCAGCATCAGGCTATTTCTTCACAACAACTCGCTCACTGGATGAGCCTATTACAACTGAATGGAGTGAAAAATTATGGTTATTATCCCGACAATTTTCTGCATAACCAACCTGAAATAGACGTTATTCGTCCTGAGTTTTCAACAGCCTGGTATCCGAAAAATGATTAATCGCATCGTATCGTTTTTTATATTATGTCTGGTGTTATGCATACCCCTATGCGTAGCGTACTTTCACTCTGGTGAACTGATGATGAGGTTCGTTTTCTTCTGGCCGTTTTTTATGTCCATTATGTGGATTATTGGCGGCGTCTATTTCTGGGTCTATCGTGAACGCCACTGGCCGTGGGGAGAAAACGCACCAGCCCCCCAGTTGAAAGATAATCCATCTATCTCCATTATCATTCCCTGTTTTAATGAGGAGAAAAACGTTGAAGAAACCATACATGCCGCTTTAGCACAGCGTTATGAGAACATTGAAGTTATTGCCGTAAATGATGGTTCAACAGACAAAACCCGTGCCATCCTGGATCGCATGGCTGCACAAATTCCCCGTCTGCGGGTCATTCATCTGGCGCAAAACCAGGGGAAAGCCATTGCGCTTAAAACCGGAGCTGCCGCGGCGAAAAGTGAATATCTGGTGTGCATTGATGGCGACGCGTTATTAGACCGCGATGCAGCGGCATATATTGTGGAACCGATGTTGTACAACCCGCGTGTGGGTGCCGTAACCGGTAATCCTCGTATTCGCACACGTTCTACCCTGGTGGGTAAAATTCAGGTTGGCGAGTATTCCTCAATTATTGGTTTGATCAAGCGGACCCAGCGTATCTATGGAAACGTATTTACCGTTTCCGGTGTTATTGCCGCATTTCGTCGCAGCGCCCTGGCAGAAGTGGGTTACTGGAGTGACGATATGATCACCGAAGATATTGATATTAGCTGGAAGCTGCAGTTGAATCAGTGGACGATTTTTTACGAGCCACGGGCGCTGTGCTGGATATTAATGCCTGAAACGTTAAAAGGGCTGTGGAATCAGCGCCTGCGCTGGGCTCAGGGCGGTGCAGAAGTATTCCTCAAAAATATGACAAGGTTGTGGCGCAAAGAAAACTTTCGAATGTGGCCACTGTTTTTTGAATACTGTCTGACGACAATATGGGCCTTTACCTGCCTGGTCGGTTTCATTATTTACGCAGCCCAACTTGCAGGTGTACCGTTAAATATTGAATTGACACATATCGCAGCGACACATACTGCCGGAATATTATTGTGTACGTTATGTTTACTGCAATTTATTG
>OJSM01001542.1_pt1 | contig 15280 bp, 15 predicted proteins | sample 1599431 | NCBI WGS metagenome assembly OJSM01 (sample SAMN04168659, study PRJEB22393) | human gut metagenome | biome: human gut microbiome; feature: stool | host: Homo sapiens | collected 2014-05-12 | reverse complement strand
TAAGGGAAATCTTTCCGTCCAGCCGTGCCATCACCTGCTGCCCTCCGGAAAGAGAAAGCGTCACGCGGCCATTTTTAACGGAAGTGACCGTCCCCTCAAAAATATTTCCTTTTGTCAGAGACCGCAGAGAGGCCACAAGATTTTCCACACCTTTCGTCCCGGTCAGCGTCTCCGCACCTGATGAGATCGCCTGATGATACTGTTTTACCAAATCTGAAATCTGCATCCGAACAGCCCCCTTTGTGATTTTGAATAATTATCTTATGATACAAAATTCTTAATAAAGGTTCTTCTGTGAATCGGTGTCGGTCCATACTTTTTGAGTGCTGCAATATGTTCCGCGCTTCCATATCCTTTATTGGAAGCAAAACCATACTCCGGATAAATCGAATCATAGTATACCATCATCCGGTCCCTGGTCACCTTGGCAATGATCGATGCCGCACCGATGGAAATGCTCTTTGCATCTCCCTTGATAATCGGTACCTGCGGAATTGCCACTTTCGGAATCGTCACTGCATCATTAAGCAGCAGATCCGGCTGCGGAGATAACTGTGCAATCGCCTGCCGCATTGCCTCATATGTTGCCTGCAGAATATTGATCTCATCAATCCTGTCCGGACCGATCGTGCCAAGTCCGGTTGCCACTGCCTGCTCCATGATGATATCATACAGTTCTTCTCTTTTTGCCGCTGAAAGTTTTTTGGAATCATTAATATATAATATATCACAATCCTTCGGCAGAATCACAGCTCCTGCCACGACCGGTCCCGCAAGCGGTCCCCGTCCTACCTCATCGATCCCACAGATATATGTATATGTATCGTACTCTTTTTCATATTTCTTTAAATTTTCCGTGCGGATCATTTCCTTCTGTAGCTTATCCATGCGTTTTTTTGCGGTATCCACCAGTTTCTGCACACCGGTGCGGGAATCCGACGCATATTTTTCCACAAACGCCTCCAGGGCTTCCGTCGGTGTTGCTGTCAGTTCCTCTTTAATCGCATCAATTTTTTCAGCCATTTTCCTGCTCCTTTGGCCACTCCAGCGTAACTTTTCCGAGTTTTCCGCTCCGGAATTCATCAATCAGAAGTGCTGCCGCTTTGCTGTAATCGAGTTCCCCGCCTTTCGTGATACATTTCCTGTTTTCTGCAATCCCGCATAAAAGTTCGGTCTCCTTTTGTGTTTCTTCGACTTCATAACGTTCTGTCAGGATTCCCGGATACTGTGTTTTCAGGAAACGGATCAGCTCTACCGCAAGTTCATCCGTATTTAAGATCTCATCCCGGATGGAACCGATCAGCGCCAGACGAAGTCCAACTTTCTGATCCTCAAATTTCGGCCAGAGAATTCCCGGAGTATCCAAAAGCTCTACACTTTTGCTCAGACGTATCCACTGTTTTCCCTTCGTTACACCTGGCTTGTTTCCGGTCTTTGCACACGCTTTTCCCGCATACGAATTGATAAATGTGGATTTTCCGACATTTGGAATTCCAACAACCATGGCACGGACCGGCCGGTTTTTGATTCCGCGCTTACGGTCCCTCTCCATTTTTTCCTTACAGGCTTCCATAATAATATCGGTAATGGATTTCATTCCGTTTTTGCTTCGCGCGTCAAGGCTTACCACATAATATCCTTTTTTTTTGAAAAAAGCAGACCACTGCTCGGTTGCCTTGCGGTCCGCCAGGTCCGCTTTATTCATTAAAATCAGACGATATTTGTTTTTCCCAAGTTCGTCAATATACGGATTTCTGCTGCTGAGCGGAATCCGGGCATCTACCAGTTCGATCACCAGATCTATCAGTTTGATGTCTTCCTGCATCTGTCGTTTTGCTTTGGTCATATGACCGGGATACCATTGAAAATTCATCTCTTTTTCCTCATTTCCTAAATCAGCCCGCTTAATCGATCAGTCCCATCTTTCCAAATCCCTTAAAATGGAACCACGCTTTTCCAATTATATAATCTTTTTTCACATTTCCGATATTTGCCATACGGCTGTCCTCACTGCTGTTTCGATTATCCCCGAGAACAAAATATTCGTCATCCCCAAGTTTCACTTCATCTGCTGCCACACCGGGATCTTCGATGGAAGCAGAAACAATATCTTCCTTGTAAAGTTCTCCATTAATATATACTTTCCCATTTTTGATCTGTACCGTATCCCCCGGACAGGCAATTACCCTCCGGACATAATAATGGGATTTTTCATTTCCATTCGGCAAAAAAACGACGACATCGCCCTGCTTTGGCGCGCGTACCATATAGACAAAGCGATTGACAAAAATCTGTTCCTCGCTCTGTAAGGTATCCTGCATGGCATTTCCCACAACTGTCGTCCGAAAACCAAAAGAACTGACCAGTGCATATGCAATGGCAATTACAATGGCACATTCTAATACCCAGGTCATAATTTCTTTAAACAGGGGCACATTAAACTTTTTTCTTCTTCTGCTGAAATTCAGTCCGCTTCTTCTTTTCACTTTTCCACCTCTTTAATTCAAGTTAGAAAAAAGGGATGCCGCATTCTGTGGCATCCCTTCCATGAAGCAAATTATTTTACTAACTCTTTTACCTTTGCAGCTTTGCCGACACGGTCTCTTAAGTAGTAAAGTTTTGCACGACGTACTTTACCTTTACGAACGATCTCTACCTTCTCAACGTTTGGAGAATGTAAAGGCCATGTCTTCTCTACACCTACACCGTTTGAAATCTTTCTTACAGTGAAAGTGGTACGGTTGCTTCCACCCTGCTTCTTAATAACAGTTCCTTCGAATACCTGAATACGCTCACGGTTTCCCTCTTTGATCTTTCCGTATACCTTTACAGTATCACCTACGGAAAACTGTGGTGCTTCAGCCTTTAACTGCTCTGCCTCAATGTTCTTGATAATTTCACTCGCGTTCATTTTGTGACCTCCTGATTATTTTGACGTTCTTAAACTCCATCTATCGGTGCCAGAGGACCGTCACTTCTATTCACATTTGTAACTATCCGTTTCGTAATATTACCGGATAATTACACCGCAACAATTATAAACTTTAGCATACTCATTCCGAAAAATCAAGTCCTTTTTCATCATTTTTCGCACATCCAGAAAATTTTGTCACGCGACAGGCAAAATCCCTCTTTTTCCTGCAATCTCTTGGATTTTTCGTTGTCCGTGATAATCTGTGCAAACGGAATTTTTCCCTGTTCGAGCATACAGTTTGCTGCATACGTTTCGAGCGTCATGGCAATGTGTCTGCGCTGGAATTTTGGTGCTACCATAAGCATTCCGATACTTCCCTCACAATGCTGCCCGATAAATCCGGCAAGCTTTTCGTCATAAAAAGCCCCCACAAGCATACCATCCTGTATCCTCGACCGCAGGTAGTCCTCATCACAGCAGCCGTGATAAAAGGAAACCACCTGTGGAAAATCTTCTCGTTGTAATCTGCGCATCGACAATCCATCCTCACGCGTCAGATCCGGCCGGTATAACCCGCGCACCGGAAGCTTTTCATGTCTGGTGTACACAGCCTGATAACATTCGCACTCCTGATTAAGTCCGTATCTCTTTTGAAAATAAGGAATCATTTCCTCCTGATGTAAAACCGCCAGCGGTATTTTTTCAACCGGAAGCGTCCATGTACGGATATCCGGAAGTCTTGACGGATCAACACATGCATGAAAATAGATCTCGTATTCCATATCTTTGAGCAATATCTGTCCCTGCCCGAAATACAACAGTTGTGCGCGTCCACGATTGATCAGTTCAATCATATCGATGTGCAACAGTTTCTGTTTCATAAGCAGTTGTCTGCATTCCTGCAGCCGCACATAGCGGGCATACAGATCCGGCCTGCGTTCCTTTGTACGCAGGATGGACTGTTCCTTTTTCCATGCATCTATGTGTTTCTGGTTCCCGGAAAGCAGCACCTCCGGCACCTTTTTCCCGTGCCACACATCCGGTCTGGAATATTGCGGATGTTCCAAAAGCTCTCCGTGGAAAGATTCGGTCAGAGCCGACTGTTCATTTCCAAGCACTCCCGGAACCAGGCGTGCCACTGCATCGACAATCACCATGGCTGCCAGCTCGCCGCCCGTCAGTACATAATCACCGATGGAAATGTAATCTGTGACCACTTCCTCAAGCACGCGCTCATCAATGCCCTCGTAATGCCCGCATAACAAAAGCAGCTCATCCTGTGCCGCCAGTTCCCGTGCTTTTGCCTGTGTAAAAGGAATTCCCTGCGGGGTTACATAAATCACCCGCTTTTTCTTATTCTGCGGTATCTTTTCCATAACACTCTGACATGCATCATATACCGGCTGTGCCTGCATGAGCATCCCTGCACCGCCGCCGTAAGGATAATCATCCACCCTGCCATGCTTATCCTGCGTATAATCACGAATATTCACCGCATCAATATCTATTTTTTTCTGTTGTACGGCTCTCCCTGTGATGCTTGTCATAAGCCCCTGCATCACCATATCCGGAAAAAGTGTCAAAACATGAAACTTCATTGTCCACCCTCCGTTTAACGCAGTCCCGGCAGCAGATGTACTTCCATCTGTCCCGCAGCCACATCCACGTTCTGGATACACGCATGGATTGCCGGAATGAGCAGATCTTTTGCGCCGTCTTTACTCACAACATAGACATCATTGGCACCGGTCTGCAATACATCGGAGATTGTTCCAAGTTCTTCTCCTTCATCCGAAACCACCTGTATTCCGATCAGATCTGCAATAAAATACTCGTCTTTTCCTAATTCCACTGCATTTTCCCTGGTAACAAGCAGCTTTGCCTGCCGCATTCTCTCCACGTCATTTCTATCATCTATCCCCTTGAATTTCAGGATCACCATATTTTTAAAGAACTTAACACCTTCGATTTCAAGTTCTCTGGTTCCCCGACCCTGATCAAGGAGGACTGTTTTCAAATTTTTAAACCGGGCATTATCATCCGTGGTAGGAAACACTTTCACCTCTCCACGTACCCCGTGAGGAGCCGTAATCACTCCCACCTGAAATAAATCTTCCATAAAATCTCCTATTGTGCAGATTCTCTCATGAATTTGTTTCATAGAAAAACAAGCACCTCGCAACTGCGGGGTGCTTAATGCGGTATATCCTACCGTTATGTTATTGCATGATTTCCACAATAACTTTTTTGTCTTCTTTGGATGCCGCTGCTTTCACAACCGCACGGATTGCTTTCGCAATGCGTCCCTGCTTTCCGATTACTTTGCCCATATCGGACTGTGCAACCCTAAGTTCCAGCAGAGTTCCTTTTTCATTCTCAGACTCCGTCACAACAACTTCATCCGGGAAATCAACGAGTGACTTTGCAATTACTTCAACTAATTCTTTCATTAATTACATCCACCCTTCGGAATTATTTCTCGATACCAGCTGCCTTGAAGATTCTGTTAACGGTCTCTGTTGGCTGTGCGCCTGTAGATAACCACTTCTTAGCCAGCTCAGCATCTACGTGATACTCGCTAGGATCCTTTGTTGGATCATATGTTCCGATCTCTTCGATGCATCTTCCGTCTCTTGGTGAGCGGGAATCTGCAACTACAATTCTATAGAAAGGAGCCTTCTTTTGTCCCATTCTTCTTAATCTGATCTTTACTGCCATGATTTCACCTCCTCATAGGTTTTGTTTTTTATTTAAAAGGGAAGTCCTTTGAACATTCCTCTTTTACCACGTTTGCCGCCCATCATGCCGGGCATCTGTTTCATCATTTTCTTTGTCTGCTCAAACTGCTTGACCAGACGATTGACTTCTGCCACCTGTACACCCGCACCTCTTGCAATGCGGTTCTTTCTGCTTGGATTGAGCAGATTCGGATTTTTACGTTCCTGCGGTGTCATGGAATGAATAATTGCCTCTATTCTCCGCATGTTTTTCTCCGCTTCGTCCGTATCAATCTCCGGCATCTTTCCACCGCCGAGTCCAAGTCCCGGCATCATGCCCATCAGACTGGACAAACCGCCCATCTTTTTCATCTGACTCATGGACTCTAAATACATTTCAAAGTCAAATTCATTCTTGCGCATCTTCTGCTCAAGTTCTTTGGCTTTTTTCTCGTCGAGATTCTCCTGTGCTTTCTCAATCATGGTAAGCACATCACCCATACCAAGGATTCGGGATGCCATACGATCCGGATAAAACTGTTCCAGATCCGAAAGTTTCTCACCCATACCTGCGTACAGAATCGGTTTTCCTGTCACTGCGCGGATGGAAAGAGCTGCACCGCCCCGGGTATCTCCATCGAGCTTTGTCAGAACAACACCATCGATTCCTATCTTGTCATTAAATGTCGAAGCAACATTTACCGCATCCTGACCGGTCATTGCATCAACAACGAGAATGGTCTGGAATACATCCACCGCTTCTTTGATCTCCACAAGCTCATCCATCATCTCTTCATCGACATGCAGACGACCTGCCGTATCAATGATCAGAACATTGCAGTCTTCTTTCTTTGCATGTTCCACGGCTGCTTTGGCGATATCCGCAGGTTTGTTTTTATTTCCCATGGAAAATACTTCCACGCCCTGCTTTTCTCCATTGATCTGCAACTGTTCGATTGCAGCCGGACGATACACATCACAGGCTGCCAGCAGTGTCTTTTTCCCTTTGGTCTTTAATTTGCCTGCGATCTTTGCCGTGGTAGTTGTTTTACCGGCACCCTGCAGACCTACCATCATAATGACGGTCAGTTCTTTTCCCGGCCGGAACGCAATCTCGGTTGTCTCGGAGCCCATGAGCTTAACCATCTCTTCGTTTACGATCTTGATGACCATCTGTCCCGGATTGAGACCGCTCATCACATCCTGTCCGATTGCCCGTTCCTGCACATCTTTTACAAACTTCTTGACCACACGGAAATTTACATCTGCCTCAAGCAGTGCCATCTTGACTTCTTTCAGTGCTGTCTTGACATCGTCCTCTGTCAGTCTGCCCTTGCTGCGAAGATTCTTAAATACATTCTGCAATTTTTCAGAAAGACTGTCAAATGCCATACTACAGCTCCTCCAAAATCTGATTTGAAATCGTTGCGATCTGTTCTACGATCTGTTCATCTTTTGTTTGATGAAACTGTTCTGCCAGTCTGTGAATTTCCTCCACATCCTGCTTCACAGATAAGAACTTCTCTACCAGATGAAGTTTCTTTTCATAATCCGAAAGCTTCTTTCCACAGCGTTTGATCATATCTGCCACGCCCTGTCTGGTAATCCCCTCCTCCCCGGCAATCTCACCGAGAGAAAGATCATTGAACACGAAGTCCTCATAGATCCGGCGCTGATGTTCATTCAGTAACTCGCCATAAAAATCATATAAATAAGCCTGTTGTAACTTTTCTTCCACATCAATCACCTTGGATACTTTACCATAAAGAAAACAAGGTGTCAAGTATTTTTTCTTGACACCTTGTAATTTATTTTTAAATCATGGTTCTTACGATCTTTGGCTTATATCCGGCCTTTTCCAGCGCCTTGATAATCTGCTTCTTGTGATCGGTACCAAAACACTCCAATGTAATCCGAAGTTCAACTGCGGCATTCCGGTTCGTGGAAACAAACTGATTGTGTTCGAGTTTGATGACATTTCCCTGCTCTTTTGCCAGTGTCTCGGAAACTTTCGCCAATTCTCCCGGCTTATCCGGAAGCAATACCGAAACGGTAAAGATACGGTCACGGAAAATCAGTCCCTGCTGTACCACAGAGGACATCGTGATCACATCCATGTTTCCACCGCTTAAGATGGATACCACACGCTTGTCCTTGACATTTAAATGCTTTAATGCAGCTACTGTAAGCAGTCCGGAATTTTCTACAATCATCTTGTGGTTTTCCACCATATCCAGAAAGCTTACGATCAGTTCATCATCCGTTACCGTGATAATGTCATCCAGATTTTTCTGGATATATGGGAAAATTTTGCTTCCCGGTGTCTTTACGGCAGTACCGTCGGCGATTGTATTTACTGTCGGAAGCGTTGTCACTTTTCCGGCTGCAAATGAAGCCTGCATACAATTTGCACCAGCCGGCTCCACACCGATCACCTTAATCTTTGGATTGAGCAGCTTTGCAAGTGTGGATACGCCTGTTGCCAGTCCGCCTCCCCCAATCGGAACAAGAATATACTCTACCAGCGGAAGTTCCTTAAAGATCTCCATTGCAATGGTTCCCTGACCGGTTGCCACTGCCAGATCATCGAACGGATGAATAAAGGTATATCCATTTTTTTCTGCCAGCTCCAGTGCATGTGCACATGCCTCATCATATACATCTCCGTACAACACAACTTCCGCACCGTAACTCTTGGTACGATTCACCTTGATCAGAGGCGTGGTGGTTGGCATTACAATTACCGCCTTACAGCCGTAGCACTTTGCGGCATATGCCACTCCCTGCGCATGGTTTCCGGCAGATGCTGTAATCAGTCCTCTCTGACGTTCTTCCTCTGAGAGCGTGCTGATTTTATAATAAGCACCTCTTACTTTGTATGCACCGGTAAACTGCATATTCTCCGGCTTTAAATATACTTTATTGCCTGTCTGGTCACTTAAGTAATCACTGTATACAAGTTTTGTCTCAAGAGTAACCTCTTTTACTTTTTCACTTGCTTCTTCAAATTTATCTAGCGTCAGCATCTTCATCGTTGTCCTCCTTATTTTTTACGTCAAACAATGCATTCACAAATTCATCTGGGTCAAATTTCTGGAGGTCATCAATGGTCTCTCCCACGCCGATATATTTGACCGGCACTCCAAGTTCCGCCTGAATTGCCACCGCAATTCCTCCCTTGGCTGTTCCATCCATCTTTGTCAGCACAATTCCGGAAATCTTTGCCACATCGGAAAATTCCTTTGCCTGAACCAGCGCATTCTGTCCGGTTGTCGCATCCAGCACAACCAGCGTCTCCCGATACGCCTGTGGATACTCTTTTTCGAGAATCTTGTTAATTTTTCCAAGCTCATTCATCAGATTTTTCTTGTTGTGCAGACGTCCTGCCGTATCGACCAGAAGCACATCTGCATTTCTGGCCTTTGCTGCAGCCGTTGCATCATAAACCACAGATCCCGGATCTGCGCCTTCCGTTCCGCCAATCATGTCAACTCCCGAACGGTCCGCCCACTCTTTGAGCTGATCTCCTGCTGCTGCACGGAAAGTATCCGCACCGGCAATCACAACCTTTTTTCCCTGCTCCTTCAGTTTACCTGCAAGTTTTCCGACGGTTGTGGTCTTTCCCACACCATTGACTCCGATCACAAGGACAACGGATGTCTCTTCTTCAAAGCGGTATGCCGTCTCACCGACCTGCATCTGCTGTTTGATGCTGTCGATCAGAAGCTGTTTGCATTCTGCAGGCTCTTTCACATGGTTTGCCTTTACTTTTTCACGCAGATCATCCAGAATCGCCTCGGTAGCCTTAACGCCCAGATCACCCATAATCAGAATTTCTTCCAGTTCCTCGTAAAATTCATCATCAATTTTAGAAAAACCGTGAAATACCGAATCAATTCCGGATACAATATTATCTCTTGTCTTGGTCAGTCCTTCGACAAGCCGGCTGAAAAAACCTTTCTTTTCTCCCATATCAGTTTCCTTTCTTATCGCTTCTTTCTTTTTACATAATCAATCAGTTCAAATCATGTTCAATCAGATCTACCGACACAAGTGTCGATACACCTTTTTCCTGCATGGTAATTCCATACAACCGGTCCGCTGCTGTCATTGTACCACGCCTGTGTGTAATAACAATAAACTGTGTATTTTTTGTCAGCTTATTTAAGTAACTTGCAAACCTTGAGACGTTAGAATCATCAAGTGCTGCTTCAATCTCATCCAGAAGACAAAACGGTGAAGGTTTCAGCGCCTGAATCGCAAACAACAGTGCAATTGCTGTCAGCGCTTTCTCACCACCGGACATCTGCATCATATTCTGCAGTTTCTTTCCCGGCGGCTGCGCAATGATGCGGATGCCACATTCGAGAATATCCTCATCCTCCACCAGTTCCAAAGCTCCATGTCCGCCGCCGAACAGGTGCTTGAATGATGCATTGAATTCTTTCTGGATTTCCGCAAACTTTTCCATAAACTGTTTTCTCATGCCACTGTCGAGATCTTCTATGATGCCGAGCAGTGTCTGCTCTGCCTCAACCAGATCATCATGCTGCCCTTTCAGGAACGTATAACGTTCCGAAACTTCTTTGTATTCTTCAATGGCATTGACGTTGACTGTTCCCAGCTTCCGGATCTCATCCTTTACTGCTGCGATCAGTTTCTTTAAAGCAAGCGGATCTTCGTATTCACTGTTTCTTAATTCTGCTGCCGCATGCGGTGTCAGTTCATATTCTTCCCACAGATAATTTGTCTGTTGTTCTGCAGATTCATTCAGCTTTTCCCGCTGGTTGTTCAGACGGAACACTTCTTTATCCAATCCGTTACACCGCTCGGAAATTTCCTCCTGTTTCCGGAAAAATCCCCGGTATTCCGCAGACATCTGTTCTTTTTGTTCTACGCTTTCACGAAGTTTCTGTTCCAGTTCCCCATGGGAATCCGAAGAAGCAAGGATCGTCTTTTGGATTTCTGCAATGTCGTGCTGTTTCTTTTCCACATCTTCTTTGGAATTTTTCGCATTCTCCAGAAGCCCGGTCTTTTCCGTCTCAAATTTTTCCAGATCTCCATTGATACGTTCCACGTTTGTCTGGGCAAATTCTACTTTCTGCCGGATATTCGCTTCCTCAAGCTGAATTCCGGAAAGTTCCGATTCCGCTTCATTTTCCAGTTCTTTCTGTTCTTCAAGCATCTTCTGAAACGCTTCATTCGCATGCTGGATTTCCATTTCCTGTTGTCTGGAATGTTCCAGTTCCTCCTTAATGCCTGTCTGATCTGCACGGATTTCTTCCACCTGCCGATCCATCTGCTGCCGTTCCTTCATGAGACTTGAAAATACTTCTTCACTCTCATTTTTCTGCTGCATTGCACGATCCACATTGATCTTTGCAGTATTCTGACGAATAAATTCTTTCTGCAGGGTTTCTTTCACCTGTTCGAGGTCTTCCTCATTCAGCTCAATGGCCGTAAGAAGATCCTCCCTGCGGTTTTTTATCTGCGCAATCTCCTGAAGCAGACGATTCGTTTTCGTTTCCAGTTCCTCCACTTCGCGGCGTCTTGCCAGCAGATTGGATGAATTTTTAAATGCTCCACCCGTCATGGAACCACCGGGGCTTAAATATTCTCCCTCAAGAGTTACAATATGTAAACTGTAATGATTCTTCTTTGCAAGTGCAATCGCATGATCAATCGAATCTGCCACAAGCACACGCCCCAGCAGATACGCCGCCACTTCCTCATACTTTTGCTCACACTTTACCAGCTGACTGGCAATTCCAATAACTCCGGGCTCCTTCAGTGCCGCTTCATTCTTCGGATTTTTTCTTGCGCTTACACTGGTCAGCGGAAGAAATGTTGCACGTCCGAAACGGTTCTGCTTCAGAAATGCAATCATTTTCTTTGCCGTTGCTTCATCTTCCGTCACAATATTCTGAATGTTTCCACCCAGAGCGGTCTCAATCGCAATCTCATATTTCTTATCCACCTGAATCAGATCTGACACAACCCCGAGTAATCCCGGATTATGTTCTTTCTGTTCCATCACTTTGCGGATACTGTTTCCGTATCCGTCATAGCGCTCCGCAATATTTTTAAGCGACTCCAGACGAGACTGCTGCCTGTGAAATTCGTTTTGCTTTTCTTCTAATGCACGGTCATTTTCTTTTGCCTTAGTTCTCCATTCTTTTTCCTTTGCACTTAATTCTTTTTCCTGCTCCGAAAGTTTTCGGATATGCGCACTGACCTCTTCGAGATCTTTTTTACAGTCTGCAAGAACCGAATCCAGATCCGTTTCCTGCGTTTTTCTGTCCAGCAGACGCTTTCCAAGCTCTGCTTTTCGTATATTGATCTGCTCCACCATGGTATCGGAACGCTGCTGTTTGGCCTGAATATCTGCTCTGCGGTTTAACAGCGCAAACAATTCTTTCTGCCCCTGTTCCATTCCCTCATTACAAGATGCAATCTGTTTCTGTATCTCTGCCAGTGTCTGTGCTGCTTCTTCCTGTCGTTTCCGTACCTGTGCAAGCTGTTCATCACCGGAATATTTTTCTTTCTCGTAGGAAGCTTTTGCCTCCTCCTTTTCCTTCTGTTCCCGCGCAATGGCATCCAGACGGCTCTGCAGATGTTCATCTGTCATCTCTGCCGTATGGATCTGCTCTGCCAGTATCTGGATCTGGCTTTCGAGTTTTTCCTTCATCACAGACGTATTGCTAATATTTTCCCGGATTGCATTGATCTTTTCGTCCATTTCCGTGATGCTTTCGCCCAAACGGTCATATTCCTGGCGGATCTTTTCCCTTGCATCCGTGCTTTCTTTCAGCTGTTCCTCTGCAATTTTGAATTTTTCCTCTACTTCACGCTGCTCGGATGCGATTCTCTCTGTTTCCATGAGAAACATGTTGACATCATAATCTTTCAGCTCATTCTTCTTTTTTAAATAGGTTTTTGCCTTTTCCGACTGCAGCTGTAACGGTTCCACCTGGCGTTCCAGTTCCGACAAAATATCGTTTACACGGACCAGATTGTCTCTCTCATTCTCTAACTTTTTTTGTGCAGTCGCTTTTCGTTTTTTGAATTTTACTATTCCTGCCGCCTCATCAAAAAGTTCGCGCCGTTCTTCCGGTTTGCCGCTTAAGATCCGGTCAATCTGTCCCTGTCCAATGATCGAATATCCTTCTTTTCCGATACCGGTATCATAAAACAATTCTGAAACTTCTTTCAGTCGGCACGGACTGCCATTGATCAGATATTCACTCTCTCCGGAACGATACAGACGTCTGGCAACGGTGACTTCCTCATAGTCGATTGCCAGTTTATGGTCGGAATTATCCAGTGTAATCGCTACATACGCATAGCTGAGCGGTTTCCGGTTCTCCGTACCCGCAAAAATAACATCCTGCATGGAAGACCCACGCAGCTGCTTGACCGACTGCTCTCCAAGTACCCAGCGCACCGCATCCGCAACGTTACTTTTTCCACTTCCGTTCGGTCCTACAATGCCCGTGATTCCCTGGTGGAATTCAAATACAATTTTGTTTGCAAATGATTTAAATCCCTGCACCTCAATACTTTTTAAATACATGTACTATCCCCTTTGCTGATTTTTAAGCATCAGAAGTGCCTGATATGCAGCCTCCTGTTCCGCCGCTTTTTTGGTATGTCCGGTTCCGCTGCCAATGACACGCTCTCCAATACATGCACGGACAGTAAAACTCTTATTATGATCCGGACCGGACTCATCGGTCAGTACATAAGTAAGCTGCTCATGTTCTCCCTGCACAACCTCCTGCAGGATAGTCTTGCTATCATAAAAGAGCTGTTTGTGTTCAATATCTGTCAGAATATATTTATGAATAAACTCTTTTGCATTAGCAAAACCACCATCCAAATAAATTGCCCCGATCACAGCTTCAAGCGCATCAGACAAAATAGATTTGCGGCCTCTTCCTCCGGTCTGGTCCTCTCCTTTTCCGAGTAAAAGATACTCTCCTAAAGCAATATCCTTGGTACAGAGTGCCAGTGTCGGTTCACAGACAATGCTTGCACGCAGTTTTGTCAGTTCTCCTTCCGGCTTGTCCGGATACTCTTTGTACAAAAATTCACTGGAGATAATCTCAAGCACGGCATCGCCCAAAAACTCCAGTCTCTCATTGTCCGAATGTTTCTTTAAGTGCTTCTCATTGGCAAATGAACTATGCGTCAGTGCCTGACGAAGCAGTTTCTCATCATGAAAGTGATATCCGATCACTTCCTGAAATTTTTTAATATCTGTCACTTCTTTCCCCTTTCTGAAATAAAGAAGTCCGCCACCGGACTCCTTTCGTATCTGTGTTTAGTTTTCATTCATTGCAGCTTTGATCTGTTCTACCGCATCCCCTACTGTAACAATCTTTTCTGCCTGCTCGTTTGGAATCTCGATATCAAATTCTTCCTCAAGTCCCATAATGATCTGGAATACATCCAGGGAATCCGCTCCCAGATCATCAATGAATGTGGTATCCATCGTAATCTCATTTTCGTCCACGTTTAATACGTCCACAATAATCTTCTTTAATTTTTCGAATTCCATAATACTTCATTTCCTTTCTTATTCTTCTTCATTATTTTTGGAATCTGCAACTCTTTCTTTGATAATTTCGTTAATATTCTCTTCACGGAATGTCACACACTGGTAAATGGAATTGGTAATTTCCTTTGCCCTGGAACTTCCATGGGTCTTTACCACAAGGCCATTCAGTCCCAGAAGCGGTGCTCCGCCATACTGGCTCGCATCAAATGCTTTGAGTGTCTTCTTCAGTGACGGCAATGCCAGTGCCGCACCGATCTTGCTCTTTAAATTGCTCATCAGTCCCGCCTTGATCACACCGATCAGTGTTGAACTGAGACCTTCATATAATTTTAAAATGACATTTCCGACAAATGCCTCGCACACAATGACATCTGCTCCACCGTGTGGAATCTCTCTTGCCTCAATACTTCCGACAAAATTGATATCCTCACATTCTTTCAACAATGGAAATGTTTCTTTTACCAGAGCATTTCCCTTTTCCTCTTCCGCACCAATATTTACAATCGCCACTCTCGGATTCTTGATCCCCACAACGTTTTCCATATAAACGGAACCCATCTTTGCAAACTGTAATAAATGTTCCGGTCGTGCGTCTACATTTGCGCCACAGTCGATCAACAGTGAAATTCCGGTCTCCGTCGGAATGATCGGTGCCAGCGGTGGGCGTTTGATTCCACGGATGCGTCCGACAATCGTCTGTCCGCCAACCAGAACCGCTCCGGAACTTCCTGCGGAAACAAATGCATCCGCTTCTCTTTGTTTTACCATATTCATACCTACAACGAGGGATGACTGTTTTTTCTTTCGAATTGCCTGAACGGGTGGCTCTGCCATCTCAATTACTTCAGGCGCATCCACAACCTCAATACGCTCCTGCGGATATGGGTACTTTTGCAATTCTTCCCTTACCACGTCCTCCTGTCCAACCAGAAAAACTTTGATATCTTCACGGGAAGAGACCGCATCAACTGCTCCCTTAACAATTTCTGCCGGTGCATTATCACCGCCCATTGCATCAAGAGCTACTTTCGTGATTGTCTGCATGGTCTGTTCCTCCTTATGCATCTACTAGAAAATATACTATATATC
>OJSM01001538.1_pt1 | contig 15342 bp, 16 predicted proteins | sample 1599431 | NCBI WGS metagenome assembly OJSM01 (sample SAMN04168659, study PRJEB22393) | human gut metagenome | biome: human gut microbiome; feature: stool | host: Homo sapiens | collected 2014-05-12 | reverse complement strand
ACACCAAGCTTTGCACGAAGCAAAGCCAACAGAGTGTCCTAAAGGGGATAGGGATAGAGAATTAGCTCTATTTTTATAAAAAACAGACTTTTTCTACAAGCTGAAATTAATTACCCGGTAAAAAGCTAATCAGCTTAAATACAGATGATACAGGAGGAACACAATGGGACTTTTTGACAAACTTAAAAACACAGCGGCAAGCGCTGTAGGAGGTGCGGTAAATAACGCCGCAATGTCTATAGGCAACAAGAGCGAAACATTTACATTCACAGCACTCCCCGAAAGTCTTGCACAGATGCAGGCACTGCCTGAGGCAAGTCTTGATTCGCCGTTCAAGGCGGCTGCACTTACTGTATGCGCACTGTGCGCTTATGCGGCAGACAAAAATATCGGTACGGAAATGCTCAACTGGCTGAGAGGTCCCCGTCCGCTCAACGGTACGGAAATATCGTTCCTTAACGACCGTTTCCGTGACGGAAAGACCTATATTCCGTTCTCATATTTTGAGGGAGCAACACCCGATAATGATTACACACCTTCAGAGCCGTTCAGAGTAACGGTACAAAGTACGCACGTTTCGGGCGAGGAGCAGGGTTATATGAAGCTGTTCATTCCCTGTGGCGGCGCTGACAGCCCCAGACCCATAAAACTGCGTATGAAGGGCGACGGCAAATGGTTCTTATGGGAGCAGTACCTGCTTACAGGTATACGCACACCCAAATCCGCAGACCCCTGGGCATAAGCTGTAACGGCTTATGTACGCATAAATCAGAAAAATTCAGAGTATGAAAGGATGAATAGTATGAATCTTATCGGTAAATGGAAAGTTAAAGAATTGCCGGTTTATCCAGAACCCGGTAAAATGATTTTCGTAGCGGTGGAAGACTTCCCGAAGTATATCACTGACGAGGATCTGCTTAACGATTATATGCAGCAGGCATCTTTTATTTACGAATTTTGCGAAGACGGCACGGTTGAAACAATGATGCCTATTCCGGAAGAAATGATGGAAAAGGCAAAGGAGCAGGGAGCTAAGATAAAGGGTAACTACGGTGTGATTGACACTACCGTGTGGAAGGAAGAAGACGGTAAGATTTTCTATGATACAAAGATAAACGGTACCGTTATGGATGAGCCTGTTTCTTCATTCGCTGAAATAAAGGAAGCTGAGGACGGAACTATCCGTTTTAACGCAGGCTTCACAGTTTTAGAAAGAGTATAATCTCCTTGTTGATCTGGGGTTACCACCGTATGCTTAGGCATACGGTGGACTTTTTTGTAATTCTGTGTTTTTGTCTTGCAATCTTCCCGATAAAGTGTTATAATCATACGTCGAGTGATTAAGAAAAGAAGGTTATTTTTTGGCAGAAAAAGCAAGATCCGTTTCTCCGGAATTTTTCGGAACAGAAAACGTGTGGAAGATAATGCTCCGTATTGCTCCGCCTATAATGCTGGCTCAGCTGATACAGGCAATGTACAATATAATCGACAGTCTTTTTGTCGGACAGTATTCCGATGACGGACTTACCGCCCTGTCGGCTATCTATCCCGTTCAGCTTATTATAATAGCTCTTGCGGTCGGCACTGGGGTAGGAACCAATACGCTTATGGCAAAGCAGTATGCGCTGAAAGATGAAAAAGGCGCCAACCATACGGCAGGTGTCGGAACTGTTCTTGCAGTTATAATGTGGGCGCTGATTTCCGTAATATCAATAGCGTTTATGGGACCGTACGTTGCAATATCGGCTCAGTCGCCCGTTGCAATGCAGTACGCAAACGAATACGGTATGATAGTAAGCATAGGAAGCATAGGACTTTTCCTTGAAGGAAACTGGACAAAGGTTCTTCAATCGGAAGGCAATATGAAGCTGCCGATGATTGCTCAGATTGTCGGAGCGGTAACGAATATCGTTCTTGACCCGTTGCTGATTTTTACCGCAGGACTTGGAATAAAGGGTGCGGCAATAGCTACCGTTATAGGTCAGATAACCGCCGCAGTTATCGTAGGTGTAAAAGGCGCACGAAAGCCGCCCGAAATAAAGCGTATCCCGTGTATCGCCAAAAGCATATACAAGCTGGGCTATCCGTCAATATGTATGCAGGCTCTTTACACTGTCTACATAGCCATCCTTAACATTATCCTTGCGGGATTCTGCGATGAGGCGGTGACCGTGCTCGGTCTTTATTATAAGCTGCAATCATTCTTCTTCATACCGCTTCTGGGCTTGCAGACGTGTATCGTACCTGTACTCAGCTACAATTATACATCGGGAGATTACTTAAGGTGCAGAAGAATCTTCCGCAGCTCACTGATAATATCCGGCGTGTTTATGATACTCGGTGTGCTGTCCTTTGAGCTTATCCCCACTCAGCTTATAGGGCTGTTCACTCAGAGCGAAACGGTAAAAAGCATAGGCGCGGTTGGATTCCGCCTGATAGGAGCCAGCTTTATTCCTGCTGTATTTTCGTTTATGACGCCGGTTTTCTTTCAATCTATCGGTTATTCAAAGACCAGTACATTCCTTTCCGTATTACGTCAGCTTATCTGTCTTGTGCCGTTATTCTGGATATTCTCTTTTATCGGACTGGATTACGCTTGGCTTGCATTCCCTCTGACAGAGGTAATTACCGGATCTATCGGTATGGGAATGTACTATTACGCAATAAAGCGTTTCTGATTTTCACCCGTAATATGAAGCAACAAGCCCCGTTCCGACTAAGAACGGGGCTTGTTTTACGTTTTGTTTATCAGAAGCTCAATGTTTCCTGCGGCTTTGTGAACGATGACAGGGTAGCGGTGGCATTTTTAAAGTAAAACACCTGCGTGTTGCCGTCATCCGCATCATACAGAGCCTTAAGCTCAGGGTAGGCATCAAGCATCGAAACTCTTGCCGCACGGTCATCGTCCTCGACAAGCTCCCCCTCGATTCTCAGCCAGTCGCCGTCTGCCATAGCGCATATCTCAACATTGGGATTTGCGGCTATCTGATGCGATACCGCCTTTTTCTTTCCTGTCTGGATATACAGCTTTCCGTTGTAGATGTGAGCCGTACCGAAAGGTCTTACTCTCGGCTTGTCACAGTCTACGGTCGCAAGGTAATATGTACCTGCGGCTTTCAGAAATTTGCACACATCAAGTAAAGTTTTCATAGTTATACCTCCTGAATTAAAACCCTTTCGGGATATTGCCGTTATCTTATTGCCGCCTTGAAAGCGTTATAGTTGCCTGCCTCACGCTCGGTATGGAATACAGCAAATTCGATAGCCTTGAAACAGCCTCTGAATGCCTGAAGCTGCTCTGCGAAAACCTTTGCCACAACTATCGGCGGATTTTTGAACGCACCGCAGCCGAAAGCACCGAGTATCAGAGCCTCGTTGCCGTTTGCCGCCGCAATTTCGAATATTCTGCGTATCCTCGATGTCAGAAGCTGTGCAAGCTCTTTATCGTTTATATCAGCCCGTTTGTCGCCGGCTCCGGGATTCATACAGTTGCTCGGCTTGTGTCGCAGATTCGGTGCGGCACAGGTGATTATGTTCACCTTCTGCCATTCGCTTTCGGGCAGCAGCTTCGGTACGTTTGTGTCGCTCTTTATCACATATACATCGGGGGTGTAGATGCAATCGTTGTTGTAAAGCGGATTTTCAGCTTGTCTGTGCGGAGTGTAGAAACAGCTCCACATATCGCCTGTGTTAAGGCAGGGGTACAGCGTCGAGCAACGGCAGATTGATTCTTCCTGTGCCGATGAGCCGTGAGTAACACCGCCGCCGGGATTGCTCGCTGAGGCAAAGTTCAGTACGCAGGTCTTCATGCCTTGCTTCGCATACTCAACAGCCGCCTCAAGAGAACGTTTTCCGCTTACCGTAACGGTCGGCGTGTATCCGGCGCACTGCGGCAGCTCCACCGTTTCGTCAGCCGCCGTAAACTTCTGGTTCGCAACCGAATTGCTTACAGCCGCTTTAAGCGTGGGATTGCTCTTATAGTTCTTCATTGTGTCTTCAAATACTTCTATGTTGATTTCTCTTCTGTCTTTCATTTTATAGTCCTTGCCTTTGGAATTATTTGTCGGCTGAGCCGAGCAAATCGGTCATAATGTCCGAGGGATCGTCGGAGCCGTCCATTCCGTCGAGCATTTTTTCGACTGTGGTCTTGTCCTTGTCGTCCTCATATTCGCTCTTGTATTTTCTGGGCTTGTCATTGTCAAGGCGGCGCATAAGAATAGCCTGCTTATATAAGTCGGGCATCTCCTCGGCGAGCTTTTTCCTGTCCGTCATAGGCACCTTATCGCCGTTCATTATACGCATCGCTATCTTCAATAATTTACCGTAATCTGTAAATTTCTTGCCGCTTTTTTCGGCTTGTTTTTCCGCCTCACGCTGTTTCTCAAGCTGCTGAATTACGCTGTCGTACTCCTGCTGTTTTTGCTCCCTCAGTTGCTCAAGTCTTGTTTTTTCTTCGGCATGCTTATCCTCGTTCGCTGAAATTTTTTCTTTATTCTCTGATTTGTCGGAATCGGCTTTGTTGAGCGGTTTTTGCTGATTGGTCTTTATCTGTGACGGGGAGTAAATGCCGGTTTGTTTGAATGTTACGTTCATAAATTTCCTCCTGTTCCCATGCGTTTTTGTTTGCATATTTGTATAATTGTGGTAAATCATCACTTAAACCGCCAAATGTAGTTTTATGATGAAGAAAAAGGGCAGACTGTCACCTTGTCTGCCCCGATATTAAGTCGATAAATATGCGATAATCTAAATATGAGAATTTTACAATAAACCTCACATCGTGATATTATATAAAACAATTACTTGGAGAAGCTGTACTTATCCGAAAAATCGAAAGTAGCGAAATAATCCTTCGGAGTTTCTGCTCGGCGGATGAGCTTGAACGAGCCGTCCTCTTTCAGAAGAACCTCTGCACTGCGGAGCTTGCCGTTGTAATTGTAGCCCATCGAGAAACCGTGTGCGCCTGTATCGTGGATATAGATTATATCGCCTATATCAATCTTAGGAAGCATACGGTCAACTGCGAACTTGTCGCAGTTTTCGCAAAGACCGCCTGTTATATCGTATTTGTGGTCGCAGGGCTGATTTTCCTTGCCCATAACCGTAATATGATGATATGCGCCGTAGATGGCAGGACGCATAAGGTTAGCGGCACAAGCGTCAAGACCGATATATTCCTTGTAGATGTGCTTTTCACGGATAGCCTTTGCAACAAGTGCGCCGTTGGGTGCAAGCATATATCTGCCAAGCTCTGTGAAGATAGCAACATCACCCATACCTGCGGGAACGAGTATCTCTTCATAAGCCTTGCGAACGCCCTCGCCGATAACCTTTATATCGTTTGCGGGCTGGTCAGGCTTATAAGGAACGCCTACACCGCCGGAAAGGTTGATGAAGCTTAACTGTACGCCTGTCTTTTCCTTTATCTCAACAGCCGTTCTGAACAGAATACCTGCGAGTACGGGGTAATACTCGTTTGTCAGCGTGTTGCTTGCAAGGAATGCGTGCATACCGAAACGCTTTGCGCCCTTTTCCTTAAGTATCTTGTATGCTTCGATTATCTGCTCGTGGGTCATACCGTACTTTGCGTCCTTGGGGGTGTCCATTACGTTGCCCTTTTCGCTTGTCTTGAATTCACCGCCGGGATTGTAACGACAGCAGATGGTTTCGGGGATACCTGTCAGCTTGTCGAGTACATCTATGTGAGTGAAATCATCAAGGTTAATTATAGCGCCGAGCTTGTAAGCAAGCTTGAAATCCTCGTCGGGAGTAGCGTTTGAGCTGAACATAATGTCGTGCTGTTTTGCACCGACCTTATCGGACAGCATAAGCTCTGTATAGCTTGAGCAGTCAAAGCCGCAGCCCTCCTCCTTAAGTATCTCCATAATGTAGGGGTTAGGTGTTGCCTTAACGGCAAAATACTCTCTGAAACCCTTGTTCCACGAGAATGCGTCATACAGCTTTCTTGCTGTTTCTCTTATTCCTTTTTCATCGTAAATGTGGAAAGGTGTGGGGATCTGCTTGATTATCTCCTCCAGCTTTTCTTTAGTGGTGAAAGGTACTTTGCTCATTTTTATGCCTCTTTCTTTTGTTTATATTCTGCCGTTCACGGCTTGGTTTATAGTTTGCTTTTACTCAGACTCCGAGATACTTTGCAAGGAAGTCAACGGACATCTTTATCCACTGCTTGCAGTTATCAAGATAGAATGCCTCGTTTCAGCCTGTTACCTTATCGCAGGTAGAAAGTCCGTGCGGTCCGCAGTCGAACATATGCAGTTCAACGGGTACTTTATTTGATACGCACGCTTTAGCCATAACAAGACTGTTCTGCGCAGGAACGCAGTCATCGTTTGCTGTGCACCATAAGAATATTGGCGGTGTCTTGGGTGTTACACGGTTTTCGATAGACAGCTTTGACAGCTCATCTCTGGTAGCGTCCTTGCCGAGCAGTACGTCAAACGAGCCCTTGTGCGGATTTGTCGTGCCGCTGATAACAGGGTAGCTGAGTATTGCCGCATCGGGACGTATGTCCTCGGGCTTGCAGCCGAGCGCTTTGTATATCGACGGATCCTGCCACATAGTTGCGGTACAAGCGGCAAGATGACCTCCTGCACTTGCTCCCCATACTGCAAGTTTGTTCGGATCTATGCCGAACTCCTCGCATCTCTGACGTAGCTTCAGAATAGCGTAGGACGCATTGAGAAGCGGGGCAGGGTGTCTTGCGTTACAGCTGTATATAAGCACGAAAGCGTTATAGCCCTCGGCAAGATAGTGCATTGCAACAGGCTCTCCCTCTCTTGCGGAGCAGAATTCGTATCCGCCGCCCGGAAGAATAAGTATGCCCGGACGTTTTTCGCAGAAGGGAAGTCCTTCAACGTTATCAAGCATATATGCCTTTAGATAGACGGTTTTATCTTCGCTGAGGAAGTATGTCTTTATAGTCATACGGTAGTCCTTTCTTTATGTAAATATCCGCATTTAAGCGGGGATAGAGTTTCACACAATAATTGTACTACTTTTTTGTGGAAAAATCAAGTACCGCAACATAATAATTGCGGTACTGAGCTTGTATAAAAAGTCTTTTATTTGATGTACTTCTATTATATCATTCAGTTTAGTATACGAAGGCAAGCTACCGATAGTTCTTTTTGTCGGATAGCACTTCTCGGGTTCGCTATTCCATTTAATAACGTTGCTGCTATTCACGCGGGAGACAACCAAAGGGACTAGGGTGAGGGACTGCCGCCCCTAACCCTATCCCTTAGGTTTTCTCCCAAATCAGTTATTCCTCTTGAGCGACGTGAGGAGCGGGAGCATTGCTAAAGCAATGCTCAGCTTGGCATCCCTCTTTCCTTACCCATACCCACACCCCGTCGGGGTGTTAGTGAAACTCGAATAACCACCTGAACATTGTATATCCTGTCAATGCAGGGACGCTTAACGCTACACGTCCGCATATTAGTACATATATCTCAGGTTAGTGGCGTTTTTTTGAAAGGTAAATGTCAGTGCAGTTGCACTGATAAGGTCACGAAATTATTAATGCCCTGTCGGTACGGAAAGCGTTTCAGGCGGTGTTGGCGATATATTTTTACTGTGTGGCTTTAATAATAATCAGTTTATCAACAGTCTGAGTACCGCAACATAATAATTGCGGTACTCAGATTCGGTTATTCCACTGTATACTTGATAATATTGCTTATCGGCACATACTGACCCTTGACGTATGCCGAGAGATAAATTTCATAGCTGTGTCCCGATTCATTTCCGAAATAGCAATAGCTGAACTCGTTCTCTGCGTTTCTGTGGAGCATCTCCTTTCCGTCCTCATATACCATCCAGCCGAGGTTCGAATAACCTGTGACTTCGGGACGTGTGACGGTGTAGCTTTCATCTATCGTTATTGTAACGGGATCGTCTATTTTTATCTCGCTTTTCTGCTGTTCGTTCCACGAAAGGAAATCGAATTTCTTGCCGTTTACCTCAACATCTGCGGTGCAGTTTTCTTTATCGCAGTTTGCCTCATAGCCGAGAAGTGAGCCTGCACTGCTTCCGTTTACCGTTCCGCTGACGTGGCAGTTTTGGTAATTTCCCATAATAGCCTGACCCGTGAGAACGCCGACATTGTCATCGCCTGTTACAATGGCATTTTCAATATCGAGATCGAACACACCGCATACTGTTCCCCAGCCGATAAAGCCTGCGTTGCTGTAGTCCGAATATATCGTCATATACGTTATCTTGTGATTTTCGCCGTATACACAAAATGAAAACGGATGGTCTGAATTGCCGCCTCCGCTCCAGCCCATAGGCGCCCATTTATAGTCGGAAAGGTCAATATCGGCTGTAAGCACAAGCGAAATCTGACCCTGCTCTACAGGCTGAGTGTTCACATAGTAAACAAAGCTCGCAAGCTCCTGCGGCGTTCCTGCGGTAAAATATCCGTTTTGGACGCACTTGTCGATATAATCCTTATCCGCAAGGGATAATATATCGCCGCATTCGGCATTGTTCAGCCAGTTATCGTTATCCGGATAGGCGCTCAGCAAATCGGCTTTTTCTTTTTTCAGCTTCAGCATTTCCTTTGCTCTTTTTATCTCATCGCTGTTTTCACGGTAGAAGAAAATCTGCGGATAGCGGTCGCTGCTGTCTGCGCAAACGGCAAGTATATCGCTTCCGTACATAACGATACTGAACAAGGTATGATCGCCTGAATAAACATTTATAATATCGTTCTTGTATTTTGCGGATATGTCATACGCCTTTCCCGAAAGGCTGTCGAATTTTTCGCCAAGCTCCTCTTTAAAAGCGTTGCCTGTCACGGTGAGCGACTTTCCTGCAAAGAATGTGAGCGTTGTGTTCAGGTCATCGGGATCTACCCATACGCCGTTAATAGCAGAACCTGCATCGGTCAGCTCATTATACTCATCGCTGTCTTTTTTTACCAGTGCGCAGGAAGAAACCATATCGCCGTAAGAAAAAATAAATATCAGTTTATCGCCGTCAAGCCTTGCGTATGTCTCACTGCCGTCCGATTCGAATAACGAGTTGCGTAGCTTTACGCCCTCAAGTCCGACGGTAATCTTATCGCCGGAGAAATCGTTTCCGAGCGATGTCAGAAAGGTGAATTTTCTGATTTCTACCGTTTGCGCATAGCCGTATTCGCACATTGACCAATCTCCCGAAGCGGCGGTCAGGAGATTTTCGCAAAGCTCTGCGCCTTTCTCGCTGTCGGCGTGGTATGCGGTATAATTCTTATCCTCGCAGGAAATGCTTATCGTATCTTTGTCCTGTGCCGTAATTTTAACGGATTTTCGGGTCTGCTCGTCTGTCTGCTCGTCAAATACCGCTGTCCTGCCGTTTTCTGAAAAGCTCGCCACAAAGCCGTTTTCATCGACCCATATACCTTTCAGAAATTCGTCTTTATCCGATATTTCGCCTGACGGCACAGATGCCACGGTGCGCAAGGAACTGTTCAAGTTGCCTGCGGATGATGACGCTGAGCTGTTTTGCAAAGAGGCGTCTGAATTTGCTCTGCCTGCTGTGCAGGAGGACAGTAATATCGCTGTGATTAATGCTGTTGCTGTTATTGAAAATAAAAACCGATTCTTTCTCATATTGATTCCTTTCTGATATTTGTCTGATATTTACAGTAATGCAGTGTCTTGATTTCATTAACCGCCGTGAAGCTTTTCTGTACATAATTTTACCATAAAATTATGATTATTACAATAGGACAAGCAACATAAAAACGAAATTACAGTCTGTCGAAAAATCTCTGTCGTTGATAAAAATGGGGTCGCAGGGGCAAAGCCCCCGACAGGGTCTAGGGGCGGTAGCCCCACGCTCAGCCCCGGCATGGATGCCGGGCGTGTATGCCAAAGGGCTTTGCAAGGACGCAAAGCCAACCAAGCATACACAGCCTTTCACGGGGGAAAGGGGGTCAGGGGGATAGGGATATAAAAAGCACTTCAATGAGATAATTGATAATATGATTTAATTGCTTGAAATAAGGACACACCTATGAAAGAACTTGAATACCCCTTCGACAGCGGTTATCTGCTGAAAAAGAAACGCTCTATAAAAAGACAGCTCCTGTCAGACGGCAGTGTGCGTATAAAGAAAAAAATAGCCGTTCTCGGCGGCTCAACCACGAACGATATAATTAATATGCTCGAATTATTCCTGCTGAACTACGGTATCGAGCCGACCTTCTACGAGTCGGAGTACAACCGCTACTGGCAGGATGCGGTATTCGGAAATGAGGAGCTTGACAGCTTCTCACCCGACCTTATTTTCGTTCATACATCAAACCGCAATATTCTGAAATATCCTGCGATAAACGACAGCAAGGAGCAGACAGACGCTCTTTTTGCCGAGCAGATGAAATATTTTGAAACAATGTGGGAAAAGATAGCCGAGCGCTACCACTGCCCCGTTATACAGAATAACTTTGAACAGCCGTATTTCAGGCTTATGGGCAACCGTGATGCGTTTGACTGCCGAGGCAGAGTGAATTTCATAAACAGGCTGAACACAGCGTTTGCCGATTATGCAGCATCGCACGAGAGTTTTTATATCAATGATATAAACTATGTCAGCGCCTGCTACGGTCTTGACAAGTGGAGCGAGTCGTCCTACTGGCACCTGTACAAGTACGCAATGTGCGTTCCTGCGATACCCGACTTTGCATTCAATTTAGCGGCAATAATAAAGTCGGTATTCGGCAAGAACAAGAAAGCGCTTGTACTCGACCTTGATAATACATTATGGGGCGGAGTTGTCGGAGATGACGGTGTTGACGGTATCGAAATCGGACAGGAAACCCATATGGGACAGGTCTATGCCGAATTTCAGAAGTATCTCGGACTTGTGAAGGATACAGGCGTAATGCTGACCGTCTGCTCGAAGAATGACGAAGAAAACGCCCTTGCAGGCCTTAATCACCCCGAGGGCAGTTTAAAGCCCGATGATTTCATAATGATAAAGGCAAACTGGGATAACAAGGACAGAAACATCGAGGCGATAGCGGCAGGACTCAACATCGGACAGGATGCGCTTGTATTCCTTGATGATAACCCTGCCGAGCGTGCGATAGTTTCCGCACAGTTGCCTACAGTAGCCGTTCCCGAAATGGAGCGTCCGGAGGATTATATAAGAGTGGTAGACCGCTCACGCTTCTTTGAGATAACCGCTTTTTCAAGCGATGATTTAAAGCGCAACGAAATGTACAAGGAGAATGCGGTAAGAGCCGCACAGCAGGCACAGTTCACCGACTACGGCGAGTATCTTCACAGTCTTGAGATGGTGGCTGTGATAGATGACTTCCTGCCTGTCTATCTCCCTCGCATAACACAGCTTACAAACAAGAGCAACCAGTTCAACCTCACCACAAAGCGTTTTACAACCGCAGAAATGGAGCAGGTATTCGCAGATGACAGCTATATCAGGCTGTACGGCAGGCTTGCCGACAAGTTCGGCGACAACGGTATAGTATCGGTAGTTATCGGCAAGGTGAACGGCGATACGCTCGACATAGATTTATGGCTTATGAGTTGCCGTGTGCTTAAGCGTGATATGGAATACGCAATGCTCGACAATCTTTGCGACAGAGCAAAACAGCGTGGACTTAAGACGGTAAAGGGATATTATTACCCCACCGCAAAGAATAAAATGGTGAAAGAGTTGTACGGCGACTTCGGCTTTACGAAGGTCAGCGAGGACGCAGACGGCAACACCGTATGGGAGCTTTCGCTTTCGGGCTACAAGCCTAAAAACAAGTATATTACTGTAGAAAGGAACAAGTAAAATGAGTGAGCAGGAAATTTACGAAAGATTAAACGAGGTTTTCAGAAACGTATTCGACGATGACGATATCGAGGTCGAAGCAGGCACAACAGCAGATGATATAGAGGACTGGGACAGCCTTGAGCATATCAACCTCATCTCCGCTGTAGAAGACGAATTCGGTATCCGTTTCAAGATGGGCGAGGTTTCTTCGATGAAGAACGTCGGCGAAATGGTCGACATCATAAAATCCAGAGCCTGAGCGTGCGTGCGGCGAGTCGCCGCTGACAATTCCGCCTTTGGAATTGTAGGCGTTCAGCTAAAGTTAGTTGAACGGCGGGGTTACACAAACCAATAAAGCAGATAAACGGTCACAGCGGCAAGCTGTGACCGCTTTTTTATATTATTATCACACACCCCTTCGCCCCGCATAACCTTCCAAAATCGCACTATCCCTTGCTTTGCACCATCACACTTGCCATATGAACGCTCTGTTGGTTTCGCATCCTTGCGAAACTCTGGGCGTTCAACTTCGGGCATCCATGCCCGTCCCTTGTCAAAGGTGAGGTGCTGTCGCCCGAAAAAATTCGGGCGACTACCGGAGGGATTGTCACACCATCCCCACCATCAATGAGATTTTCCGCACTATCCCTCTCGCTTTTCGTAGGGCGAGCGTCTGTGTGTGCTTAGTTGGCTTTGCGTCCTTGCAAAGCCCTTGGGCACACACGCTTAAGGCATCCTTGCCTTGCTTGTTCCTCCCGAAACATCATTGTAATTATAAAAAACAATTCAAAAGAAATCCGATGTAAAAACGTAATCTCAATTTAATCCTTGATACTTAACAGATTAAAAACGCTGTGAAAATCAAAAACTTCGATTCAGCGGGAGGGGCAAGCCCACTCCCCTACAAACTCACCATACACAAAAATCCGCTATCCCACACCAACCCTTCCAAAAACCGCACTATCCCTCGAAAATCGCCAACACACTTGCCTCTTAATGAACGCTCTGTTTGTTTCGCATCCTTGCCTCGTCAGCCATTAGTGCCGTTGCACCAAATACCGCCCTTGTCCAAGACAACAATTAACCCGAATCGGAAAGCATCAAAAAGAATCCCCGCTGCCTGTTTTGGCAATGGGGATTCGGTCTTGTATATCGGTTTTACTTTAAGTATTTACCCACATCGACAGCAGGCGCAGAGGTTTCGGGTGCGGGATTACCCGAGCAGTCAAGCGTATATCCGCCGACCGAAATTCCGGTTATTTCGCCGTTGCCGTCAAGCGTCAGCGTATAGCTGTTATCGCCTGTCGTGCCGCTTAAGGTCAGCTTGTCGGTACCTTTACGGGCGGTGACGTTTTCTGCTGTTCCTGCACTGTCAATGCACTGCGTGAGAAGCTCTGCGGCTGAGGCAAACTGCGGCGAGGAACTGCCGTATTCATACTCTATCCCGTCAAGGCTGTACCTTACGGTGTTGCCGTCATCGGTCACGGTAAGCCCCTTCACGCTGTCCGGAGAAGTAAAGCTTACGGTCCATACACCTGCACTGCGGGTAAACTCCGCCTGTGCCGTAACGCCGTCGCAGGCGACCCTGCCGCTGACGCTCATATCTCCCTTCAGATCGGGGATTTCCGCCTTTTCGGCGGCAGCGCAGGATGTGCATAAAAGGCAGGATAAAACGGCTGTCGTGATAATCATTCTTTTACTCATAATACGTCGTCCTTTGTAAAGTAATATAGGACAACGTGAGGAGTTAAGCTATTCCGTAGAATTCACGCAGGATATATGGGTAAAGCTGCGGCAGCTCTGACGGCAGAATTCCGCTCATACTGCGTTCCCGTGCGGCATACTGTGCGGATAAGCCGAAAAGATACGCTCCGAGCCTTACCGCATTGCCCGTTTCAATGCCCTGTGCAAGCAGTCCGCCGATAGTTCCTGCAAGCGTATCACCGCTTCCGCCCTTGGCTAAAGCCGCATTACCGCTCATATTTACGGCGATGAATCCGTCCGGGGCGGCATATACGGAGTATGCGTCCTTGAGCAGAACGTGAACACCGTATTTTACAGAGAAATCTTTGGCACAGCTCAGCTTGTGACGGAGGATGTAGTCGGTGTCAAGTCCGCTCAGCCTGCTGAATTCCTTGATGTGAGGGGTAAGTATGAGCCTGCCTGTGTTGTCCTTCAGCTCATTTATATGCGGAGCGAGGGAATTTATTCCATCTGCGTCGATAACTATCGGGCAGGATGTATTGTCAATCAAGGCACAGAGCAGACGGTAGGCTTCGTCGCTGTTGCCTACCCCGCATCCGAACAGGATTGCAGTGGCGGTACGGGCGTTTTTGCACAGCTTGTCCGCACAGTCCGAAGTAAGCGTTTTACTGCCGAGCGGAAGGTAGATACATTCGTGTAACGAGGTGGCAACGCTTGTTGTGACCTCGCTCACCGAGGCAAGCGTAACAAGCCCTGAACCAGTTCGCAGAGCTGCATTAGTGGACATCCACGCCGCCCCGATACAGCTCTCGCTGCCCGAAACATTCAGCAGCCTTCCGAACGTTCCCTTGTGGGTGATACGGCTTCGGTTGACAAAGTGGGAGGCGAGGAAATCGCCGTTCAGCTCGGCATCATATTCGCTGAAGCAGGCCTCGGATATGCCTATGTCGAGCAGTACAATATCGCCCGAAAACTCACTGCAGGGGACGTAAAGCTGACCCGTTTTTACGGCTCCGAGCGCAAAGGTCATATCCGCACGAAACGAGTATTCATCGGCATTCCCGTCGGTTGCGTTACAGCCGGAAGCGATGTCGGCACAGAAGCGCAGGGCGGCGCTCCCGTTGCAGTAGGAGAAGAGCCTTCTGACCGGGGGAGCAAGCTCGCCGTGGAAGCCTGTGCCGTAGACGCAATCAATGATGATGCCGCAGGAGCCAAGCTCACTCAGCACCGTTTCCGGTTGGTCGGGGTAGCTTAAAACGGCTTCGTAATCGGGTTTGTACTCGTTAAAGCAGTCTATGGCGAGGTCGGTTTTCGGGGCGGAGCCGACGAGGACTATGAGGGGGGAGAAGCCCCGTTTACGCAGATTATGGGCAACTGCGAAGCCGTCGCCGCCGTTGTTTCCGCTTCCGACAAGGACAGCCGCACGGCAGGGCTTTACGATACGGGAGATGTGAAGGGCGATGGCAGAGCCTACATTCCGCATAAGAACGGCACACGACGTGCCTTTCTGCTCACACATCGCTTCCGCTTTTTTCATCTGTGACGGAGTTACAACATACTGTTTTGCCATAAAAACTTCCTTTCAGAAAATGGCAGGTGAGCATTTTTCTCCCTGCCATTGATTTACAATCACACCTGATGATTCAGAAAACGCTAAGTGGCTTACCTATCACGAAAAGTAAGGCACCAATGATGCGTCAGGGTGATGAATAATGTAGTTTTTGAAAACACGGTGTTTTTTGACTCGGTAAAAGGCAAATAATAACATTATTTCAGCTTATAGAAAAAGTCTTTTTTTATAAAAATAGAGCAAATTCTCTATCCCTAACCCCAAACCCCTTCCCCGTG
>OJSM01001494.1_pt1 | contig 15692 bp, 15 predicted proteins | sample 1599431 | NCBI WGS metagenome assembly OJSM01 (sample SAMN04168659, study PRJEB22393) | human gut metagenome | biome: human gut microbiome; feature: stool | host: Homo sapiens | collected 2014-05-12 | reverse complement strand
TCTCGTGGGCTCGGACTGTGAGAACGGAATTCATCGGGAATACGCCTTGGCTTACCCAACGATCCAAATTCCCGGAGGAAGGGATCGGTTTTCCGAGATCATCGTGGATCTCTTTGAATATATTCATCAAGGAGCCGGGAATCGCCACGCCCTCGGGTACCGAGAAGCAGACCCCATAGTATTGCCCCGGATTTGGATAGGGGTCTTGTCCCAAGATAACGACTTTTACCTTCTCAAACGGGCATGCGTTAAATATATGGAATATCTGGGGCCCGGGAGGAAGTACGTGCGCTTGCTTATATTCGTTTTTGACAAATGTCACCAATTGCTCGAAATAAGGCTTGTCAAATTCTTCTTGCAGACGTTTTCTCCAACTTTCATCTATTCTAACATTCATGGTGTTTTTCTTATTCTTCCACCAAAGGTACGGAGAAAAGCTTAAAATTCGAGGATTTTGTGTAAGTTTGCCTTCCGATTTGAATTTAAATAAGAAAACATGATAAGTTACCTTCAGATAGATAAGCTGACCAAGAGCTTCGGTGATTTGGTTCTTTTCGAGGATATAACGTTCGGAGTCGCGCAAGGACAGAAGATCGGGTTGATCGCTAAAAACGGGACGGGTAAGACTACCTTATTGAATATTATCGGTGGTAAGGAGGATTACGACTCGGGTGAGGTGGTTTTCCGGAAAGACTTGCGGGTCGGGTATTTGGAGCAATCACCTTCCTACCCGGAAGAACTGACCGTGCTACAGGCTTGCTTCCACTCGAAGAACGAGACTGTCCGGTTGATCGCTGAGTACGAGGAGGCGATGGCGAAAGAGGATCACTCGAATCTGGAGGACATCCTTACCCGCATGGATAGCTTCAAGGCGTGGGATTATGAGCAGAAAGCGAAACAAATCCTCGGGCAGTTGAAGATTCATAACTTCAATCAGAAGATCGGGGAATTGTCCGGAGGACAGTTGAAACGGGTTGCCTTGGCGAATGTCTTGATCACGGACCCTGAATTGATTATCTTGGATGAGCCGACGAACCATTTGGATCTGGAGATGACCGAATGGCTGGAAGATTATCTGAGTCGGGCCAATATCAGTATCTTGATGGTGACGCACGACCGTTACTTCTTAGATCGTGTTTGTAGTGAGATCATCGAGATCGATAATAAGCAAATCTATTCGTATAAAGGTAATTATAGTTATTATTTGGAGAAACGCCAAGAGCGTGTCGAGGCGATGAACGCCGACGTGGAGCGTGCGAAGAATCTTCTCCGTACGGAACTGGATTGGATGCGCCGCCAGCCGCAGGCACGGGGCACGAAAGCGAAGTACCGTATCGATGCCTTTTATGAGCTGGAAAAGAAAGCGAAGCAACAACGGGATACCGGAAAGGTGAACTTGGACGTGAAGGCTTCTTACATCGGTTCGAAGATTTTCGAGGCGGTGAATGTAAGCAAACGTTTCGGTGACTTGAAGATTACGGAGGATTTCAACTATATTTTCGCCCGTTACGAGAAGATGGGTATTGTCGGGAATAACGGTACGGGCAAATCTACCTTTATCAAGATGCTGATGGGGGAAGTGGAGCCTGACAGCGGTCGTTTTGACGTAGGAGAAACGGTCCGGTTCGGTTATTACAGCCAAGACGGCCTCCAGTTCGACGAGCAGATGAAGGTGATCGATGTGGTCCAGAATATCGCGGAATATGTTGACCTCGGTGACGGGAAGAAGATGGGTGTTTCACAGTTCCTGAACTATTTCCTTTTCGCTCCGGAAAAACAGCATAATTACGTTTACAAGCTGAGTGGGGGAGAAAAACGCCGTTTATATCTATGTACCGTTCTGATGCGCAATCCGAACTTCCTGGTACTGGATGAGCCGACCAATGATCTGGATATCGTGACCTTGAACGTATTGGAGGAATACCTTCGTAACTTCAAGGGGTGTGCTATCGTGGTTTCCCACGACCGTTACTTTATGGATAAGGTGGTAGATCACCTGCTGGTTTTCCGGGGTAACGCTGATATCAAGGATTTCCCCGGCAACTATACGCAGTACCGGGATTGGAAAGATGTGCAAGACCAACTGGAAAAAGAGGCGGAGGCTGCTTTGCAAGCGAGACAAAACTCGGCTCCGGAGAAACCGTCTCGTCCTGTCAATGAGCAAAAGAAAAAACTCACTTTCAAGGAACGGAAAGAGTTCGAGGCCCTAGAGGAGGAGATACCGGCTTTGGAGGCGGAGAAGGCGGAGTTGGAGACTGCGATGAGCAGTGGTACTTTGCCTACGGACGAGCTTATGGCTAAATCTCAACGGATCACCCAAGTCATGGAAGAGATCGACGAGAAAACGATGCGCTGGCTGGAGTTGAGTGAGCTGGCATAAGTAATAATGAGGAATGAGCGAGACTAAACCTGTACTTTGGAACCGGAATTTCGTCCAATGTTGTATCTCTTACTTCTTGATGAATTTCGCCTTTTATATGTTGATGCCTACCATGCCGGTCTATCTGGTAGAGGAATTGGGCATCAGCACGTCCGAGGTGGGGATGGTCTTGTCTAGCTATACGATCGGGTTGCTGTGCGTGCGCCCGTTCTCGGGATATCTGGTGGATTGTTTCTCCCGCAAACCGTTATATGTATTCGCCTTCACGATATTCGCCTGTTTGTTTGCCGGTTATTGGTTTGCTATGACAGTCTATACGATCATGGCGGTTCGTTTCATCCAAGGCGGGTTTATGGGACTGACCTCAGTCTCTGGCAATACGATTACGATAGACGTGATCCCTTCCAAGCGAAGAGGAGAGGGCATGGGCTTTTACGGATTGACGATCAATCTCGCCATGTCTTTGGCTCCTTTGGTGGCGGTCGGGCTGTACGATCGGCATGGTTTCTTCTGGATCATAGGGGTCGCTTTGGTGATCGCGTTGGTCGGGATCGGCTCCGTCGGGCTGATCCGTTATCCGAAACGGGAGAAAGTGCCTCGTCCGGCCTTCTCGTTGGATCGTTTTATCTTGGTAAAAGCGCTTCCTGCGGCCTTGGCCTATTTGCTGGTCGCTATACCTTATGGGATGTTGCTCTCGTTCGTGGTATTATATGGTAAAGAGATCGAGGTGCCGAACCCAGGCTATTTCTTTATATGTATGGCGATCGGTGTAGGGACGGCCCGTTTGATTTCCGGGCGGTTGGTGGACCATGGCAAGATCCATGTCGTGTCCATCGTATCCTTGGTTTCTTTAGCGATCTCGTTTTCCGTGTTCGCTACCGTACATACATCATTTGTCTTTTTCGCTTGCGCCTTGGCGATCGGTATCGGTTTTGGCGTGAGTGTACCGGCTTTTCAATGTCTTTTCGTGAATGTCGCTCCGCACCATATGCGCGGTACGGCCACTTCTACCTACTTGACCTCTTTCGATTTCGGGATGGGGATCGGGATGCTGTCCGCCGGCTTTATCGCTACCCATACCAATCTGGCTACCGCCTACGGAGTCGGGGCGGTTTGTTGCCTTCTTTCCTTATTCGTCTATATCCGCTTGGTAAAAGCCTCGTACGAGAGTAATAAGCTGTATTCTTGATCCGCTTGATTCCCGGTTTCGTCTAAACCTACGGCGTACTTCGTCGATTCTTCCTTTTCTAGCGGGAAACCTCACCCTATATTTGTATCAAAGATCACAGAGAAATAGGTTTTTAAGGTTTAACAAATGAAAGGAATAGGTAGTATGAAACGTTTAGTAATGGCTATGTCAGCCTTGTTGGTAAGTGTGACAATGAGTTTCGCGCAGGAATCGAGCTTACATAAAGAACCGTTTGTAGTCAATGTGGGCCAATTGGTAAGCTATCTGGAATTACGTCCTAGCCAGATTAATGAGGTAGGGATGATCAACGATTATTTTAGGGAAAAGCAAAGCGAGGGCTTGAGGGGAAGCCATAAAATGCGGGATAAACGGATGCGGCAAGCCGTATTTGGCAACTTAAAGTTGATGAAAAAGGCGTTAAGCACCGATCAATATCGGAAATACGTGGCTTTGATCAACGTAACGAACAATAATAACCGGATGATGAGCGGGCTTTCCTTCCCCGATGTTTATCTAGCCGATAAATAAGTAAAGGATAGATGTAAAGTATCAAGCTATTGCATAAAAAGTATCTTGTGACTGTATCTATTCTATAAACCACGTCGTGGTCTGTATAGATCATGTCGTGGTTTTTATAGACCACGCTGTGGTTTGTATAATCCACGACGGAGATTATAGAATAGATACGGTATCGTATAAGAATACAGCTAGGCTTGTATAAGAATATATCTAGGCTTTTGTTTGTTTATAAACGGTGTCTATGATGAAATAGATAGTGTTTATCGTAATATGTGTTACAAAATGATTGCTATATGCCTTGATATATATCAATAACGTCAATTGTTTGCAAAAATTAACCGTATTGAAGAACAATGTTATAAAACATACTGTTATATTTGCAGTAACAAAAAGAGAAAGATAGAAGATGCGGAAACGCCGCATTTATTAGTTAAGGTCTTAGTTTAGGTTTAAATTTTAGGTATTATGAGACGTTTAGGTATGATGGTAGTCGCTTTAATGATGGTAGCGACAATGAGCTTCGCTCAAAAGGTTAGTGATTCAAAGAGTATGAGTTTCGATAAGCTAAGCAGATATTTGCAGCTTGACGCAAACCAGATCGCTGAGGTGTCAGAGATTAATACTTACTTCGAGAATCAATTAGGTCAACCCCTGTCTGCGGAAGCGCTTTGCAATAACGCAAGACCGGAAGAAACTCGCAACGCATTGTTGTGTAATTTGAAACTGATGAAACGTGCATTGACTAAAGATCAATATCGTAAATATGTAGCGTTGATTAATGTGACTCGCGCTAATCAGGAAGATAAGGTTTCTAATCCGCTTTTGGACAGCTATTTGGCTGAGAAGTAATTAAGCCAATGTGATTGGGCTATGTGTTTTTAAGGTTTTTGTTTAGGTTTAACAATTTAAGGTTTTTAGGTATTATGAAACGTTTTGGAATGGCAGTCGCAGCCTTATTGATGTGTGCGACAATGAGCTTCGCTCAGAAACCGAGTTTGAGTAGAGAACCGTTTGTGGTAAGTACAGAGAAGTTAGCGAACTATTTGCAATTGACTCCGAGCCAGTTGGACGAGGTAGCTAACATCAACGAATATTTCATCGAGATGCAGAATGCGAGCGTAAAAGCTAGCGCTAAATTGCAGGATAAGAAAATGTATCAAGCGGTTTACGGTAACTTGAAGTTGATGAAGAAGGCTTTGAGCCCGGATCAATATCGTAAGTATGTTACTTTATTGAACATCACGAACAATAACAACCGTACGCTGGGTGTTAATACGTTCCCGGAAGTGTACTTAGCGGATAACGCAAGTAAGTAATTTATACTATATAAGAGTGTGTCCCCCACTATTTCCTGTCAAAAGGTAAATAGTGGGGATACTTTTTTTTAAGGCTCGCGTATAAATCGAAGAAGATTGTGTAAGTTTGCGGCGTTTTACAAATAACGCTTAATTCGAGTCATGACAACACAACAACTTTTAGTCCCTTCTAATGCTACTTTGAAGAGAAATGTAATGGACTACTCCTTAATCGTGGTAGGTTCATTTTTGCAGGCACTTAGTTACGTGCTTTTCCTAGCGCCTTACAAAATCGTACCGGGAGGTGTGTATGGTATCTCTATCGTAATCCACTATGTGACGAAAGATTTGTTCCCGTTCTTCCCGGATGGTTTGCCGATGGGTGCGACGGCGCTTTGCTTCAATATCCCGTTGATGATTTTGGCGATGAAAAAGATCGGATTGTCTTCCGGCCCGAAGACGATCGTTACTTTCTTGCTGATCTCTATATTTACCGACTCATTATCTTATTTCCTTACCGATCCATTGGTGGAGAACGATGCCTTTATCGCCGCCTTTTACGGTGGAGCTATTTTAGGATTGGGTGTGACTTGTATTTTCCGGGCGCAAAGTACAAGTGCCGGTACGGATGGGCTGGCGCGTGTAATAGCTAACGAGTCCAACTTGAAGGTCAGCATCATGATCATCGTATTGGATTCCGCGGTCGTATTGTTGGGCTTGATCGTATTTAAGGATTGGGCGGTACCTTTGTATTCTTGGTTTACTATTTTCGTATATGGAAAAATCGTGGAGATGTTCCAGACGGAGAATCCGAACCGTGCCGTCTTCATTGTCTCTCGTAAGACACAGGAGTTGAAGACCTTGATAGTCGATAAAATGGGTATGAGGGGTACTTTTATTCACGGTAAGGGAATGTATCAGGGAAATGAGACTGAGATTATATTCACGATCGCTGAACGAAAAGATATGCCCCGCTTGAAAGATGAGGTGAAAGAGATCGATCCGAATGCCTTTGTTTCTACGATGCACGCTAGCAAGGATTCGCCACGGCCGGGTATTTAATAGAATTAAGAATTATTCCGTATATTTGTGGGTAGGCTAATATTAATATCGGTTTTGAATGATGGATAGAAGAGGTTTTTTGAAGAATGCTACGCTTGTGAGCGCTGCTTGTTTGATGGATTTCAGGGAGGCTTTGGCGTGGGGCGCTAAGGATGCTGAAGTAGGAAAAGCATGGAAAGGATGGAAAAAGGGGCAGTTCCAGATTCATCTGATTTATACCGGGGTGTCGGAATCGATGTTCTTGATTTTCCCCGACGGTACAACGATGCTGCTTGATTGTGGTGATCATAATGCGGTTGGGCGCGGTAAATTGGCTGTGCCGGTGCTTCCCAATCCCGATCGGCATGCCGGGGAGTGGATCTCACGCTATGTCCGGAGAGTGAACCCTCAGAAGGATTATGTTGATTATATGATGTTGACGCACTATCATTCAGATCACGGTGGCAACAATAAATTCTACGCTCGTAAGGAGACGAGGGATGGTAAGGATTACTACCTAAGTGGATTCTCTCAGGCTGCCGAGTACCTTACGTTTGGCAAGGCTTTTGACCGTTGCTGGCCCGACTACAACGATCCTCTTCCTTTGACCCAGGAGGCAGCCGATGCTTTTGAGCACATGAAGGATTTTTACGACTATATGTTGGCTCATAAGAAGATGGAGATTGAGAAGTTCTGTCTTGGCGAAACCAACCAGATCGCCATGAAGAAAGACGCTACGGCATATCCGGGATTCTCGGTAAGAAATATCTGTGCCAACGGCCGCATTGCCGATAAGGAAGGGAATATACGTGACCTCTATGCGGAGCGCAAGAAATCCAATCCGGTTAAGTTCAGTGAAAACGGAATGAGCCTGGGCATGATCTTTACCTACGGCGATTTCAAATTCTATACGGCGGGAGACTTCTCTGATGGCTGGGAGTTGCCTAATGGAAAGAGATTCGAGATAGAGGATGCGATAGCCGACGTGGTTGAGCCGGTGAGTGTGGCGAAAATCAATCACCACGGACACATGTCAATGACTGATAAGCTCGTGGCTGCGTTGCGTCCGCGTGTTGTTGTCAACAACGTGTGGGATCAGCTTCATACACTGCCTTCGGTCATGGAGCGTTTTTATAACCGGAATCTTTATCCCGGCGAGCGCATCGTGTGTCCTACCGTGTTCCCTGCAGAACGTCGTGCCGAGGATGCCGGACAGCCGTGGCTTGATATACTTAACCCCTCGTCGTTTGATGCCGGTCATGTGATTGTCAATGTCGAGGAGGGAGGTAAGGACTATTCGGTTACTTACCTCACTGCCAATGATGAGTCGATGACTGTAAAGAGCGTGATGCGGTTCAAGTCATAAACGGCTTGAATTTGGTGTCAACTGTCAACTAAAATGCCTATCTTTGCATCATAAAAACGAATAAATATAGAATAATAATGCCCAACATCTCACAAAGAGGAGTCGAAATGCCCGCTTCCCCGATCCGGAAGCTGGCTCCATTGGCCGATGCTGCCAAACAGAGAGGAGTTCATGTGTATCACCTGAATATCGGTCAGCCCGACCTTCCCACTCCGCGAGCGGCACTCGATGCGATCCGTAATGTCGATCGTACGGTGTTGGAATATAGCCCTAGTCAGGGATATCGCAGTTATCGCGAGAAGTTGGTTGGATATTATAAAAAGTATGATATTAATCTTACGGCTGACGATATTATCATCACTACCGGTGGTTCGGAGGCTGTTTTGTTTGCCTTCTTGAGTTGCTTGAATCCAGGTGATGAGATTATCGTACCGGAACCTGCTTATGCCAATTATATGGCATTCGCTATCTCGGCAGGAGCCGTGATCCGGACAGTGACGACTACGATAGAGGAAGGATTTTCTCTTCCGAAAGTGGAAAAATTCGAGGAGTTGATCAATGAGCGTACCAAAGCGATCCTGATCTGTAACCCGAACAATCCTACGGGTTATTTGTATACGCGTCGTGAGATGAATCAAATCCGGGATATCGTAAAGAAATATGATCTTTATCTTTTCTCGGATGAGGTATACCGGGAGTTTATCTATACCGGTTCCCCGTATATCTCGGCTTGTCATCTGGAAGGTATCGAGCAGAACGTGGTATTGATCGATTCTGTCTCCAAACGCTATTCGGAATGCGGTATCCGTATCGGTGCGTTGATTACGAAAAATGCCGAGGTGCGTAGTGCCGTCATGAAGTTCTGCCAAGCTCGTTTAAGCCCGCCTTTGATCGGACAGATCGCTGCCGAGGCTTCTTTGGATGCTTCCGAGGAGTATGCCCGTGAGACTTATGACGAGTATGTGGAACGGCGTAAATGCTTGATCGATGGCTTGAACCGTATTCCCGGCGTTTATTCTCCCATACCGATGGGCGCTTTCTATACGGTGGCTAAACTTCCGGTGGATGATGCCGATAAGTTCTGCGCTTGGTGTCTGGAAGAGTTTGAATACGAGGGTCAGACGGTCATGATGGCACCGGCGTCGGGTTTTTACACAACACCGGGACTTGGTAAGAATGAGGTTCGTATGGCCTATGTTTTGAAAAAGGAAGACCTGGCGAAAGCTTTGACGGTGTTATCAAAGGCGTTGGAAGCTTATCCGGGAAGAATGTTATAAATGAATTTAGAGCTATTTATCGCCGAAAAGATACATTTCAGCAAGGAGGGGGATCGTGAGGTTACTCCTCCCGCTGTTCGTATTGCCATGATCGGGATCGCTTTGGGATTGGCGGTGATGATCCTTTCGGTGGCGATCGTGATAGGCTTTAAGAAAGAGGTCCGGAACAAGGTGATCGGTTTCGGCTCGCATATCCAGATCACGAATTTCGATAGTAATTCTTCCTATGAGTCGCAGCCGATAGCGGTTAGCGATACTTTATTGAATGCGCTCGATGCATTCCCCGGTATTCGCCATGTCGAGAAATTCGCAACGAAGCTAGGTATCTTGAAGACTGACCAAGACTTTCAAGGTATTGTCTTGAAAGGGGTGGATACGGATTATGACTGGACTTTCTTCAAGGATAATTTAAAAGAGGGCGAGATCTTTACGATCCAGCCGGATAAGAACTCTACGGATGTTATTATTTCCAAGTATTTGTCAGATCTGCTAGGACTAAAGGTAGGGGATTCTTTCCTGACTTATTTTGTGCAAGACGATGTGCGTGCCCGTAAGTTCACGATCACGGGGATTTATGAGACGGGTTTCCTTGATTATGACAAGATGTTCGTAATCGCCGATATTAAGCAGATACGTCGCTTGAACGGTTGGGATAAAGATCAAGTAAGCGGACTGGAGTTGCAAGTGGATGACTATGATCGTTTGGACCAAGTGGCCGAGGATATTTATTTCGATCTGACGGAACGGCAAGACCGAAATGGTAATACGTTTTACGCCCGCTCGATCAAGGAGTTGAACCCGATGATCTTTAATTGGCTGGATGTGCTAGACATTAATGTGGTGGTTATCTTGGCGCTGATGCTTTCCGTCGCAGGGTTTACCATGATCTCAGGATTATTGATCATAATCTTGGAACGTACCAATATGATCGGAATCCTAAAAGCCTTGGGACAAAATAATAACAGTATTCGCAAGATTTTCTTGTATGTCTCTTTCTTCTTGATCGGCAAAGGAATGTTGTGGGGGAATATCATCGGTATCTCTCTTTGTTTGCTTCAATCTCATTTCCATATTATCCAATTAGACCCTTCTATTTATTATTTGGATGCCGTGCCTATCGATCTGAGTCTATTTTCACTGTTCCTTTTGAATATAGGGACATTGGCCGCCTCCATGTTGATGATGCTGGGACCTTCCTATTTGATTACGAAGATTGATCCGGCCAAGAGTATCCGTTTTGAATAAAAGCCGTATCTTTGGCATACGTTCTAGTTTTGCCGGATTGATATGACAGATCTTATCTCTAAAGAAAAGCGTAGCTATATCATGTCTATGATTAAGGGCAAGAATACAAAGCCCGAGATTATAGTCCGTAAATACCTGTTCCATTGTGGCTTTCGCTTTCGTGTGAATGTAAAGCGCCTTCCCGGTACCCCTGATATCGTATTGCGTAAATATAAGACCGCTATCTTCGTGAACGGCTGTTTCTGGCATGGGCACGAGGGTTGCCCGGAATTTCGTCCTCCCCGTACCCGGGTAGAGTGGTGGACCGAGAAACTAAACCGGAATAAAGCTCGGGATGCCCGTGTACGTGAGGAATTACGAGCGATGGGCTGGAATACGATGGTGATTTGGGAATGCCAGCTTAAACCCAAAGAACGGCAAGCTACTTTAGAAAATGTCGTCCGTTTATTGGAAAAGACGTATGTGGAATCTACCTATCATGCGAAGTTTACCCCAGCCTACCCGCTACTAGAGGAGGAAGAACTTCCCAAAGTGGCGGAAGAAGAGATATCCTATGAGAGTGCTCATCATTATTAATTCTCCAACCGGAACGTATAATCCTTCCTACTTCTGAAAAGCCGGTAAATACGGACATATCCATTGAATATGGGTTGAATAAACTCCAGCAGGAATAACCAACCGATAGTAGGGCTTTGTTGAAGCATTCGAGCCGATTTGCCGAAAACGATTGCCTTGATTATAAAACGTGTCAAATATAATAATACGGCGATCAAGGAGATTAGCCAGTTGCCCTGTAATCCGATCACAACCGTAGCGATAACCGATACTTGGAAAAGGAAGAAACAAGTGGATTCGAGATGATAGAATGTCAAGGCGCTTCCTTTGTAATACCGTTGAGTGGCGGCACGGGAAACCTTCATCTCTTTCCAGATTCCAAAACGTTCGATTTGATCCATTTCCGTTAGGCTGTCCGGAGTGTAGATTACTTTCGTATTCTCCTTGGTCGAGGCTTCGTTGATGAATAAGTCATCGTCTCCCGCATGCAAGTTCAAGGATTGGTAGTAACCTTTATGCTTGAAGAATAACTCTTTCCGATAAGATAAATTTCGTCCGTTTCCGGTATATGGGTGATGGGAGAGGGCGGAAGATAGATAACGTAAACCCGTCAATAAGTTATCATAGGCGATCAACTTATGAAAGAATCCCTTGTAGTTGCTGTATTTGCAGTAGCCCAAGACAATACTGGTCTCGGGTGTGTATCCACCAACCATGGCAGATAACCATTGATCGTTGAGCGGTTGGCAATTCGCCTCCGTGAATAGAAGAATATCGTATTTGGCCGCTTTCGCGCCTAGGGTAAACGCCAGTTTACGGCGGCTTAGGTAACGAGCGTCCGAGGGGACGTAAGTATGATACAAATGTTTATACTCATTTTGAAAGAACTTTAGCGTATCGTCAGTATCGTCGCTCGAGCCATCGTTGATAACGACTACCTGATATTCAGGGTAATCTTGTGTAAGTAACGCAGGAAGGTGTTTCTTGAGGTTCTCAGAATCATTTTTAGCGTATATGATGATGGATACGGGGAGTTTATTACCTTCCTCTAAGGTATCATCCGTTCGTCTTGACGCACGTAAAGGGCGGGCATAAGCGATCAGATAATAAAGAGATAAGATAACGAACCCTATTAAGGTGATTCCCAATAGGAAAAGCTCTGTATTATTGAGTAGAAACATAATAATGTGCCAATGTGATTAATATGCCAATGTGCCAATATCATTAATGAGCCAATATGATTAATACGCCAATGTGCCAATAAGCTACTCAAGGTATTTACATTGGCACATTGATCAATTGGCTCATTATTTTATCGTATCGGAATAATAGGCTTTCGGTAAATGACGGCAGTTGTATTGGGAGGCCATGACCTCGCCATAAGCGCCGGCGGAACGAAGGGCGATCAAGTCGCCACGATGAGCCTTATTCAACTCTACATCCTTACCGAATACATCCGATGACTCACAGATCGGGCCCACTACATCGTAAGTCTCTACTGCCTCATCGCTGCTGATGTTCTCGATACGGTGATAAGCGTCGTACATCGCCGGGCGGATCAATTCCGTGAAACCTGCATCAAGGATAGCGAATTTCTTCGTCTCTCCTTCCTTGACATATAATACCTTAGAGATTAATGTTCCGCATTGAGCGACGATCGAACGTCCCGGCTCAAAATGTACCTGTTGACCCGGACGTACTTGAAGCAGTTTATGAATGGCTGCGAAATAGTTATCGAAAGCCGGGATCGATAAATGATTCGGGTGATAGTAATCGATACCTAGTCCACCTCCGAAGTTTAGGTTCTCCACTGTAACCCCATGAGCTTCCAGTTCTTCCTGTATCTCGTTGAAACGAATTACCAAATTGCGGAAGCTAGACATATCCGTGATCTGTGAACCGATATGGCTATGGATACCGATCAACTTCACATGCTTCATCTCCTTTAATTTATCCAGTACGCCTCCTAATTGGCTAAGGTTGATACCGAATTTATTCTCCTTCATACCCGTCGTGATCTTGGCATGCGTATGGGCATCCACTTCCGGGTTGATACGAAGGGCGATAGAGGCTACTTTATTTTTAGCGGCCGCCAGCTCATTGATGATTTCCAGCTCAACGGCAGATTCCACGTTAAAGCAGAAAATATCATTGTCCAGTCCTAGGTTGATCTCCCAATCCGCTTTGCCAACACCGGCAAAGACAATCTTATCGGCAGGAAAACCGGCATCTAAAGCTGCCTGTACCTCGCCGCCACTTACGCAGTCTGCGCCAAGGCCGTTTGTCGCTATGATGGAAAGGATACGGGGATTGGCATTCGCTTTCACGGCATAATGCACGTGGTAACCATATTTCCCGGATTCGGTTTTTACTACGTCTAATGTGTCTTGCAATAGCTTGACATCATAATAATAAAAAGGCGTAGAAAGCTGCTTGAACTTTTCTACAGGAAATGTTCCTTTGAGCATATTATACGAAATTATATAAAGATAAATAAGGGCAGTCTGTAAAAGGCCGCCCTCGTTTGTTTTTATTTGTTGTTAAATAAATGATCGCTTAGAGCTTGCAGCGCTCTCTGCTTGTCCGAGGCCTTGATCAGCAAGGAGACGTTGTAGTTGCTTCCTCCGTAGGAGATCATGCGAACCGGGACATCCTTCATGGCCTGTACGATACGAGCCTCGAAGCCGATGTTATCCCATTCTAGGTCGCCAACCACGCAAACGATAACCATATCCTCGTCTACGGTCACGGTTCCGTACTTCTTCAAATCGTCAACGATCTCTTCCAGATGCTTGCGGTTATCGATCGTAACGGAGACACCCACTTCGGAAGTCGTAACCATGTCGATCGGAGTCTGGTAGTTCTCGAAAGTCTCGAATACCTTACGCAAGAAACCTGTAGCTAGCAACATACGTCCGCTCTTGATCTTGATAGAGGTAATATTGTCTTTGGCGGCGACCGCTTTGATCTTACCTTTTTCGATAGCGTTTGAGATCAATGTACCCGGAGCGTCCGGCTGCATCGTATTTAACAAACGAACCGGGATGTTGTTCAATTTAGCCGGCAATATACAAGTCGGGTGAAGGATCTTGGCTCCGAAATAAGCTAATTCGGCAGCTTCCTCGAAATGCAATTGACGGACTGGAGACGTTCCCTGTACGATACGAGGGTCGTTATTGTGCATACCGTCGATGTCTGTCCAGATCTGGATCTCTTCCGCACCGATAGCCGCGCCGATTAAGGATGCGCTATAGTCGCTACCACCTCGTTGTAGGTTATCGATCTCGCCGTAAGCGTTGCGGCAGATATAACCTTGTGTGATGTATAGATCAGCATCCTTATTATCAGCGAGTAATTTCACCAATTTCTCTTTGATATAGACAGGGTCCGGTTCCGCGTTCTTATCCGTACGCATATAATCCAAAGCCGGGATCAATACGGATTTCACGCCGCATTCGTTCAAATAAAGATTCATCATACCCGTAGAGATCAACTCTCCTTGTGCCAAGACAACCTTTTCCTCGAACAAGGTAAACAGATCCTTCGTGAACGTACGGATATATTCGAAATGAGATTTTATCAGTTCTTTGGCCTTCTGTTTATATTCCTCGGTGCTGTATAGTTCCTCAACATGGCCCATATATTTCATGGCAAGCTTGTTGATGATCTCATTCGCTCCGTCTGGGTTCTTTTTGTACAGGTAGTCGGAAATCTCGACTAACGAGTTGGTTGTACCCGACATGGCTGACAATACAACGATCTTACGGTCTCCCGTGATCAGTTTCGCTACATCTTTCATTCTCTGTGCAGATCCCACAGAAGTACCGCCAAACTTTAAAACTTTCATTTTCTTTTACTATATTAATTTGTTCTTCTTCACTTTAAATGCGTGTGCAAAGTTACATAAAAAATTATTCTCCAACATCACTTAGGCAGGCATTCTCACATTTTACTATACGCGCGGGATAGTTATGTACCAGTGTGTAGTTGTGAGTCGTCATGATGACAGCCGTTCCCTTGCGGCAAATGTCGTGTAGCAGCTGTACGATTTGTCCGCTTGTCTCCGGGTCCAGGTTTCCGGTAGGTTCGTCTGCAAGGATCAAAACCGGATCGTTCAGTAATGCGCGGGCGATCACGATACGCTGTTGCTCGCCACCCGAAAGCTCGTGCGGCATCTTATAGCCTTTATCTTGCATCCCGACTTGAAAAAGCACGTTGTTGATGCGCTCGTTTATCTCGCTTTTCTTTTTCCATCCGGTCGCTTTTAGGACGAATTCGAGATTTTTGTGTACCGAACGATCGGTAAGAAGCTGGAAGTCTTGAAAGACGTTCCCTAATTTCCTGCGCAGGTAAGGAATGTCTTTCCGTCTCATCTTGCAGAGATTATAGTCCAACAACCATGCGTCCCCTTGATTGATGGGAATTTCGCAATACAAGGATTTCAACAGGCTGCTCTTGCCAGAACCGACTTTTCCGATCACATACACGAATTCTCCATTGTGGAGTGTAAAGGATGCCCTGTGAAGGATCACATTCTCTTCACGGCAGATATCTACTTTATCCAGTTTGAGCAGGGTTGTCTCTTCCATTGTTATTATCCTTTATGTCTGCTTTTTAGTTCGCGTGCGAGGTCTTCGATTCGAAGTCCTTTGCTTGTCAATAATACGATCAGGTGGTAGATCATGTCGGCTGCTTCGTAAACGAGACGGTCGTCTGTCCCGTTAGTGGCTTCGATAACTGTTTCGACGGCTTCTTCGCCTACCTTCTGTGCCATACGGTTGATGCCTTTCTGAAACAGGGTAGTGGTGTAGGAACCTTCCGGCAT
>OJSM01001486.1_pt1 | contig 15791 bp, 3 predicted proteins | sample 1599431 | NCBI WGS metagenome assembly OJSM01 (sample SAMN04168659, study PRJEB22393) | human gut metagenome | biome: human gut microbiome; feature: stool | host: Homo sapiens | collected 2014-05-12 | reverse complement strand
TTTTTGCGGCTTTTTACGAGGCCAACCGCCCCTCGGCATGCACCTTGGGTTTCGCGAATCCCGTCGAATCCAGAATCAGCCCCAATGTGTTAGGACAAGTATAACAGACTTGTGACACGCGTGACCAGCCCCCGCAACCCCTAATCCTCAAGGATTTAGCGCTCGCGCAGCGCTTCTTTTGCGCGATTAAACGGTTTGATTAAATAGTCGACGATGGTTTTTTCACCTGTTTTTATATCCACTGTGGCAATCATGCCCGGTACGATGGAGAAATGGCGTCCCAGTTTGTTCTGTAAGAAGTCCTGATGGGTGCGGATAAACACGCGGTAATAGAAGATTTCCGGTTTCACTTTATCCTGAATGGTGTCCGGTGAGATGGTTTCGACTACGCCTTCCAGACCGCCGTAAATGGCGTAGTCATAGGCGGTTATCTTCACCAGCGCCCGCTGGCCGGGATGGATGAACGCGATATCACGCGGCGACAGGCGGGTTTCTATCAGCAGATGATCGTCCAGCGGTACAATCTCCATCATCTCGCCATTAGGCGGAATAACGCCGCCAATGGTGGTGACCTGGATATTTTTCACAATACCGCGCATCGGCGCGCATACGGTCAGGCGGGTGACGGAATCCTCGCGTCCTTTTAAAATAGCCGCCAGCATATCCACTTCGGCGTTGGCTTTTGACAGCGCTTCCCGCGCCTGCACGAAATATTGCGAGCGCAGGTCGGTGATTTTTAATCCCAGATCGCTTTTTTGGCGTTGCAGGCGCAGCACTTCTACGTGGCTGGCGGCACCGCTTTTCTCCAGTCGCTGAGTAATGGCCAATTCTTTATTTACCGAGACCAGCGCATCCTGCAGTTCCGCCATTGAATCCGCAAGCTGTGCGCGGCGGCTTTTATACAGGCGAGTTTCGGAGGCGATGAGATCCGGCCAAGCGCGCAGTGAATCGGGAAAGACCAGCGGCAGATCGTTAACTTCGGCATTGAGCCTTGCGCTGGAGGCCAGTGAGGCGCGATAACGGGCGGCGCTCTCCCCAACGTTGGACTCTGAACGGGTAGGGTCGAGGCGAGCAACAATTTGATTAGCCTGGACTTTATCTCCCTCGCGGACCGTCAGTTCGGCGAGAATACCGCCATCCAGTGATTGCAAGACTTGTTCACGCGAGCTGGGGATCACTTTCCCGCTGCCGGTTGAGACTTCATCCAGCTTGCCGAAATATGCCCAGATACCCAGGACGGCAAACAACAGCGTGCTGAGCAGAATAATGCGGCTGGCCCCGGAAAAACGGTGCTCGCGGCGAATATCGAGGTCGTCCATGGCGGCATCATGCGGATTGGTTTTCATTTTTCCACTCCCGACCGTGAGTTGGGGCAGGTGCCCGGCTCGCATTCAACGCCTGCGCTTTCGGGGCATCCATGACCAGTTGACCTTCTTTCAACACCACCACGCGCTCGACCAGTTCCAGAACCGGTACGCGATGGGTGGCGACAATCAATGTGCGGTTACCCAACCACTGGTTGAGGCGCTGAATAAATTCCCGCTCGGTATGTTCATCCAGCGAGGCGCTGGGTTCATCGAGCAGCACGATATTGGGCGATCGCAGCAGCATTCTAGCCAGCAGGATCGACTGCCGTTGTCCACCGGACAAACCGTTGCCGCCTTCCATAATGGGATGCGCCAGCCCTTTGGCGAGCTGTTTAACGAAAGCAGCCGCGCCGCTGACCTCCAGCGCTTCGAAGATCTGCGCGTCGCTGGCGTGCGGTGCGCCGAGGGTCAGGTTCTCGCGTAGGGTGCCGAAAAACAGTCGCGCATTCTGGCTGAGAAAACCGATGTTGCGGCGTAAAACGGCCATATCAATTTGCGCCAGACTCAGGTTATCGAGCCGGACATCGCCCTGGATAATCTCCACACCACCCGCCATGGCCTGTAGCAGCGTTGATTTTCCGGCACCGTTACGCCCGAGGATCGCCACCCGTTCGCCGGGCATGACCTCCAGACGCGTGATCCGCAGTGGAACGCGCTGATCGTCGCTGTGGTAGCGAAAGTGTGCGTTTTCAAAAAGATAATGGCCGTGAAAAATCTCCTGATGCACCCGGTCTTCGTCGTACTGCGTTTCGGTGGGAAGCTGCATGATGCTGTCTAATCCCATCTTCGCCGCCTTAACCTGTTGCCAGCGGGCCAGCACGCCGCACAGATTAGCCATCGGGGCAATCATTCTGGAACCGAGCATTGAAGCCGCCACCACGGCGCCGGTGGTCATCGTGCCTTCAATGACCATCGGCGCGCCAAACATAATGATGGCGGCGTAGACCAGGCTTTGTACCGACATGCCCCAGCCAATCAGCCCTTGAGTCAGCTTACGCGTGCGTAGCCCTGACTCTCCGGTAATACGGATATAGCTGTTCCACTGCTGTAAAAAGCGGTTTTCCGCCTGCATCAGCTTGATGTCTTCCAGCCCCTGAACACTTTCGACCAGCACCGCGTTGCGCAGGGTGGATTCATGGGCAGCCTGGTTGGCGAGCACCGCCAGCTTCTTCTGTAACAGCAAGCCCGGCAGGATCATCAGCAGGGCCGCGACGGGTGCAATCCACGCCAGCGGCGGGGCGATAAATGCCAGCACCACGATAAACAGAAAGAAAAACGGCAGATCGACAATGGTCGACATGGTTGAGGAGGTGATCATCTCGCGAACTTGTTCCAGCTCGCGCAATTGAGAAATAAAGCTCCCCGTCGAACGGGGGACGGCGCTGTTGCGCAGCCGCAATGCGTGGCTAAACACGCGATCGGAAATGCGCATATCGGCGCGTTTGCCGAGCAGGTCCATTATGTGGGTACGCGCTTCGCGCAGCAAAAAGCCAAACAGCACCGCCACCAGAACACCGGTAGAGAGAACATACAGCGTTGGATAAGACTGGGCGGGGATCACCCGGTCATAGACCTGCATGGAAAAGATAATCCCGGCGAGCGACAGGACGTTAATCAGAAAGGCGGCAATCATGACCGGCAGGTAAGGGCGGACGTCCTTTAACACCAGTTCGCGCATCCAGTCGGGCTTGAAGCGAGAAATATAGCGGTCTACCCGACTGTCCTTCAGCGCCGACAGTGGGCGCAGCGAGGTAATGCTCACGATCTCCGGCAGAAGTTCTGCAATCGTTAACCTGTTACGCTGGCCTTCTTCGGCGATGATGAAAACATCTAACGTATCTTCGCCGTTGAAATGTTCTATTACCATCAGTTGGCCGTCGCGCAGTTCCGCCACCACTGGCAGGCGCCATTGACCGAACGCCTGCGCGGCGGTATTCAGCGCATGAAATGACAGTCCCGCCTGACGCGCCAGTTGCGACAGGGCCGTGGCCCGGCTTTTTCCCGCAAACCATGGGGCGTTGGCCTGGATTGCGCCAGGAGAACAGGCCACGCGATAGTGATTGGCAATATGCGTCATCGCCTGCGCCCACTGGCTCAGGGCGTGTTCGCCAATTACATCATCCGCATGTGAATCGAGGTTGCTCATAGCTTGATCTCCACCGATTGAATGCTGCGATTATTTAAGGCGAACGCCTGGCGAAGCGAGCCGGTGTTATAGAGACAGTTCAACTGGAGCTGGCGCAGCTGGTTTTGAGTCTGGAGTTCAGCAAAACGGGCCTGATACACCTCTTGCTCGGCGTTAAGCACGTCGAGCAGCGGGCGCGAGCCAAGGTCCAGATATTGCTGTTGATAAAGCTCGCGCGTTTGTTCGCTCAGCCGTTGTTGGCGACGTAGAATTTGCAGGGCGGTGGCGAGGCTCATCGCCTGGCTGCGGGACTCCAGTAATTTCTGCCGTACTTCGAGTCGGGTGCGCTGGATGGAGTATTGTGCAGATTCTACCGCATGGCTGGCGGCGTTGCGTCTGGCGGTGAGTCCGCCTCCCTGATACAGCGGCATCTCAACTTTTACCCATGCAGAATACTGGGTTTTGTCGAGTACCTCATGGCTGGGGTATTTGTCGTTGAGATAGTGCTGAACCGACGGTTCCAGAGAGATGGTGGGCGTCATCTGCGCGTTGGCGTAGTCGAGATTTGCCTGCGCTACATTCGCTTGTGCCCAGGCCGCCAGGACCGCGGGAACCAGTTTATCGTCCGGTTTGACCACATCACAACTGCTGTCCAGTTTGACCGGGAATTCATTGCTGATGCCGTTAAGCGAGTTCCAGCCGAGGAAGCTCATCAGCGTTGCCTTGCTGCTGTCGAGATTGGCCTGATACTGCGCCAACTGAGAACGTGCAGACTCGATACGCGCATCGGTTTGCACCACGTCTGACAGCGAGGTTGCCCCTTCATCATTGCGTTGACGGGTCAGTCGACCAATGCCGTTTAAGGCGGTGAGCTGCTCTTCGGCGGCGTCCACCATTTGCTGCCACGTCTGCACCTGGACTATCGCGTTGGCGGTGGCGTGGGCGATGGTATCAATACTGAGTAACACATTCGCCTGCTGTTGTGCGGCTCCGGCGGTCTCGGCGCGGACCTGGCTTGCCACTTTGCCGAAGTCGTACAGCATTTGCGATACCGAAATCACCAGCGCCGGGCTAAAGCCGTGGTCGGTGTAGGTATTGCTGTAACCGTTGTTCATTCCGGCAGAAACCTGCGGGTAATATTTTGACTTCGCCACGTCGATTTGCTCGTTTTGCGAGAGCAGTTTGCCGATGGATTCACGAATAGAAGGATGCCAGCTCACGGCACGACTCACCGCGTCGTTGAGCGTCAGGCTACCGGGAGCGGCAGCGCTCAGCGGCAGATCGGCAACCGCGCCGTCCAGCGAGGGAAGCATCTGGCTAGTGGCCAGTCCTTCCGGCGTAATAATTTGCGGTTCATCTTCGGCATTCACCCGCAGGGTACAGAGCGTTAATGCCAGCAGTAAGGCAACAGGCGCGACATTTCTCATAGATTATCCCTTACAAAATACGGCAGCGACGACTGTTATTGCCCCGGATGTCATCGCATCCGGGGCTGTAGTTATGGCGCTTTAACGCTATATGTTCACTTCAGGGCACAATGTGATTTTGTTGCACCAGCTCGTCGAGCGTGGTGTGTACGTTCTCCAGCGTGATGAGATTGGTTGAGTGATAAGTGTTGCCCGTACCGTCACGGTCGATGGCAATAACCGTGTTGTTACCGCTGGTTGTAACGGTGAGGTAGTTGCCGAGCGTCGCGTTCTGCCCGTTCCAGCCCACCAGCAGGTCACCGATATCGATTTTGTCACCCTGGGCCAGCGAGAAGTTGGTCCAGGTGTCCGCTGTTCCGTTACCGCCGGTAGCGTCGTTGGCATTGAGCAGGTGATAAATCAGCGTATCGCCGTAGGCGCTGCCAGTCAGGCGATCGGCATCGACGGTACTCACCACTTGCGGATTCATATTGATGGTCAGCGTAGCGGTATCGGTATGGCCATTCAGGTCGTTAAGGGTGTAGGTAAATGTCTCTTTGGTGACGATGGTGGAGAGCGAGACATCGCTGTTGAGGGCATAGGTGTAATGACCATCAATGCCAATGGTCAGTTTGCCGTACAACCCGTTAATGATGGCGCTGGTCGTGCTGCTCAGCGGATCCAGCGTGGCGGCGCTGCCGCCCGTGCCATTCACCGTTAGCAAGGTATGCACGCTGGCAATATGGTCTCCGTCATAAATATTGCCGGTGACGCTATTCGCTGTGGAAGTCTCGAAGTTTTGCAGGTCGATTATCGTGCCTTTCACGCTGGGGGTGATGGTGATATTCCCCAGCCCCAGAGCCCCGACGCTGCCGGTATAGTCGAGGCGATAGTTGCCGGGGTGCAGTACTACCCCGCTGAGGGCAATATCAATATTGCCGCCAATCAGCAATCCGCCATTGAATGAGTTACCGGCAATCTTGACGTTGTTGCTGTCATACATCGCCCAGGTGACGGTCAGTCCGCCCAGCGTCAGACCTGAAGCGACGTTAAAATGCAGTATGGCGTTTTGCACCGCCGTTCCCGTCGCGACTTCAATGACGCCAGTACCATTTTGTGAGGTGGGTGAAAGGAGTTGGGCGCTCCAGCTGGCGTTGCCAACGCTGTTGTCGATAAACGACCTGGATGTATCGGCCTGGGTGGTGACCGCCATCTGGCTGCTGATGTCGTTTACGGCATCCAGCGCCTGTGGGGTTGCCGTAATGTTCAGCGACGCGCTACCGATATCGCCGTTTGGTGCTTTGACCTTATACACGAAGCTATCCGGCGTATTGATACCGTCTGCGCCCAGTCCGCTTCTCAGCGTGTAGGTGTAGTTCCCTTTCGCATCAATAGTCAGCGTGCCGTACTGTCCGTTAATGGTGGTAGTGCCCGTTGTGTTAACGGTGACACCGTTAACTTCGGTGATAACGGTATTAGCCGGAGCCGAGTCGTTGGCCAGCAGATTCCCATTGGTTGCTGCACTCAGACTGTCGACGGCGTAGGTGTGATCGGCCTGAATATTCAGGGTATAGCTGGTCAACAGCGTCAGGCCGCCGGAAGCGTTAAGCAGGAACAGATAGTCACCGCCCGGCAGTGTAATGGTATACGCCGGTGAGCTGCCGCCCAGCAGGGCGGTGACCCAGTTCGGCTGTACCCGGTACTGCTCATACTGCTGAATAGACTCGTTGAAGCGGTAGACATAGAGATCAAAGCCGCCCAGCGTTACGCCAAGTACGTTGGCCTGAACCGTGATCGTTCGTGTCGCGCCGTCATCAACGTTGAATTTAATCGGGTTGGTCAAACCGTTGACCAGGCTGACATCCAACAATTGTCCCAAACCAACGCTGGCGAGCGTGAAGCCGGTTTGTTGTGATGGATGGTTGTCGACTGCGATGACCTGCGTCCCGTAAGTCAGCGCAGCCACATCGTCTGCCGCCGTTACCGTGCTGGTGGTTGGGGCCTGACCCAGCGTGACCACCAGTTTTGCAGAGGAGTGATCGCTGCCATGCGTTAGCGTGTAGGTAAAGCTTTCGGAACGTCCATACACTGAGATTGACGTATTGGTCAGAGTATAGGTGTAGCTACCATTCTGATTGATGTGCAGGGTGCCGTATTTTCCCTGCACATCAATGCCGCCCGCCGGGATGTTCACCACGTTGCCGTTACCGTCGGTGATGGCGGTGACCAGCGTGCCGGAAGGGGCGTTATCCTGCCCATTGGCGGGATCGGTATCGGTGATGATATTGCCAGACTCGGTAGTACCACCGGTGATGGTCCCTGCGCTGGCTTTTACCACCGAGACATCAAGGCTGGTGTATGCCCCAGTCGCCAGTAGGTTGGTGTTGTAGCTGACCACGCGGTAATCCCCGCCAGTCAGTCCGCTGTAATTGAGCGTTACGCCCGAGGCGCCCAGGGTGAGCAGGCTGGCAAAGTCTGGTTTCCCGGTATCCACCACCGTTACCCAGGCATTCAGCCCGGTGTCAAAGCGCTGGATGACGACTTCAAGCGTGTTTAACAGCGACAGCACCACGCCGGTTGCTGCGGCATTGATTGTAATGGATCCGCTGCCGCCAGAAGCGATGCTGAAATTGACGCTTGCTGTATCGTTCCCCAGCACGTTGGCGACATTTCCCAGCGCATTGACCAACAGGAAACCATAATCGCTTTGATGCTCGGTGCTGACGGTGACATCGGTTTGTAGAGGCAGACTGGTGACATTGTCTTCAGCCAGCAGCGGCAATACCGGCGCGATAGCGCTTGTTGGCAATGAGGTATTTCCCGCCGCATCGGTCGCCGTGGCGGACAGCGACTGCCCCTCAATCTGGCGAACCGGCAGGTTGACGCTGTATACACCGCTGCTGTTGGCGATTGCCGTCACGCTGGTGCCGCCGGGCAGAGAGATGGTAACCGTGCTTCCCGCTTCGGCGACGCCGCTGATGGTACCGCCATCGGCGCTGATCATTATCGTTGGTGCGGTCGGTGGCGTGGTATCCACAATCACGCTGAACGAACCGGACACCCCGCTTACCCCGTTGGCGTTTGTTGCCGTGGCGGTAAACGCGTGGTTACCTTCGCTGAGCGCGCCGGATGGGGTAAAGTTCCAGAGCCCGTTACTATCTGCGGTCGTACTACCCATGGGTACGCCGTTGTTGTACAGATTGATGATGGCGTTAGCCTGCGCCGTTCCGCTAAGGGCTGGACGGGTATCATTGGTGGTTTTACCTGCCGCGACCAGACCTGTAATTGTGCCCACGTCGTCAAATACGCTGGCAATAACCGGCGCAGGCGGTACGCCAGTAAACGGTGCCAGCACGTTACCCGCTGTGCCGATGTTGCCTGCGGCATCCTGTGCGCTGACCAGCAGCGTTTGCCCACTGATTTGCGGTGGGCTCAGCGTGAAGGTGAAATTACCGGAGGCGTTGGCTGTTGCGGTACCAAGTACGGTTCCGCTGCTGGAGGTGATGATCACCGTACTGTTCGCTTCGGCAGCGCCGGTCAGCGTGGTGCCGTTGGCGTTGACCGCCAGACCGGTTGGAATACCCGGTGCGACGGTATCGACCACAATTGCGGAGGCAGACGATAGCCCGCTGGTATTACCTGCGGTGTCTGTTGCTGTGATGGTGAAGGAATGCGTCCCCTGACCCAACGCCGTAGGTGGCGTGTAATTCCAGCTGCCGCTGCCGTCCGCCGTTACGCTGGTTACAAAGGTGCCGTTATCATAAATATCGACCCGAGCGTTGGCTTCCGTGGTGCCGTTTAACGTTGGGCGTGCGTCGTTGGTTGGCTGATTATTGCCAATCACCCCGGTGTTTGGTCCGACATCATCAACAATACTGCTAATTGAAGGCTGCGTTGGTGCCGTGGTGTCGACCACTACGCTAAAGCCTGCCGTTGCGCCGCTGGTGTTGCCCGCCGCATCGGTGGCGGTGACGGTGAAGGTGTGCGATCCATTCGCCAGCGGCGTGGTTGGGGTAAACGTCCAGCTGTTATTACTTTGTACCAGCGCCGTGCCCAGCAGGGTGCTGCCGTCATAGATGCTGACGGTGCTGCCCGCTTCGGCGGTACCGTTGAGCGTTGGTCGGGCATCGTTAGTCAGTTGCCCGTTGCTAAGCCCCGCGTTGAACACACCGCCTGCGACGTCATCCACCACCGAGGTCAGGAGCGGCGCTGACGGCGCGATCGTGTCAACGTTGATAATAAATTCGCTTGAGGTGGGGCTGACGTTCCCGGCGGCATCCGTGGCAATGGCGGTAAAGACATGCTGGCCGTTGCCCAGTGTGGCAGGCAGATATTCCCAGGTGCCATCTATTGCCGCTGTCACCGTCGCCAGCAGCGTGCCATTATCGTAGATGGCTACCCGGGCACCGGCTTCCGCCGAGCCGTTCAGTACGGGGCGAGTATCATTGGTGTAAGCGCCGTTCGACAGCGTTCCGGTTCCCGGCGCCACGTCATCAAAAGCCTGGATAATCGTTGGCGCAAGCGGGGCAACAGTATCAACAACGATGTTAAATCCAGCGGACGTTGAGCTAACGTTTCCGGCTGCGTCGGTTGCTGTCACCGTCAGCGTGTGATTGCCGTTGCTCAGCGCTGTTCCCGGCGTGAAAATCCATGCACCGCCCCCGTCTGCCGAAACGGTATCGATCAGCGTGCCGTTGTCGTAAATTTTAACCGTTGAATTGGCCTCTGCCGTGCCGCTGAGGGTAGGGCGCGCATCGTTTGTCGCCTGGCCGTTGTTCAGATTTCCGGTCAGCGGGCCGACATCATCGGTGACCTGAGTGATGAGCGGTGCGTTCGGCGATACGGTATCAACCGTGAGCGTAAAGCCGTTGGAGGCAGGGCTGGTATTGCCCGCGCTGTCGGTGGCGGTGACGGTCAGCGTATGCGGACCGTTACCCAGCGCATCCGTTGGGGTAAAACTCCAGGTACCGCCAGCGCCGACGGTGGTGGTGCCAATCGGCAAGCCGTCACTCAGAACGGTGATGGTTGCGCCAACTTCACCGCTGCCGCTCAGTGCCGGGCGGGTTTCGTTCGTCGTCTGACCGTTACCGATCGGCCCGGTGGTGGGAGCCGTGTTGTCTTGCACCGTACTGATGACCGGCGCTACGGGAGCAATAGAATCCAGTTCGAGGGTAAAGGATGAAGAGGCTCCCCCGGTGTTACCGGCCTGGTCAGTAGCCACTGCAGTAAAGACATGCTGACCCTGGCCCAGTGCGCTTCCCGGTGTAAAGGTCCAGTTGCCTGAGCCATCTACTTGCGCAGTACCGATGTCGACACCTTTATCTTTAATGGTGATGATGGCACCCACTTCCCCTGTGCCGTTCAGCGTAGGCTGCGCGTCGTTGGTCAGTTGCCCGTTTGCCAGCGATGTATTGCCTGGCTGATCGTCAATGACTGAGGTGATGACCGGGGCAGCGGGCGGTAGCGTATCGACGACCAGTGTGAACGGTGGTGTCGCAGGGCTGATGTTACCTGCGCCATCCGTGACGGTTGCAGTCAGCGAGTGGCTGCCTTCACTGAGCGCAGGAGCTGGCGTAAAGCTCCAGTTGCCACTTCCGTCGCTGATCGTCGTGCCGATCACCGCGCCATTATCGCGAATAGTGACCACAGAGTCCGCTTCAGTGACGCCAGCAAGCGTCGGGGTGTTATCGTTGGTTGACTGTCCGGATGTCAGGTTTTGAATGGTGCCAACGTTGTCTGTGACTGTGACAATGGAGGGGGCATTCGGAATTAAAGTATCAACAATGATCAGAAAATCAGCGGAGGCATCGCCTTGGTTGCCAGCAGCATCGGTTGCGCGAGCGGTAAAGAGGTGATTGCCTTCTCCCAGCGCGTCTGTCGGGGTAAAGCTCCAGAATCCGTTGCTGTTTACCGTGGTTGTGGCATAAGCGATACCGTTATCGTAGAGGGTGATGGTTGCTCCCGCTTCGCCGGTTCCGTTTAAGGTCGGGCGTGAGTCATTGGTAATTTGTCCTTTATCCAGCGGCCCACTGCCGGGCGAAACGTCATCGATAATGCTGGTGATGAGCGGTGCCAGCGGCGCGGTGGTGTCGATGGTAATGGCATAATTGGGTGACTGCCCGCTGGGTATTGAGTTGACGGTTTGTGACACTGCGAAGTTATAGGTTGTGCCGTTAGTTAGCGGGGTGAGCAACTGATAACTCCAGGCACCGGAAACCGCATCGGCGGTGACCGTGGCGATAGACGCGCCATTTTGATAGATAGTCACTGTAGCCCCAGCCGTGGCGGTTCCTTGCAACAACGGTAAGGTATCGTTAGTGGTTTTACCGCTGCCGATTTCGCCCATGCCGGGGGCTACGTCATCCACGATCTCAAGAGTTGGCGGATGTGGAACGCTGGAGGTGGCAGCGGTAAACGGGGTGGGATTGCTCTGGTTACCCGCGGGATCCTGGGCGATGGCATTCAGTGCCTGACCAGCCGTTTGCGCTGGTGAAATCGTGATGACGTAATTTCCTGAACTGTCTGCGATCCCCTGACCGAGAACCGTTGTTCCGCTGCGAATAATGACGGTGCTGCCTTCTTCGGCCGTACCACTAACCTGTGTGCCATCAGGGTTAACGCTAGTAACAATTGGGTCGCCGGGAGGCAGCGTATCAATCTTCAATATCACCGGATTGCCTGCCGCCAGCACGTTACCCGCGGCATCTTTGGCACCGAACGTTAGCGTATGGGTGGCATTTGGTGTCAGAGGAACATCCACACTCCAGGTGCCGTTCGCGGCAACGGTGGCCGTGGCAATTGCAACAGGATTGCCACCCTCATAAATGAGCACGGTACTGCCTGGCGTGCCGGTCCCGCTTATCGTCGGGGTGGTATCGTCCGTCACGCTGTTGTTGGTCAGTGAGCCGGTAATGATCCCGACGTTATCCTGAATATCCGTTACCTGCGGCTGGGTCAGCGTTGTGGTGTTAACCGTAAACGAGACGCTGTTTGAGCTACCGCTGGTATTACCTGCCGGATCGGTGGCGGTGGCGGTCAGCGTGTAGCTGCCGTTTGCCAGCGCCGTTCCGGGAGTAATACTCCAGACGCCGCCAACGACCGTTGTGGTGCCGATCACCGTACTGCCGTTGTACAGGGTGATGGTATCGCCGTCTGTGCTGGTTCCGCGAATAGTCGGGGTTGTGTCGTCGGTTACCGCGTTGGGGGCGAGGTCGCCCTGGAAACCGCCGACGTTATCATTGGCGGCGATAATAACCGGAGGAGCAGATGGCGTAGTGTCGATTTCCAGGTTAGTCGCCACTGATGGCTGGCTAACGTTGCCAGCCGGATCGGTTGCGGTGACGGTTATCTGGTAACTGCCTGGGGCTACAGGGGCGGGTGGCGTAAAGCTCCAGGTGCCGTCTGCGCCAACCGTTGCCGTACCTTGCAATGGCGGAGTACCGCTAAGATAAATGGTAATCAGATCGCCGGCGCTTCCCGTGCCGCTAAAGGTTGGCGTGGTATCGTTGGTGATACCGTTAGTGACGATCCCCGTGATCGGATTGGCGTCGTCAGTGATGGTTGGTGGTTCGGGTTTCACTGGTGGTAGATTATCCACCGTCAGCGTAAAGCCAGCGGATGGGATCCCCACGTTGCCTGCTACGTCAGTCGCCGTGGCGGTGAATTTGTGCGGGCCATCCGGAAGCGGAGTGTCTGGGATAAATGTCCAGGTCCCATTTGGCTGTACGAGGGTGCTGCCAATCGGGGCGCTGTTATCATAAATAGTAATAGTCGCACCCGGTTCACCGGTTCCCGACAGTGTGGGTTCGGCGCTTTTCGTGCTGCCACCGTTAATCAGCGTTTGTGTGCTGCTGCCAACCAGGCCTTCCGCCGATGAGATGACAGGGGCGGCGGGTGGGGTGGTATCGATGGTCAGCGTGAAGTTCCCGGCGCTGCTGGCGTTACCTGCCGCGTCGGTTGCCATAGCCGACAGCGCATGTGGACCTTCACTCAGCGGTTGAGTGACCTGGAAACTCCAGGTGCCCCCGGCCAGGACCGTGGTGGTGCCTATTGGTGTGGCGCCATCATAGATAGTGATGGTGGAGTCGACGGTCCCGGTTCCCTTCAGCAGCGGCAGGGTATCGTTTGAACGGCTACCGGTGGGCAGATCGGTTGGTGCATTCCCGACGTCGTCCGTGGCGCTCACAATAACGGGCGCAGCGGGTGCCTGGGTATCAACGGTCACGATGACAGGATTGGGGGAAGTGACGACGTTCCCGGCGGCATCCGTTGCGGTCACCGTAAAACGGTGAGTGCCTTCGGCGAGGGCCTCATCGGTTGTAACGTTATGGCTCCAGGTGCCTGTTCTGTCGATAAAAAAGACTGCCATTTGCAGACCATTATCATACAGCGTCACCAGCGAACCGGGTTCACCGGTTCCTGAGATTGTTGGCGTTTTGTCGTTGGTGAATCCGTTGTTCGCGACGTTGCCGGTGATGCTGCCAACGTCATCGTAGATAAGCGTAATAACCGGTACGCTGGGGGCGATGCTGTCGACAATGATTTTCCAACTGGCGGCGGCGCTGGTGTTATTAGCGGCATCGGTTGCCGTCACTGTAAATACATGTGCCCCCTGGCCCAATGCTGAGGTGGGCGTATAGTTCCAGTTACCGTTGATATCAGCGGTAATGGTCGTAAGCAGAGTTCCGTTATCGTAAATTTTGACCTGAGAGCCGGCCTCAGCTTTGCCCTCAATTTTCGGTTTATCGTCGTTGGTTAACCCATTGTTATTGATGGGGCCTGTGATATCGGCGACGTCATCAGTAACGGCAATGATAACGGGTTGGTTTGGCGCGGTGAGATCCGGGGCAACAGCCGAAGTTGGCAGGCTTTCGTTACCAGTGCTGTCCGTTGCGGTGACGTTTACTGTTTCATTGTTGATTTTCGACGGGGTGATCTGGACGGTGAAATTGCCGCCGCTGTCAGCCTGACCCACGCCAATAGGAGCCCCGTTGCTGTCTTTGACGGTGATGGTACTTCCGGCTTCGGCGTGACCGCTAACCGCTCCACCATTTCCTGCAACTGTGACGCCTGTTGGCGCATCAGGTGCGGTGGTGTCCGGTGCGTTGACAGAGGCGTCGTCGCCCTTGTTGCCTGCGGTGTCGGTCGCATTTGCCGTAAGGGGCTCGCCGTTGGTTTGTGGCGGAACCAACGTTGCGGTGAAATCCCCATTTGTATCGGCAGTTGCTGTTCCAATGATATTGCCATCCGGATCCAGAATATTGATCGTACTGTTGGGTTCGGCCTTGCCGGTGACCTGGTCCCCAGTGCCATTAACTAGCAGGTTTGTCGGGGGCTGTGGCGCGGTAATGTCTGGTGCAAGCGCAGCTTCTGGCAGGCTTGGGTTTCCTGCCGGATCGGTTGCGATGGCTTCAATGGTTTCGCCATTGGTCTGTGGTGGGTTAATGGTGATGGTAAATGAGCCATCCGGCCCGGCGACTCCGCTGCCGATCTGAGTTCCGCTACTGCTGGTGATAACTACGGTATTGCCTGGCTCGGTCGTTCCGGTGACGACAGTCCCATCCGCAGATACGTTGAGATCATCAGGTGGCGACGGTGGCTGGGTGTCGATGTTGATATTGAACGCTGGTGACATGCCTCCTGTACCTGACTGGTTTGTCGCGGTGGCGGTGAAGGCGTGTAACTCATCTGATAACGGGGAGCTGGAAGTCCATGTCCAGTTACCGTTACCGTCAGCCAGTACGCTGACGATAATTGTGCCGTTGTCGTAAATAGTCACTGTGCTGTTGGCATCGGCAGTGCCAGAGAGCGTGGGGGTATTATCGTTGGTGGCCTGATTGTTGCTCAATGGCCCGGTTGATGGGGAGAAGTCATCCATCACGCTGACGATAACCGGTACGCCAGGATAGCCCGAGTTCGTCGCATTGAATGGGGTATCTGGCCCGATGTTACCGGCCTGGTCCTGAATCTTCGCGATTAGCGCTTCACCGTGCGTCTGTGAAGGTGAAATCGCGATGACGAAATTGCCGGTTTGGCCGACCGTTATTGAACCCAGAACCTGATTATTGCTACCGATGATCATCACCAGGCTTCCAGCCTCAGCACTACCGGTTACCTCAGTGCCTTCCGGATTAACGGAGGAAATGACCGCGCCTTCAGGCGGGGTAGTATCGACAGTGAATGTAGGTACGCTCGTTTCCGCGCTCACGTTACCCGCATCGTCAGTTTGCGTCAGCGTCAGATTGTGAACACCGTCGCTAAGCGCTGTGTCCGGTGTAAACGTCCAGTTGCCATTGTCATCCACCGGAACCATGCCAATCAGAATGCCGTTATCAGAAATGCTGATGTAAGAACCGGCTTCGCCAGTGCCTGTGAGCGTTGGCGTGGCATCGTCGGTTACGCCGTTAATACCGATCAAGCCTTTAATGGAACCGGAATCGTCAGTTACTTCTGTGACCACAGGGGCGTCGGGGGCAAGCGTATCGACAATAATCTCCCAACTGTCTGACATGCCGCTGCTGCCTGTACCGTCTGATGCACTGACGGTAAACTTGTGGGTGCCGTCTGCGAGTGGAGAGGATGGCGTAAACGACCAGTTGCCGTTGGCATCGATAGCGACCTGGCCGATTTCTACGCCGTTATCAAAAATATGCAATGTAGCATTTGCGGGGCCGGTACCCTGGAGAGTGGGCGTATTATCGTTGGTGGATTCCTGCTGATTAACAGGACCAGTAATTAGCTCCTGGTCATCGATTACACTGGTAATAACCGGCACATCTGGTGCGTTAGGTGTTGTCGTTGGCGGATCGCCACCATCGCCATCGCCATTACCGTTTCCACCACCATCGCCGTTACCGTTACCGTTGCCATTACCGCTTCCGGCGTTGTTATCGC